>Ga0335075_10002477_pt1 | contig 29694 bp, 29 predicted proteins | sample Lox_Sample_24_FD_206723 | JGI IMG/M metagenome (GOLD analysis project Ga0335075, IMG submission 206723) | Soil microbial communities from Loxahatchee National Wildlife Refuge, Florida, United States - Lox_Sample_2.4 | ecosystem: Environmental > Terrestrial > Soil > Wetlands | place: USA...
CGCCTTCGACCTCATCGACACCACCATCCCCCTCACCATCGCCGCGTAGCCAAAACAAATCCCACCAAACCCGACAAATCCCCAGATCAACCCGGGAATTCCCCAATCTAAACTGCCGTAACTTCGGACTAACCGAAGCGCTGCAGGGACGGTTCAACGACCACCACGCGTTCATGGTGCGGCTGTATCTGGATCGGATCGACGCCCACGAGGCCGACATCGCCCGCCTCGATGCCCGCATCGAGGAAGCGATCGCCCCCTTTCAGGCCGCCCGCGAACTCCTGATCAGCATCCCGGGCTGGTCACACGTCGTCGCCGATGTGTTCATCGCCGAGACCGGCGCCGACATGAGCGTGTTCCCCACCGCCGGACACCTGGCCTCCTGGGCCGGTGTCACACCCGGCAGCAACGAATCAGCCGGCCGGGTCAAATCGGCCAAGACCCTGCCCGGCAACCGCCACCTCAAAGCCGCCCTCGGGGTGGCGGCCCTGTCGGCGTCGCGCAGCACCAACACCTACTTCGGCGCCCGCTTCCGACGCATCGCCGGCCGCCGACCAGTCCGACCCGGAACCAAAAAGTCGCGCCGCCAATCCGCCGCCGGGCAGACCGCCGTCGTTGCGCTCGAACACAAGATGCTTACCTGCGCCTGGCACATGCTTGTTAACGGCGCCTTCTACCAAGACCCCGGCGCCGACTACTACACCCGCCACCACCCGGCAAAAACCAAGGCCAGAGCCATCAAACAACTCCAAGCCCTCGGATACGACGTCACCCTCCAACCGCACACCCAAGCCGCCTAACACCAGTGCACAGACCGCTCACCAGCAACTGGCCACCTTGAATTTTCGAGTGAGTGAGGCGGGCAAATCGCATAGTGGTTTGGTCACGTTACTGGTGAAACGTGTGTGACGGGCGGGTGTCGTCGCCGCCATGGTCACGCCACTTCCGAAAGCCCCGATGCGCGGCGAACGCGCCGACGATGGCGGTCACACACCACACCGTGGCCGCCGCGTATGCCAGCGCCGGCGACCGGTTCCCGATCGAAGCCCCCAGCGCGGTGTAGACGAACGCCCGCGGAACCGAACCGATAAACGCGCCAACAGCCATCTGCCACAACGGAACTCCGAATGCCCCGAAGGCATACGAGGCCAGCGCGTCCGACAGGCCAGGGACGAAGCGCTGACCGACCACCGCCCACAGTCCCCATCGCTCGATCAGCGCGTCGATGCGGTCAGCGCGTGCAGAACCCAGCAGTTCCCGCGCACCATCCCGGCCGGCACGACGGCCCACCAGGCTCGCGACGACCGCAGTGCCCACCGTCGCGCCCAGCGTCACGAACACGCCCAACAGCGGACCGAACAGCAGCCCGCTGCTGGCGGCCAGGATCGGGCCGGGCACGAAGATGGCGCCAAGAACGGCCGACAGCACGATGTAGGTCAGCGGCGCCGCCGGACCCGTCGCCTTGACCGTGCGTCGCACGTCCTCAATGTCGACGACGTGCTTGACGGCCAGCAGATAGAACAGCGCCGCCAAGAAAGCGGCGAACACGGCCAGCCGCACGATGTGGCGTCGTCGCGACGGTGGCGCGGAACTGTCGACCATGGTGACCGCGATTCTTCCGCACGGGACGGCGGCACCGAGAGCGCATCAATGCATCACGATGCAATGATGTAGGATTGGGTAGTGCGTACCACTATTGATCTACCCGACGACCTCCACAAACAGGCACTGGCGATTGCACGAGACACGCACCGAACACTGAGCGAAACGGTCGCCGACCTCATTCGGCGCGGCCTGGGAGCCGGCCGCAGTGCCGCGCTTTCCCGCGACCCGAGGACCGGATTGCCATTGGTGAGCGTCGGGACGGTCGTCACCTCCGAGGACGTCCGCTCTTTGGAGGATGAGGAGTGACGGTACTGCTCGACGCGAATGTGCTTATCGCACTCGTCGTCACCGAGCATGTGCACCATGACGCCGCAGCGGAATGGCTATCAGCATTCAATGCGGAATTCGCGACGTGCCCGATCACCCAAGGAAGTCTTATCCGACTCCTGATTCGCGCGGGGCACTCCGCGGCAGCAGCACGCGAGGTCATCAGCGCGATCGAAAAGACGAACCGCCACGAATTCTGGTCCGACAACGCCTCTTTCGGCGACGTAGATGTCGATGGCGTGATCGCTCACCGACAAGTCACCGATGCCTACCTTGCTCAGCTCGCGCGAAGGCGCAAAGGCCAATTGGCAACTCTGGATAGCGGCCTGGCGCACCTGCACAACGACGTCGCGATACTCGTTCCCACAGCATCCTGAACTTGGCGGCCCACGTAAGGTCTCATGGCGTGAGAACTGATGATGACAGCTGGGAGATCACCGAGAGCGTCGGCGCGACGGCGTTGGGTGTGGCCGCGGCGCGCGCGGCCGACACCGAGAGCGACGAGCCGCTGATCAACGATCCGTTCGCACGGATTTTCCTCGACACCGCCGGCGAGGGCGAATGGGACTGGTACGGCGCTCCCGAATTACCCGCCGAGGTCGTCGAAGCCGTGCCCGCGTTGCCGCTGCGGATGAAGTCGATGGTCAGCTATTTCGCTTCGCGGACCAAGTTCTTCGACACGTTCTTCCTCGACGCCGCCAACGCCGGCATCCGTCAGGTGGTGATCCTGGCGGCGGGCCTGGACGCGCGGTCCTGGCGGCTGCCGTGGCCCGACGGGGTGACCGTCTTCGAACTCGACCAGCCCAGGGTGTTGGACTTCAAAGCCTCGACGCTGCACGAGCACGGGGCCGACCCGACCTGCGATCGGGTCGGCGTCCCGGTGGACCTACGTCAGGACTGGCCGAAGGCGTTGCAGCAGGCGGGTTTTGACGCCTCGGCGCCGAGCGCCTGGTCGGCCGAGGGTCTGTTGATGTATCTGCCGGCGGCGGCCCAGGAACTGCTGTTCGACCGCGTCGAAGGGCTTACTGCCAAAGGCAGCCGGGTCGGCATCGAAGCGTTGTCACCCAACTTCGCCGACCCCGCGGCCGCCGCGCAGCGCCGCGAGCGGCTGGAGCGGGTCCGGGCGATCATGGCCACAGCGGACCCGCAACGCGCGGTCCCGCGCACCGACGAGCTGTGGTACTTCGAGGAACGCGAAGATGTCGGCGACTGGTGGCGCCGGCACGGCTGGCAGGTGGCGGTGACGCCGTCGGACGAGCTGATGACCGGTTACGGCCGGACACCTCCGCAGGAAATCGACGACGGCACCCCGCCCTATCTGTTCGTGTCCGCGCAGAGATAGTGAATTGCGGTCCGCTAGTGCGGTTGCTCGACTGCCCGTCCGCCGCTTGTGGCGCCTCCCCCAACCGGGGGTTGTACTTTTGACGGACTGCCCGGGCCCACGACCGCCGGGTTGTTCGGGTCTCCCGGCGGCGCGGGGCCCGGTCCGCCCGGACCAGGTTGGCAGGTTGGGCACGGCGGGGGCGGGTCGGACGGGGCGGTGTGGGCAAGCCCAACACCGAACATCGCGGTAACGATCGCCACCGCACCAGCTAAGTGCTTCGCGTTCATACTCGCTGGTCTACCCGGGTTTACCCGAGATGAAACGAGTAGCGGGCAACTATTGCTCGGTGCTGCGCAGGCGCACCATCCGCGTCGTCGAACTCTCGTCCAGCTCAACCAGATCAGAGCGGGACCGCAAGAAGTCGCTGAAAGACTTGAACCCCAGGGACTTTTCGCTGAATGACGGATCCATCCGCTTCATCTGCGCCTTGACCGCGGAGTTGTGCAGCCAGTCGGCGTCGTCCTTCTCCAAGCTGATCCGCAACGCGCGCGTCAGCAGATCGGTGGCCGCTTTCTGCGGGTCGGGCGGTGACGGCTCGTCGGCGTCCTTCGCGCGGCCGGCCCGCTTCTTCGGCGCGGCCTCAGCCGGCGCCGGCTCGGGCACCGGCACCCCGGGCAGCGCGTCGTAGACGAGGAACTCGTCGCACGCAGCGGCCAGCGCCCGGCTCGACGAGCCGGCCACCCCGACGCCCACCACGTAGCGGCCGAGGCGTTTACAGCGTTGCGCCAGTGGGATGTAGTCGGAGTCGCCGGCAACGATCACCACGTGGGTCAGGTCGGGCAGGCGGAACATGTCCTCGACCGTGTCGACGGCCAGCCGGATATCGGCCCCGTTCTTGCCGTAGGCCGCCGCCGGGAACAGCTGCACCAGATCGACAGCGCGGCCCACCAGCTGTTCGCGGTAGCCGGTGTTGACGTCGGCCGACCAGTCCGCGTAGGCGCGGGTGAGCACCAGGGTGCCGAAGGACGACGCGAAATCGATGATGGCGCCGACGTCGACGGTGGCCCGCGCCAACCGGTCCGGAAACTTGTCGAGGCCCTTGGCCTTGTCCTTCTGGAACGAACTGCGCCCGTTGACCTGGTCGTAGCGGGAGATGACAATGTTGTCGAAGTCGAGATAGACCGCAACACGGCCCTCGCCGAGATCTGCCATACACCCCAGTGTCGACTATCGACAGGCGACAGGAGGCAACGTTGAGCGAGCACGAAGTCAAAATGGTCATCTTGTCCACCGACGACCTGGACGAATCGATCCGGTTTTACAGCGAGACCCTGGGCATGTCACTGAAGTTCCGCGACGGCGCCCACTTCGCCGCCCTCGACGGCGGGCCGATCACGCTGGCGCTGGCCACCTCGGTCGACCATCCCATCCCCGGGCAGGTCGTCGTCGGGATCAAAACCGATGACGTCGACGCCGCCGCGAAGGCCGTCGAGGCCAGCGGCGGCGGCATCGTGAAAGGCCCCTACGACGATGCCCATGAACGCCGCGCCGTGGTCTACGACAACAAGGGCAACGGCGTGGTCTTTTACAAACCGCTTGCGCGATGACCGATGCGGACGTCGTCGCGCGCCTCACCGAAGCGGTGGGCCTGTTCGTCACGGCCGTCGACGAAATACCCTCGCAAGCTTGGGATTCCCCGTCCAATCTCGACGGCTGGAGTATCCGGGATCTGGTGGCGCACACCACCGGCAGCGTCGCACAGCTCGTGACGCTGGTCGAGGGTGGGCAGGTCTCGCCGGGCCCCTCCGATCCGGACGACTGGAGGTCCGACGACCCCGCCGCACAGGTTCGCGAGCTGGCGGCCCGGCTACCGGACGCCGTTGCCGGCGCGGATCCGGCTGCGCTGCGGCTGGCGCTGGAATTTCCCGTCGTCGGCCTGTCCATCCACACCTGGGACGTGTACCGATCACAGCACCGGCCGTTCGAGCTGCCCGAGGACCTGCTCGGGTTTTGCCGTCAGGTGGCCGAGTCGGTGCCGGAGGACACACTGCGTCGACCCGGTGGGTTCGGCCCGGCCCAACCCGTACCCGAGGGCGCGACGCCGACCTCGGCGTTGATGGCCTTTTTCGGCCGCCCGGTCGGCGATCGCGAAGCAGCCGCATCGGGTATCGGCGCCAGGGCCACCGAAGCGATGGGTGTGCTCATCTCGGCGGTCGACGAAATCCCCTCGGAGAGTTGGGATCTGCCATCGAATCTCGAGGGCTGGAGCATCCGGGACTTGGTCGGTCACGTGACGGGCAGCGCGGCGAAGGTTGTGGCGCTGGTTGAGGGTGGCGAGATTTGGCAAAAGCCCTCCGCGCCGGATGACTGGAAGTGTGAGGACCCGGCCGCGCGGCTTCGCGAGCTGGCCGCCCGGTTACAGGATGCTCTGCCGACCGCGGACCTGGACGCGATGCGGCCGTCGCCGCAGGGCGAGGTCCCGCTGCGACGGGCGCTGACCTTCCCCGTTTCCGACCTGGCCATGCATAGCTGGGACGTCTACCGCTCACAGGGCCGGCTGGTCGAGCTGCCCGAGGACCTGCTGGCGTTCTGCCGAGAGTTGGTGGAGTCGCTGCCGGAGGCCATGCTGCGCCGCCCGGGCGGATTCGGGCCCGCTCAACCCGTACCCGAGGGAGCCACGCCGACAGCACGGTTCATGGCCTATCTCGGCCGCGCGGTCGCCTAACGGCTACGGGGCCAAATGCGCGCTGGCGTCGTCTAAGTCGTTGCGGCGCAGATTCATCGGGGTCATCGCGGGAAGATCGCCGCCGGCGACCACCGCGCGGGTGATCAGTGTCAGCGCTTGGAACAACCTTTCCACCTCGTCGTCGGTGAGCGCGTCGAGCGCTGAGAGCGAAAGCGCGTCGGTGGTCGACTCGATGGCTTCTTTCAGTTCCCGGCCGGCGGCGGTCGCCGACCCGTCGTCGTTGAGCAGCCCCCGCTCGGCGAGCCGTTGTCCGTGATGACCCCATGCCGCGTCGTCGTAGTCGCGGGCGCGGGCGATGTATTCGCGGGGAACACCGCCCGTCGCGGCCTGCAATACGTTGCATTCCCGGCCCGAGACGCCTGCCGCGGCCAGCACCGCCACATGCGCGTCGCCGCGCTGCTCGCGCAACAGCGTCGCGGCGTGCCACAGCGCGGCCAGCGGATCGTCCGGCCACGGCAGCGCCCGGTTCGCGGCGAACAGCGGCCGTCCGTCCAGCGGTGCCTCACGCGCCGCCTTCCCCGCCAGTTGCGCTGCGACAGTGACATTTTCATCTGCAGTGAGGCCGTAGCGGCGCAGCGCGGCGACGGCGGATTCCTGCCGGGCGTGCAACGCGGCTTCCGGGCCGGCGATCTCCCACGCCGCCGGCAGCGCCTTGGCCACCCGCTCGGGGGCGAAGTTGTAGAAGATCGCGGTCACCACGTCGGGGGGGACCATGCCCAGCGGCGCCGACCGGGCGGCGAAGTAGCCCATCCAAAACCCGCGATAGCCCAGCCCGTCCAACGCCGCCCGTGCCTCGGGCGCGAAGTACGTCACCCCATGCACCGGCTCGAATCGATCGAAGAAGCGTCGCGCCAGCCGCGGGTCCCTGCCCACTAGCGCTTCATCATTCGCTTGAGGATCGGCAGGGCCACCGGGGTCGGCACGAACCGGGTCGATCCCAGCGCCAACCTCACCTGCGGTCCGCCCGGCACCACCGACGCGCGGCCGTGCTCGGCGGCCTTCAGCGCGTCGGCGACCACCCGCTCGGGCGAAACCTGGGTGAATCCCGGCATCCGATCGACCAGATAGTCGGCGTCGTTGGTGGTCTGAAACTCCGTCGGCACCGGACCGGGACAGACCGCGGTGACCGTCACCCCGTTGTCGGCGACCTCGCCGTTCACCGCCTCCGACAACCACAGCACGTAGGCCTTGGCGGCAGCGTAGTTGGCGTTGAACGGCGCCGGCTGAAATGCCGAGACCGACGACAGGTTGATGATCGCGCCTCGCCGACGCTCGACCATGCCCGGCAGGTAGCGCAGCATCAGGTCGGCGACCGCCTCGACGTCGACGCGCAGCATCTGCAGTTCCTTGTCGCGGCCTTCGGCGCCGAAGGCCGTGTAGATGCCCAGGCCCGCGTTGTTGACCAGGATGTCGACGTGTGCGCCCAGCTCGTCGATGCGGGCGGCCAGCCGGTCGCGGTCTGCCGGCACCGCGAGATCGGTGCCGATCGCGACGGCGTGCGCGTCACCGCCGAGCTCCGTGCACAGCTTCTGTAGCCGGTCCTCCCGGCGGGCAGTGACCACGACGCGGTAGCCGCGGGCCACGAGTTGACGGGCGAATTGTTCGCCGATACCGGACGACGCGCCGGTCACCACGGCGACCGACGTGGGCGATGGTGGCGGAAGTGTCATGTAGGACGAGCCTACTCACATGCCGAAATGCGTTCGCTGCACGGCCGCGACGGCCTCCGGTGGTCCGCTCAGCTGGACTCGCGCGGCGGCTTGGCGCCCAAAGATGTACAGCAGCAGCTCGCCAGGCGGACCGCTGATTCGAGCACTCGGTTCGCCCGCTCGAGCCGTTACCCGCTCGTTGGTTCCGGCCCACTCGATCTCGAGCCCACAACCGTGTAGCCGCCGACTCAGGAAGTGGCTGCCGCGACAAACGTTGCGCCACAAGGCGGCATCCATTGCGGGCGTCAGGTTTCGGGGGCCTCGTCCGTTGGCACGGCGGACATCCTCGTGATGAACAAAGAACTCGTTGAGGTTCGCCAGAGCCCGGACCCAGCCGATGCGGAAGATGCCAACGGGTGGGCCGGACCGGATCCGCGCGACGAGCCAGGTGAAGTCATTGTGCGCGGCCATTCTGACCCTGCGCTGCTCGGCGAACCGTTGGAAGGGGCCGGGCAGGACGATGCAGGGTCCGGCAACGAGATCGCGTTCTCGCAGCACCATGTGGGCCGCGAGATCATGAGCAGTCCAGCCATCGAGCAGGGTAGGAACGGACGGGCCCAGCTCATCGAACAGATCACAGAGCTCGAGGCGCTCCTGCGTGTCTAGCGGAACCATGACCGCCTCGGCGTCGGTGGTCGACGAGACACGTACGGCCACGGTTGATTTCGCTCCGGCACTGAACTGGCCCGGGCTTGCTTCAGCTGTGTCCGCAAATGCTGGCGCAGCTCGGCCAGCTCCGGATCCGTCCACCGGTTGCGCGACTCCGTCGGATCGGCGGTCAGGTCATACAGCTCCCACTGGTCGTCGAGCGGGCTCATTCGATACACCTCCCCGCCACGCCCATTGGCCGCGAGGTGACGGACCCCCGGCTCGGTCCAGGTCGCCGGGTCATCGAAGGTGCGCACCAGCTTCCACAGGTGGTCATCGACGCGGACCACCAACCCCTCGAAGTTCGACGCCACGTGAGCGGCGACCCGGATACGCAGCGGCGCAGGAGGATTCGTTGTACGCCGCAAACGACGGGCCACGGCTGAGGCGCCGGTGTCGCCTTCGAGCATGTTGTCGCGGGTCATCAGGTAGACGGCACGGGTGTCGTCGGCCGGCGCCCCGCCCACGACCGGCATCAGGTCGCGGCCCGGCAACGGGTGCACCTCGGAGAACGACTTGGCCAGCACGGCGGCCGCCGCCTCGACGTCGACACCGGCGGCCGCCAGCAGGGTGGGCACCAGGTCGACGTGCGACGTCGGGGCGGTGACCGTCCGCGGTGACGTCGCGCCCGCACCGATCCGGGCGATCACGAACGGCACCCGGGTGGCCTCGTCGTAGAGGTTGAACCACTTCTGGTGCAGCCCGCCGTGCGCGCCGAGCAGGTCGCCGTGATCGGAGGTCCGTACCAGCACCGCGTTGTCCGATCCGCCTTCGGTGACCGCGCGGCGGACCCGGTCGATCGGCCGGTCCACCTCGGCGTGCAGCCGGTAGTAGAGGTCGCGGTAGCGCTGCGCGTTGCGGTGGTAAGTCCGGTTGATCACCGGGGCCGGGCCGTAAGCGCTGGAGTATGCCTCCCGGTACGCGATCTGCGCGGCCGGCTTGGACGCCAGATCCTCGTCGGCGGTGGGCGCCGCGGGCACGTGCGGCGGATCCAGCCGTGACGGCTGCAATGGATTGCGCCGCACCCACGCGGGAAACAACACGATGTCGTGTGGGTTGACGAAGCTGGCCACCAACAGAAATGGACGCTGGGCGGCCGGGTCGCCGGCGCGACGGCGGGCATAGCGGGCGATGAGCCAGGTGACGACGCGGTCGGCGATCAACGGGTCGCGACGAACCCCGGCATCGGCCAGCCGTGCGCCGTGCGGCTCGGGACCGACCCACCCCGAGAAACCAAACGGCGCAAGGGGATCGGCGTCAAGATAACGCAGCACCGCGACAGGATCGACGACACCGTCGTCGTCGTTGGTCGCCAGCACCCGCCCGTCGGCGTCGCGCAGATCGGCATGCGAAATGTGCCATTTGCCGTCGTAGTGAGTGTCATAACCCGCCGCGCGGAACCAATTGCCCAGGGTGGGCACCTCGCCCTGGCGCAGCCAGCGCATACGTGAGTCGTACGCCGTCTTGCCGAGACCGTCGGTCTGCGTGACCCCGTGCAGGTCGGGGTAGTGCCCAGTGAAAATGGTTGGGCGGCTGGGCACGCAGGCCAGTGAGCCGGTGTAATGCCGCGCGAAGCTCACGCCGTGCTCGTCGAACCACTTCCGGCCGGCGAGTGTTCGATCGCGCCAGGCGAGCATCTTGGGTGACTCGTACGGCGGGATTGCGCGTTCCTCGTCGGTCATCAGGATGACGATGTCGGGCCGATCAGACACGAGCCTTCTCCCATCGCTTGGCCAGCCCGGCGAGCATCACCTCGGACTGTCGCACCTGAACGCGGCACACCGCGCGTTCAATGAGCTTGTGCATTGGGCCAGAACCGATTTCGACCGTGCTGGTCAGGGTCACGACGGTGTGGCCGTCTTGGACGCGTCGCAGCGTCCAGCGGTTGTTGAATCGGTGCAGGCGCTGGGGCAGACCTTCGACGTCGTAGGAAAGCGCCCACGTCGGGTCGAACTCGGTGATCCGCTCCACCAAGGTATTCCGACCGATCTGGACCCGCCGCGTGGTGCCGACCGGCTCGGTGCCCTGCTGCAGGATGCACGAGTGATCGACGTTGTCGGCCCACGAACTGATCGAGCCGAAGTCGGCGAGAACATCCCAGACTTCCTTCGGCTCAGCCGCGATGGTGCGGCTGCGGGCGATCTCGGCCACCGCATCACCGTACGCGGCGGGAAGCTCCGCTGTGCGGCGATGCCCGATTAGGCCGGCATTCGGGCATCGTCCCCCGCGGCTGACACGATGCGAGCGACCAGCTTGCCGCCACGGACGACCTCAACGGTCTGCCCGGCCGCAACCTTGTCAAAATAACGGCCGGCACGCTGTCTCAGTTCGTCAAGCTCGATGGGCCCAGCCGCGTCCGCCGGGATCGGGGCGACCCGGGAATCATCGACCGACACGATCCGCGCCAGCAACTTGCCGCCGCGGACGACATAAATGGTCTCGCCCGCGGCGACTCGATCGAAACACCGCCCGGTGCGGGTTCGCAGTGCGTCCAGCCCGACCCAGCCCCCAGCGTCCGGTGCCGCGTCGCTGAGGGCAGTTCGCGCGGGGATTGGAGCCGCCCGCCAGTCGCCGGCCGGCAGGATCCGGGCGACCAGCTTCCTGCGACGCACGACATTGATCGTCTCCCCGGCAGCGACCCGCCCAAGATACGTACATGCATCACTCCGAAGTTGGCCCAAGCCAATCACTTCCGGCATTTCGCTCAGCCAGCCGGCGCCAGCATGTCCTTCCATCCGTCGTCTCCCGTCTTGCTCGAATTGTCGACTGCGTACTTCGCGCCGTCGGGCCCTACAACTTCACCGCGCTGCGGACTGTAGATCGCTGCGGGAGGTCCGCCGGGAACGTAGACGCATGGATTAGGTTGTTGCCCATTGCATTGCACAGTTCCCGAACCTGGCCGCTGCAGCGGATCGCTGATTGGCGGCGGTGTCTGCCCGCCTGGCGGCAGCCGATCGACGGGCGCCGGGTTGAGGCCGGTGTTGATCGACGGCGCGGGTATCACGTGGCCGGGATCCACCGGTTGATCGCATCGCGCCCCGGGCGCCGGACAGTTGCGGATCTGGTTGGGGTCGCCGTACCACGGGTTGGTGCCCAGCGGCTCATACGGTTTGTTGCTGCGGCATTCCTGTGGCGTCGCAGCGTGTTTACCGGGAACATCGACACACGGAAGGTTGCGTGCCCCGCGCACGGCATTGGCCGGAGCGTCTTGCGGGATCCTGCAATATGTTCCGGAGGGCATTGGCGCCAGGCTGGTGTCCGCCGGAGACCGCCACTGAGGTGCCGGGAGAAAGCCGGTCAGACACGGCGGGGGCTGGTTGATCGTCAGCGCGGTGTCAAGCGCGGCGTAGCCCGGGAACGCCGCCGTTACCGCCTGGCCTTCCGCGCCGCCCTGCGGATAGGCCACCAGCATTTGCTCGACGCCCTTGTGGTAGCGCTTGAGCATCTCGAGCACGATCTCGAGATTCGCCAGTGTCTGCGGCAGCGACTCGCGGACGTCGCTGAACACCTCGTTGACCTGGTCGGCGGTCGGCGCCCCTTGGGTGAGAATGCTTTGCACGTGCTGGTCGTTCTCCGCGGTCTGCGCGGCCAGGATGTTCAGGTTGTGCGACCAGCGCTCGATTGCATTACCCGAGTCGACCTGGCTGTCCAGGATCGGTCCGGAGTTTTCGATGATCTTGTCGACATCGCCGAGGTTGGTCTTGAAGTCGCTGGCAATCGCCTGGGTCGCATCGACCAGCCGTTGCAGCGCGGGCCCCAATCCGCCTACCGCTTGGGCTGTTTCGTCGAGCAGCTGACTGATCTTCTCCTTGGGCAGCGCGGCCAGCCCGCGGTTGGCCGCATCGATCGCCGGCCCGATCTCAGCCGGGACGGTGCCCTTGGTGATGGTCTGTCCCGGCGAGAAGTATTTGCCCGGGTTGCCTACCGACACCAGGTCGAGATACTGCTCGCCCACCGCCGACACCGAGTGCACGTTCGCCGACGCGTCGACCGGGATCTTGTATCGGTCGGCGATATTCATCGTTACGTGGGCGCCGATCTCGGTCGGCTCTACGGCGGTTACCTTGCCGATGGTTTCACCGCGATAAGTCACGTTGGCAGTCTTGTACAGACCGCCCGACGCGGGCAGGTCCGCCTTCAGCGTGTACTGGCCGATCCCCGCCTGACTTGGAATCCGTAGGTAATACCAACCGAGCGCGATCGCGGTGATCACGCTCAGCACGGTGAACAGAATCAGCTGGCGCCAGATGAAGCGGGTCAGCATTGCCTGTCCGCCCTTTCGACCAGCGGCCCGCCCGGGGCGTCGTTCGGGTTCGGCGTGTACCGGACGTCGGGGATCATCGTTTCGGGGTCGCGGCCCCACGATTGCTCGAGCGCGCGCAGCGCTCCGGAGAACCCGGTTCCGGTGAGGACCGCGTTGTCGACGGCGCTGAGGGTCAGGTCAACCGTCAGCGACAGGTTGAAGTAGTCGCCGCGGAACGCCTTCGGCACGGCGTCGATATCGAACGGCCGGACGAGGATCAGCTTGAGTGCTTGGATCAGATCCGGTGAGGAACGACCGAGTTCCCTCAACGGGCACTGCAGCGACAGCAGGTCCTGATGGAGGTTGCTCCGTGAGGCGGACAAATATTGGTTGGCAACCTGGCTGAGCCGTCCTGTCGCGTCGACCGCGTCGATGAAAAGGTTCTGTTTGTCGGCGAAATGCTTGATCAGCGGCGGGAATTCGGTGAGAACCCGATCCAGAACGTCCGAGCGGGGACCCACATATGCCAGCAGCCGGTTGGTGGAATCGATGGCTCGGGTGATGTCATCGCGTTGCTCGTCGAGTCGGGCGGTGAAGGTGTCCAGCTTGCCGAGGAAGTCACGGAGCTGGTTGGCCCGCCCGTGCACGATGTTGTAGACCTCGTTCTGCACCACTTCGAGGTTCGGGATGCCGCCGCCGCGCAAGATAATTGCGAAACTGGCCAGCGTCTGCTCGGTGGTGGGGTACGCGGACGCGTTCTTGAGCGGGATGGTGTCGCCGTCCTTCAGCAGTTCGGGGGACGGGTTGGGCGGTACAGCCAGCTCAATGTGCTGAGAACCCAGGAGACTGGTCAGCCCGATCTTGGCGGTCGCGTTTTTGGGTAACTTGACGCTCTTGTCCAGGCGTAGCGTCAGCGTGGCGACCCAGTTCTTCAGTTCGATCGCGCGCACCGTGCCGACAAACACATCGGCCACCCGCACCCGGCTGTTGTCGTTCAGTGCCAGCGTGTCTGGCATCTGCACGTAGATGGTGTAGGACCCGCGCCCGCTGCCCGGGCCACCGGGCATCGGCACGTTCGCGATTCCGTGCCAGCTTGCGCACGACGTCAGTACCACCGCAGCCACCAGTAGAGCCAGCCCCTGCCGGGCCCGGTGGCGTACCACGCGCCTCACCGGCCGTCGGTTCGGCTTGCCGTTCGCGCCCGCGGCGCTCACGCCGCGCCTCACGAGCCCGCTCCAGCTTCAGCGGGCAGCGGCGGTCCAGCGGGTCCCGGCGCCGGACCCGAGAGCGGCGCAGGCGTCGGCGCAACCGGACCCGGGATCACCTCAGGTCCCGGCGGTGGCGGCGGTATCGGCGCCGGGTGGCCCGGCTGGCCGATGTAGGGCAGTGGACCGGGTGCTTCGTTGTACGCGTTCGGCGGTCCCGGCGGGGTCTGCAGGTTCGATTGCACCGGTGGGATATCCGCTCCGCCCATGAGTTCGGCCAGCGATTCCGGGGTCAACAGGCTCGCCGTGATCGGATCCACCTTCACGCCCTGCATGCCCGGCGCGGTGATCCAGCCGGGCTGGGTATTGCGGTGCGACAACGGGGTGTCGGGCACCCAGATCCCGGGGACGGTGGTGTCCTTGTACCCGTTCGGCGGCTGCAGCCGCGGCTCGGAATATGCGACTTCCTTGGGTAGCGTCTCGGCGGTGGTGAACAGGTTGAGGCCGAGCGGCAAGTAGTTGAACTTGATCGCGTCGAGGATGGGCGCTAGGTATTGCGCACAGAGTTCGGCGGAATCTTGATAGCCAAGCCGGCTGCCGGCCTGAATCATGCTGCAGATGAACTGCATTGGGTTTGTGAAGTTCGGGATCGCCGGAATGGACACGACCGCGCCGTGCGACGGATGGTAAATCTGGTTGAGGTTTGTCTCCAGCGTCGGGAGAACGTGCAGCGCGGTTTCCAAACCATTCCGCGCCTCGGGTTGGACCAGCGCGGTGGTGACGGTGTCGAGGTTGTTGATGTCGTGGGTCATCACCTCGCGGTTCTTGTCCAAGAACGGGCGCAGTGTGGAGAGCAGGCCGTCGAACTGCTGTATCGCATTGGCGACGACCCGATCGGAGCCGGTTAATCTATCGGTGAACTGCGCCAGGTTGTTGTTCAATGCGACGAACTGCTTGTCGTCCTTGTGCAGGGCGTTGACGAAAAGCGCCAGGCTGTGCACCACCGCAAAGAAGTCGCCACGGCCCTGGTTCAGCGCGGTCAACGACCGCGACAAACTGTCAAACGTGGTGTTGATCTGCTTGCCCTTGCCGGCCAGCCCGTTGGCGAACGACTCGATCACGTCGCCGAAGGGGCCCTTGGGCTGCTCAGGTGTAGGGCCGAGTTTGGAGATGATGTTGGCGACGCTGTCGCGCAGTTCGTCCCACTCCGTCGGCACCTGCGTGCGCTCGATCGGGATCACCGCGTTGTCGGCCATCACCGGGCCACCTTTGTAGGGTGGCTCCAACTCAATGCTCCGCGACGCCACAAGGGTGGGATTGAGGATCACTGCCGACGCGTTCGCGGGGACTTTGTACTTGTTGGCGTAGTGGAAGGTCACCTTCATCTTGTCGCCGGCCGGCTCGATCTTGTCGACCGAACCCACCCGAACGCCCATGATCTGGACTCTGTCTCCGGAATAGAGCGCGTCGGCTTCCGGGAAATAGGCCACCACAGTGTTGTTGGTGAACTTCTTGAACAGCTGGAAACCGACGAACGCGAGGGTGACCGCCAGCACCACCGCCAGCGTGGCGACGATCACCGATGTCCGGGACCGCAGTTTGCGGAATCTCAAGGCGCCGTTCAATTCTGGCTACCTCCTGTGACGCCGCTACCGCCTGCACCGCCCGGGTTGATGAACGGGGCCGGCAGGTTGTTGCCGGGTCCCGGTGGCGGTGCAGGGCCGGGGGCCATTGGTGCCGGCGGTGGTGCCGCCGCGGGATTCGCTGGAGCCGGGCCCGATACCGGTCCGGGTGGCTCGGTGCGGGCTCCGGGTGGTGCGTTTGTCGGCAGCGGTACCGGGGTGCCGGGCACGTCGGGCGGTGCGAGGCCCGGCGGGCCGGCGATCGAAATGCCCGGGGTCGGGGGCAGGCCGTTCGGGTTCGGCGGCGACGACGCGACGTCGGGCAATGCCGGGTATGGCCCGTTAGGTCCAAAGGGGCCCTGCCCTTGGTCGACGCCCGCACACGGCATCGGGTTCCACGGCCGCGGCAACAACTCCGGCGACGGCGCATACGAGCAGGGCGATCCGGGCGCCACGGCCGGCCCCGGATGTTCCGGAGTGCCTTCCAGCACCGGCGGCGCCGGCGGCGGCGCACCATTGGGGAACCGGGTGCCGTTGGGGTCGGGGAACTTGAACGCCGGCAGCCCAGCGCTGCGCCAGAAGTCCTCCGGGTCGATGCCACGCTTCTTGAACGCGGCATCCACCCACGGCTGCAAGATCCAGTACGGCAGCAGGTTGGACAGGACTATCTTGAAGTACGGCCCGGACGCGACGGATTCGCCTAGTGATGCGGCGAATTGGCTTACATACTTAAGGCTTTGAGCAATGTCGTCCTTGCGCGCCACCAGCACGTCGCTGATGGCATGCAGCTGTTCCAGCACAGCATTCAGGTTGGGGTTGTCGTTGATGAACCCCTTTATCTGCGCCGAGAAGGCGGAAATGTTGCCCAACAGCGCGTCGATGGCGCGTCCGCGTTCGTTGAACGCGGCCAGCAGCGTCTTCGCGTTGACCAGCAGCCGGTTGATTTGTTCGCTGCGGTCACCGAGCACGCTGGCTACCTTGTTGGCCTGCGCGAGCAGGTGCTTGATCTGTTCGTCGCGTTTACCGATGGTGTCGGAGAATTTGGCCAACCCCTCGAGGGCGGGGCTCAGGTGCGAGTAGGTCTGATTGACGGTCTGCGACAACACATTCAGCGACTGCTTGACGGTGTCGATGTTCCAGCCGGTGGCGGCCTTGGTGACGTCAAAGGCCGCGTCGTAGATCTGATACGGCGTGGCGCTTTGGCCCAGCGGCAAGACGCCCCCGGGTCGCAACATCTGGGTGCCCCGCGGCTCGATCTCGAGCACCTTCTTACCCAGGATGGTGTCGGTCTTGATCGCGAGCCGGCTTTCGGTGCCGATGCTGTTGGCGCCAATGGAGAATTTGATGACGACGTGGTCGCCATCGATCTTGAGCCCCTCAACTTTGCCGACAGCCACGCCGGTGATGCGTACCTTGTCGCCCTTGTTTAGTTGACCGGTGCTGGCGAACTGCCCGTAATAGCTGGGACTGGCAAACAGCACCGGGATGCTGGTGAAGCTTTGGCCGACGAGGACGACGAGCACCAGCACGGTAACACCCATGAGGCCGACGCGGCTCCGGTTGAATTCCGTCAGTGTTCTCATTGCGGCGTGCACCTGCCCGTGGGCTGCTGCCAGATCCTGACCGTGCGGACCGGGCCGCCGGACTGTAGGCCGTTCCACTTGATCGTTAGGTCGCACACGTAGAAGTTCACCCAGTCTCCGTAGAGGCCGATGCTGCGTCCGATCAGGTTGAGCGCGGTTGGCGTCTTGTGGATCAGATCGCCCAGCTGATCGCTCTGGTCGACCAGCGGCTGCTGAAGACCCTGCAGGTAGTCGATCTCCTTGTGCAGCAGAGCGCGGTTGTCGGCCAGCAGGTCGGCTACTGTTCCCGCGGCATTGCTGATGTTTGCGACGCCGGCGGCCAGCGGATCGGCGTGGTTCGTTAGCCCGGTGATCAGTTTCTCGAAGTTGTCGACGGTCTGGTCGAACTCCTTCCGATGTTTGACCACGGTGTCAAGCACGATGTTGAGGTTCTTGACCACCTCGCCGATCGCCTGGTCACGCTCAGCCAGATGCGAGGTGACCTCCGCGGTCTGGTCGAGGATGTCGTTGATGGTGCCGCCCTGACCCTGAAACACGGTGATGATGGCCGACACGATGGAGTTGACCTTTTCCGGATCAAGCGCCCGGAACAGCGGCTTGAAACCACCGATCAGCGCGTCGAGATCCAGCGCGGGCGAAGTGTGCGACAGCGGGATGAATCCGCCCGGCGGCAGCACCCGGTCCGCGCCCTCACCCTCGCCACGGCTGAGTTCCACGTACCGGTCACCGATGATGTCGAGATAGCGGATCTGCGCGGTCGTCGACTGATAGAGCGGCAGCGAGCGGTCGACATCGAAGTCCACCCATACGCGCCTGCCGGCATCGATCAGCCGTACCTTCTTGACCTTGCCGATCTCCACTCCAGAGGCGCGGACGAACTGACCGTCGCGCAACCCGCTGGCATTGCTGAACTCCGCGGAATAGCTGTTGGTGCTGTTGAAGCGCATCTGACCAAACACCACGATGATGGACACGGTGATCAGTAACAGCACCAACGAGATGATGCCGAGTCTGATGGCGGTGCCGGTGATTTTCATGGGTTGATCGTGTTGTCCCCGACTTGACGGCCCCAGACGTACTCGATTGCGTACGGTGAGCCGGTATCGACGTGGTTATACGGCGCGAGACTGGCGCCGGTATCCATCACCAACTCGGGCGCGGGCCACAGATCATGGGTGATGGCCTGCCAGCAACCCGGCGCGCCCCCTGGCCCGCCGCGAGCGTTCACCCGCGGCAGATTGTCCGGATAGACATAGGGATTCGGCGCTCCGCCGACCAGTCCGGCGAGTCCTAGCAGTCCCATTGAGCCCACTGCGCCGAACAGGCCCGGGAGGGTCAGGATGCCGCCCAGACCCGACATCAGCTCGGTCATGGTTTTCAGCGCGTAGCCGTTGCCGCCGCCCGTCGTCGCATAGGCCAGGGGTTCTTCGTCGTGGTAAGCGCGGATGGTGCAGGAGATCTCGGGACTGTAGGTGTCCAGCAGCTGGGCGGTGGGGATCAGATCGGCGACCCCCCGCTGCAGGTAGGGCCCGCCCCGGCGGAAGATGTCTTCGCCGGTGTTGCCCAACCCGGTCGCGGCCAATAACGCGGCATCCAGATCGGCTTCCTGCCGGTGCAGTGTGCGCGCCGTGGTCACCGCATTGCGCAGCGAGTCGAACAGATCCGGTGCGGCGTTGGCGTAGGTGTCGCCGAGCGAGGCCAACTGCTGAATGTCGTGTCGGATCAGCGGCATTCGCGGATTGATGTCGTCGAGGATGGCGTTGGCGTTGACGATCGACTGCCCGAACTTGTCACCCAACCCGTTCAACGCTTCCGCGGCCGCGGTCAATGTCAGGTTCAGCTTGACCGGGTCCACCTTCTCCGCGATCAAGGTAATCGTCTCGAACAGCGTGTTGAACTCCGTCGTCACCGACCTCGCATCGATCACCTGCTGCGAGGTGATGCGCTGTGGCGCAGGATGTTTCGGCGAGGTCAACGACACATACTTGTTGCCGAATACCGTGGTCCCCCTGATGTTCGCGTCCACATTGGCCGGAATCAGGCTGATGTACTTCGGATTCACATCCATGACGATCTTGGCCGTCGGCTTGCCGTCACGCCGGATTTGCGAAATGCCGGACACCCGGCCGATTTCCACCCCGTTGTAGGTGACCTTCGACCCCGGATCCATCACCAGACCCGACCGGGCCGCCAGCATCGTCAAGGGTGTTTTCGGCGTAAGCCGGCCCCGAAACTGCAGCCACACGAACGCCAACACCAACGCGGCGACCAACAAGAACACCACAGCCGCCGTCTTATAGGGCGGGATACGGGGCGGGTTCTCCTTGGCCGGCGTCGTCATGACGGCTACACCGTGAGATTGAAGTTCGGGTTTTTGCCGTAGACCGCCATGGCGGTCAGGACGATCACGACGACGATCGTGATCAATGACAGCCGCATCGACCGGCCGACCGCTTCACCGACGCCGACCGGCCCGCCGCTGGCGTTGTAGCCGTAGTAGCAGTGGGTGGTCATCACGACCACCGCAACGAGGATGATCTCCCCGAACGACCAGCCCACGTCGTTGAGGCGCAGGAATGTCCGGAAGTAGTGGTTGTATGTACCGATTGACTGTCCGTACAGGAAAACCGTGGTGACCTGGGCGGACAGGAAGGTCATGGTGATTCCCAACGCGTAGAGCGGGATGATGACGACGAAGCCCGCCAGGATCCGGGTGGACGCCAGGTAGGCGATCGACTTGATGCCCATCACCTCCAGCGCGTCGATCTCTTCGCTGATGCGCATGGCGCCCAGTTCGGCGGTGGCGCCGGCGCCGACGGTGGCGGCCAGCGCCTGACCGGAGGCCACCGGCGCCACAAACCGCACATTGATCATCGCCGCCAAAAATGCGGTGAATGCCTCGACACCGATGTTGCCCAGCGAGGCGAAGCCCTGGATGGCGACCACTGAGCCCGTGGACATGGTGATGAAGCCGACGATGGCGACGGTGCCACCGACCACGGCCATCGCCCCGGTGCCCATCCCCATCTGGGCAACCATCCGCAGCAGCTCTTTGCGGTAGCGGTGCACAGCGAACGGGATCAGGCCGATTGCGCTTAGTGCGAACCAGACGATCTGCCCGACCTCGGTCAGTTGCCGGGCCGGGGCGTGGCGGTATCGGCTGAGGGTGACGCGTGCCCGCGGGAAGGCGACATGCGGTGCGGTAGCCACGGTAGTCGTAGCCATGTCAGCGCCCCGTACCGAACCGGACACCGATGGTGGTCAGCGCCGCGTTCACCGCGAACAGCGCGATGAAACACAGCACTACCGTCTCGTTGACGGCAGTGCCCAGACCTTTGGACCCGCCGTGGACGATCAGCCCGCGGTAACAGCCGACCAGGCCGGCGATCACCCCGAACGTCGCGGACTTGATCATCGCGATGACCACCTCGGGCAGGCCGGTGAGCGCTGTCAACGTGGACAGGTAGGCACCGCTCGACACGTTCTGCAGGTACACGCTGAAGAGGTAGCCGCCCGCCAGGCCGACCGCGATCACGAGGCCGTTGAGCAGCACCGCGACGATCGTCGAGGCGACGACGCGGGGCACCACCAGCCGGTGGATCGGGTCGATGCCGAGCACCTCGAGCGCGTCGATCTCCTCGCGGATGGTGCGGGCGCCGAGGTCGGCGCAGATGGCGGTGGACCCGGCACCGGCGACCACCAGCACCGTCACAATCGGGCCGAGCTGGGTGACCGCGCCGATCGCGGCGGTAGCACCGGAGACGTCGGCGGCACCGAATTCCGCGATCAGGATGTTGATCGTGAAGATGAGCAGCACGGTTTCCGGGATGGACACCGCGATGGTGGGCAGCAGCGATACCCGCATGAGGAACCAGCCATTGAAGATGAACTCGCGCCATTCGAACGGCTTCATGAGGGCTTTGGCGGTCAGCACGCTCATCCGGAAGAACCCGCCGATCACCTCCGTCCCTGGCCGGATCCGGTCGGTTACTTTGCCGGTAATCGGGTGCGCGGCAGTCATCGGCGCAGCCCGGGTTTGGCGTGGTAGTGCGTGCTCACCGGGCGGCTGCACTGCGAAAAGTGCTTAGCAAGAACGCCTCTCGAACTTCGCGTGAGCGACGGCAAGTCCATTGGGCCGCATATCACCGTCGGCGGCCTCTGGCGCTGTGTCGCTCTTGTCTGCGTCACGCCGTAACTATCCCATTAGACCGTCCGTACAGTCAATAACGAAGTGATCGCCACTCGACGGCACTGAAGGTCAACCTTGGCTTGATCGCTGAAACGCTGACTAGTCGCCTCTACCAGATGTTTTGGTAGATTAGCCAGTGGTTGAGGGGCGCGCATCGTACTTGAGGAGAGCCAGCCCTTGGAAGTTTGACTGACTATCCGTACAGTCATGTACCCCGCCGCAAGGTGCCGGCACGCCGTTACGGCTGACCGCTGGTATCCGTAACGGAGTCTGCTGCTAGGCGGTCAATTTGACGTGCTTACCACCGCGGCAAGGCATTCCCGCACCACCGAGACGATGTCCGTGGAAGGGTTCGCCCACTTACTGAGCCCGAAGCGGTCGAGCAGCAGACCGCCGAGGAACACGTCGATGAAAGCGGCCCCGACGTGTTCGGGTGTCCGGGAGCCGACGGGGTCGAACCACACCCACATCCACTGCAGCGATCCCCACAGCTGCAGGGCCGCCAGTTCGGCGTCTACGCTTCGGAACACGCCGCTTTCGATCCCGTTGCGGATTTCGTCAATCGTGAGTGTTTGCAATTGATGACGCAATTTGCGCACTTGCTGCATTGCTGGGTCGTCGGACAGCTGAACCACCTCGCGCTGGCTGGCTACCGTCGCGTCGCGAGCGACCACCTGTAGCAGTGCCGAGGTGTAGATCATCGCGGCGATGCGTTCGTGTGGCGAGGCCAGGCGGTCCCACACCATCTGCAGCGCATCGAGCTGACAGGCCAGGTGGGCTTCTTCGAGCTCGCGTAACATCTGCGCTTTGGTTCCGAAGTGATGGACGATGGTGCCCTTGGACAGGCCAAGCTCGTCGGCGATATCGCCGAGATTCGTTTTGTCATAGCCGCGTTCGGCGACATAGCGGACAAACGCGTCGAGAATCTCGGTACGTCTGCCGGGCGAGCGGGGCATCGCGACCCTCCGAGGTAACTAACCGTACGGACGGTCTATCATACGTCGAGAAGTGGGTAACCCCTAACCGGGCTCGCGGCCGACTAGACCCGCGGAACCGTCAAGGCTGGTGATTGCCGGATTTCCGGTCGGTTCACAGGGCCTGCAGCGGCCTCGAGGCACGCGACCCGTCCGGTGCAGTGACGACGTACATATTCGCACCGGGCGCTGACTTGATTTCACCGGCGGTGAACACGGTCATGAGTTCTCTGCCGTCACTGTCGGCAACGCACACGTAGGTGTCGGTCTCAGCGTCGTAGTCGACCCTGTCCCAAGCCAATACGAACGCCAAGCAGTTGCCTTCGCGGTCGGTGATGACCAGCTTGTGCACACCGGACCTTTTCAATAGCTCGGCGTCCTGCACACGTTCTTCAGAGCGCGCGTTGTTGTGGACCGTTACGCGGTTTAACATCTCGTACCTCCTCAGCGAGGTCGTCCCGGTCTTCGTGGAATTTCAGTTGGCGGTCCCCACCTGAGGCCTACCGAAAATAGGTCTACGGATGAACCACCACGAACACCCAAGGAAGGGGACCGCTAGGTAGACCGTACGACTGTTCGCCCTGGTTATGGCCGTTATCGACAGCTTTCCGCGAGGACCTGCCAGGTTGTTTTCGACGGTGCCGAGGCGCTTGCGGGGCCGGTGCGCGAGCGCTAGAGGACAAGGTCCCCATCCGACGGCATTTCGCGAAATTCTGGGGCTCTACCGAATTGGGCGAGTTACTGTCTGTCGATGGGCATGGCAAACGACGCTGCGGAGGGCAAATGACTGCCTACAAGACTGTGGTGGTCGGCACCGATGGCTCGGAGTCTTCGTTGCGAGCGGTCGACCGCGCGGCCAAGATTGCGGCCGACTCGAACGCGAAGCTGATCATCGCGACCGGCTACTACACTCACCCGGACGATAAGCGCGCGGCCGACATCCTCGGGGAGGAGGCCTACATGGTGCAGGGCAACGCGCCGATCTACGCGATGTTGCACGATGCCCGTGACAGAGCAAAAGCCGCCGGGGCGAAGAACATCGAGGACCGGCCGGTGAAAGCCGCTCCGGTGCATGCGCTGGTAGACCTCGCCGAGGAGGTTGGGGCGGACCTGCTGGTGGTCGGCAATGTGGGCCTGGACGCGCGATCCGCGATCGTCGGGCGGCTGTTCTCGGTCCCCGGAGCTGTCGCCAACCGGGCCAAAATCGACGTACTGATCGTTCGTACCACTGGCTGATCGGTGGCCGCAACGTCGCTGTCCTGGGATGTCGTTTCCATTGAAAAGCCGGACGATGTCAACGTTGTGATCGGGCAGGCACACTTCATCAAGACGGTCGAAGACCTGTACGAGGCAATGGTCGGGGTAAGCGGGTCACTACGGTTCGGGCTGGCCTTCTGCGAGGCCTCGGGAGCGCGGCTGGTGCGCCGCACCGGCAATGACGCTGAGTTGATCGAGCTTGCGACCTCTAATGCGCTGGCCATCGCGGCCGGACACTGCTTCGTCATTTTCATGCGTGGCGGGTTTCCGGTCAGCGTGCTCAACCCGGTGAAGGCAGTACCAGAGGTCTGCACAATCTACTGCGCCACAGCGAATCCGGTCGACATCGTACTCGCGGTTACGCGGCGTGGTCGCGGCATCATGGGCGTGGTCGACGGGGAAACCCCCCTCGGGGTGGAGACCGATGAGGATGTGACCGAGCGCCGCGATCTGCTTCGCGCCATCGGCTATAAGCTCTGAAACTGCTACGCGGTCAGCACGTCAGAATCCGCCGATAGGTCGGCTTCGAGTATGTCGAATGCGTTCTGCAGCAAGGCTTTTTTGCGATGACCATCACGAGTACTGCCCCGCCGGCCGCCGCGACCAGCTCATGGCGTTGGTACCTGGCTCGTCTGCCGGGCGGGTGCACGCGGTGGCTAATCCCACCCTCAGGTCACACTGGTTGAGTGGATGCAATGAAGATCATTGCTTTCGAGGAGCACTACGTAGTGCCGGCTATCGCCGAAGCCAATCCCAACAGTCCACGCAAGCTGTTCGACGAGATGCGCAATGGGCGCTTCGGGGACAGCGGCGCGAATGGCGGGTGGCCTCCCGGCATTCTTGATCTGGGAGACGAGCGGATCGCGGCGATGGACGCGGCCGGCATCGACGTACAGATCTTGTCGAACGTTCCCGGCGCGGAGGCCGTAGAGGTGCCGCTGGCGGTGGAGCTGGCGGGGCAGGCCAATGACGCTGTGGCGGCAGCGGTCACAGCGCATCCCGGCCGGTTCCTCGGTTTTGCCACCCTGCCGATGCGCGATCCCACGGCCGCCGCAGCCGAACTCGAGCGCACCGTCGGTGATCACGGCTTCGTGGGTGCCTTGATCAATGGCCATGTCAACGGCCGCTTTCTTGACGACACGTTCTTCTGGCCGGTATTCGAATCCGCCGAAACACTCGGCGTGCCGATCTATCTGCATCCCACCGTGCCGCCGCAGCCGGTCATCGACGCGTACTACAAGGGTTTCGCCCCGGGGGTGTCGGCGATGTTGTCCATTGCCGGGGCCGGCTGGCACATCGACACCGCAATCCATTGCCTGCGGCTGATCCTCGGCGGCGTGTTCGACCGGTTCCCCCGGCTGCAACTCATCGTGGGCCACCACTTCGAGGCGCTGAGTTGGATGGCGTGGCGGGCCGATTACGCGTTCCCGATCAATGAATCTGGCCTCAAACGGACCATCAAGGAATATTTCCGGGAAAACTTCTACGGCGGCATCCTGGCGGGCGACTTCGCGAACCAAGAACCGGGCGCGACGGATCTGAGTTGGAGCCTGTCGTTCAACGCCTATCTGTCTATGGTCAACGTGATCGGCATCGACCGAGTCGTGTTCACCGCCGACTACCCGTTCGGCAGCATGAAAGCCGGTCGGCAATTCCTCGAGCAGATGCCCATTAACCCGGCCGACAAAGAAAAGATCGCCCACCGCAATGCCGAGCGCCTGCTTGGGCTTTAGGCTCGCCGATTTGTCCTCGGCGGAAGGCCTTCCGGCCTTATCGTTTTAGTCGTGAACTCGCCGGGGCACGAGATCCACCCTCGCTGGATACTTGCTGCCATATCGACGGCGTTGTTCTGCGTGCAGATCGATTACTTCGCCATGAACCTCGCGTTGCCACGGATGGCGTCGGACCTCGGCAGCACCACGACCGATCTGCAGTGGGTGATCAGCGTCTACATGCTGACCCTGGGCGCCTTTATGGCACCCGCGGGCCGCATCGGCGACATTTTCGGTCGCCGCCGCACACTGCTGGCCGGGATCGCACTGTTCGGAATTGCGTCGGTGTTCTGCGCCATCGCCCCGTCGGCGACGGTGGTCATCATCTTCCGGGCGGTCCAGGGTCTCGGCGCTGCGCTGATCTTCCCGGTGTCAGTGAGCGTCTTGACGAATATTTTGCCAGCCGAAAAGGCCAGCCGTGCAATCGGATTAGCTTATGGCATTGCCGGGTTGGGTAACGCCGCAGGTCCGCTGGTGGGCGGTCTGCTGACCCAGACGCTGGGGTGGCGCGCGGTATTCTGGCTGCTGGTGCCGTTGGCGGCGATCTCGCTCGTCATCGGTATGAGAACCATTCCGGAGACCTCGGACGAAACCGTCCCCCGCCGTGTGGATCTCACCGGTCTGGCGCTGATCGTGTTCGGAATCGGGTTGTTCACGTTCGCTTTTGACCGCGCACCGGGCTGGGGATGGCTGTCGGCACCCGTGATCGGTGTATTCCTTGCCTCCATCACGCTTTTGGCCACTTTCGTCGCCGTCGAGACACGAGTGCGCTTTCCGTTGATCAACCTGTCGCTGCTGCGCAATTCGCGCTTCACCCTGCTGGTTATAGCCGGAACGGTGGCCAACATCGCCTACGTGGTGACGGTGTTCTTGTCGACGTTGAACCTGCAACAGGTGCGTGGGCTGGACCCGTTGATGGCCGGGTTGGCTTTTCTCGGTCCGTCCGGCGGCGCGGCGCTCGGCGGCCCGGTATCCGGACGTCTCGCGGCGCGCAACAAACCGTTCGCGGTCATGGGTATCGGTTGCACCGTCGCCGCGGTGTCGCTGGCCGTGCTGGCCGCCTCCGACAACTTCGTCGTCTATCTCGCCGCCTTGACAGCGTGCGGCTTCACCATGGGTCTGGTCTACGCGTTCACCACGGTGGCGACCCAGGCGGTCGTCGCACCCGAGCGCGCCGGCGAAGCCGCCGGTGTCACGCTGACGTCGCTCGTGACGCTGGCCGGCGTCGGGGTAGCGGTGTCGAGCAGCGTGCTGGAAGTGCTTGAGGGCCACGGCATGAGCGCCGGCGACGGCATTAGAGCCATCCTCGCGGTGATCGCCGCGCTGTTGCTGCCCGCCGGCCTGGCGGTACTCGCGATCACCCGCAGCAAGAACCGATCGCCGGCAATAGGAGTGTCATGAGCGAGCAATCCGCGGTAACGACCACGGAACGCGCGCCCGCGGGGGGCCTTTCGCGGAGCCAAACCGTGTTCATGGTCGCGGCGTTGGTGTTGTCGGTGATCGCTTTCATGCTCAACGCCACGATGCTGTCGCCGGCGATCCGCGACATCAACACCCACCTCGGGTCGAACGCGTTCGCATCCATGTCGAGCTACAGCTTTCTCGCCGGTGCGATCGCCAACGTGGTGCTGATCCGGTGGAGCGATTACATCGGTCGCAAACGCGTTCTGGTCGGCGTCCTGATCGCAATGTGCGTCGGAACACTGTTGTGCATCTTCGGCACGACGCTGCCGGTGGTGGTGGCGGGCCGGGTTTTACAGGGAGCCTCCAACGTCACCTTCGGCCTGGCCTTCCTGATCATGCGCGAACGCCTTACCCCGGCGGTGTTCGGCGTCTGCTGCGGTGTTCTCTCGGCGGTCAACGGCGGGGTGGCCGGCTCCGACGCGCTGCTCGGCGGTTACCTGGTCGACCACTTCGGATATCGCTCCATCTTCGTCTTGACGCTGGCGGTTGGCATCGCCGCTGTCGCGCTTGCCTGGAAAGCGGTTCCCGCAGACGAATCTGCCGAATCTGCTCGTGCGGCCCCCGGCCGGATGGACTGGGTGGGGGCGGTGCTGATCGCGGTGACCGTCGGGGGCATCAATCTGTTCATCGGCAACGGCAGAGACCTGGGCTGGAATTCGCCGTTCGTGCTCGGTTGCATCGCCGCTGCCATCACCGCGTTCGCGGCATTCGTCGTGGTCGAGAAGCGCGTAGCTCAACCGCTGGTCCACATCGATGATCTGCGCTCGCGCTACGCCTGGCCGGTGATCGCCGTGACCATCCTGTCGTTTGCGTCGTTCATGGTTGTGCTGAGCTTCATCATCCCGTCCATCGCCGAGAACCGATCCGTGGGCTTCAGCGCCAGCGGGGAGATGACGGCGTTGCTGTTCATCACACCCGCCGCGCTGGTCCAGCTGATCGTGTCGCCGTTGATCGGACGGGTCGCGGTGCGAATCGGCTGGGTGACGGTGTTGCGGGTGGGGCTGTTCTGCACGGTGGCCGCCACGGCGCTGCTCGCGGTCTTTGGGCTCGAGCGAAATATGGCCATCCTGCTCATGATCGTGTTCGGGGCGTCCATGGGTGTGGCACTCACGCCGCTGGCCGCGCTGGGTGTCATACAGGCGCCTGAGGATGAGCCGGGGTCACTGCCCGGCATCAGCAACGCCGCGTTCGGCATCGGTGGCTCGCTCGGATTTGCCTGGGCCGGAACGGTTGTCGGAGAGGGCACCACGGCGTCATACCACTCGGCGCTGTGGATCTGCGCCGCCATCGGCGTCGGCGCGATTGCGACCAGCCTGATCCTCAAGCCGAGATCGGCCTCGACGGTTCCGGCGCCTTCCGGGGTGAGCCACTGATCGCAAGCGGCTCGACGGCCGGTGTTCGTGTCGATGTAACGGGCGGTTACTCCCTGATGTTGGATGCTGGCAGCCATGGGCATCGCGACACTCGCCCCCGGTGCGATCGAGTTGGCGTTCTCCGGACGGTTCGGGTTCGGCATCTACCGGTGGGCTTACCTACCCTTCGACGTGCCGCCAGGAGTGCAGCGCATTCGCGTCGCGACCTCCCATGAGGACTTCTCCGTCGCCGGAGTGGCCCGAAATGTGTTGGATCTGGGTATTTTTGGGCCGGCCGGCTACGACTTGGGCAATGCAGCGGGATTTCGCGGCTGGTCAGGCGGAGCGCGAGACCATTTCGAGGTCTCCGGTACGGACGCCACACCGGGCTACCTGGCAGGCCCGATCGAGCCTGGCGTGTGGGCGGTTGCGCTGGGTCCGGTGGTGCTGAGTCCTTGGGGGATGGCGTGGGACGTCCACGTGACGATGGAGCGCGGGGAACCCGTCGCTGCATGCGAACCCGTGGTTGAGTATTCGCCGCCGCCATCGGTCAGCGGCGCGCGCTGGTTTCGCGGGGATCTGCATCTGCACACCGTCCACTCCGACGGCGAGCGCAATCCCGATGAAATGGCGGCGGCCGCCCGTGCCAGTGGTCTGGATTTCATTGTCTCGACCGAACACAACACGAACGCGGCCAACCGGGTCTGGCCCGCGTGCCGCACCGGCGGGCTGCTGGTGATCCCCGGTGAGGAGGTCACCACCCGGCACGGGCACTGGCTGGCCGTCGGCCTGTCGCCGCACGCGTGGGTGGACTGGCGATATGGCCCGAGCGACGGGGTGTTTCCACGCTTCGCCGCCCAGGTCCGCGACGACGGTGGGTTGGTGGTCGCCGCCCACCCGTCGGTGCCATTGCCGGGATCGGCGTGGGAGTTCGGTTTTGACCACGTGGACGCGCTCGAGGTGTGGAACGGTCGCTGGAACCTCGATGATGAACTGTCGCTTCGCATTTGGCAGCGGCTGCTGCGACAGGGCCGTCGGATTGTGGCCGTCGGCGGCAGCGACTCGCACGGCGAACACCAACAGGTCGGCTCGCCGCAGACGGTCGTGCATGCGGATGGACTGTCGACCCCCGCTATTGTCACCGGACTGCGTTGCGGCCGTTCGTACCTCGCCCGGTCGTGCGATGTCGCGGTGGAGCTGACCGCGACCAGCGACGGCGGCGTGGCCGGTCCCGGGCAGTTACTGCGGGTACCGCCTGGCGCGTCGACGACGGTGACCGCCGTGATCAGCGGAGCTCCGGGCACGAACGTCGTTGTGATCACCGCGGCGGGCCGGGTGCGACAGGCGACGGTAGGCCCGTCAGCGCGGTTGCAATGGGAACTCGACGCCGCGTCGGCGCGCTTTGTACGACTTGAGGTGCGAGAAGCGCAGTGGCGCCCGCTCGGCGCGATGGTCGCGCTGACAAATCCGGTGTGGTTCGGCTGAACGGTGCTGCAAAGATCGGTCACAAGAGTCCCAGTGGTACCAATGGGGGCGGGTAGTGCCTTCTAGGCCGAAGTTACGGCAGCTTCTGAGGTCGGTTTGTGGCATTGACATGCGGGATAGCGGTCTATTTGGCCTGAGAATGTAGTCAAAATATCGGTGTGTCATGTCAGAGGATTGTGCTGTTATCAG
>Ga0335075_10002478_pt1 | contig 29687 bp, 33 predicted proteins | sample Lox_Sample_24_FD_206723 | JGI IMG/M metagenome (GOLD analysis project Ga0335075, IMG submission 206723) | Soil microbial communities from Loxahatchee National Wildlife Refuge, Florida, United States - Lox_Sample_2.4 | ecosystem: Environmental > Terrestrial > Soil > Wetlands | place: USA...
GATCCAGTACGACCAGATCGACCAGATCCGGGGCATGGACATCACCATTACGACGACGGCGAGGGATAACCGTCAGGGCCGAGCGCTGCTCGAGGCTTTCAACTTCCCTTTCCGGAAGTAAGAGGAACCGGTACGCCTATGGCGAAGACGAGCATGGTCGAGCGCGAGAAGCGTCGCGCCAAGATCGTGAAGAGATACGCGGCGAAGCGGGCTCAGCTCAAGGAGCTGATCCGCAACCCCAAGACCTCTCCCGAGGAGCGTGCAGCGAGCCAAGCGAAGCTGCAGGCACAACCCCGGGACGCGAGCCCATCGCGCGGGCGCAAGCGCTGCGCGATCACGGGGCGCTCGCGCGGGGTCTACCGCAAGTTCGGCCTCTCGCGGGTGAAGATCCGCGAGGTCGCCAACCGCGGCGAGATACCAGGCCTCTCGAAGGCGAGCTGGTGAGGGGCGTCATATGAGCATGACCGATCCGATCGCCGATCTCCTCACGCGCATCCGCAACGGCCAGACCGCGGGCAAGGCCGAGGTTCGCCTCGCCGCCTCGAAGCTGAAGACGGCCGTCGTCAAGGTGCTGAAGGACGAGGGCTACATCGCCGACTACCGGCACGATGAGGAGGAAGGCGGCAAGCCGACCCTGACCATCGCCCTCAAGTACTTCGAAGGCCGCCCGGTCATCGACCGCCTGGAGCGTGTCAGCCGCCCGGGGCTGCGCATCTATCGCGGCAAGGACGAGCTGCCGAAGGTTCTCGGCGGCATGGGGACGGTGATCGTCTCCACCCCCAAGGGCGTCATGACCGACAAGCAGGCGCGCTCCATCGGGCAGGGCGGCGAAGTGCTCTGCATCGTGGCGTGACGGAGAGCCAACCATGTCGAGAATTGCCAAAGCGCCGGTCGACCTGCCGCAGGGAGTGACCGCCACCATCGCCGCCGACTCGGTGACGCTGAAGGGCGCGAAAGGCTCGTTGAGCCTCGCGCTCGGCGCGGGCGTGAGCGTCGTGCAGGCGGAGAAGCGCCTCGAGGTGAAGTTCACCGACCCCGGCCAGACACGCACGCTCGCCGGCTCCACGCGCGCGCACCTTGCCAACATGGTGCGCGGCGTCACCAAGGGCTACGAGAAGAAGCTCGAGCTCGTGGGCGTCGGCTTTCGTGCGGCGGTGCAGGGCAAGGTGCTCAACCTGACGCTCGGCTTCTCCCACCCGGTGAATTTCCCGATCCCGGAAGGGATCACCATCGAGACCCCGAGCCAGACCGAGATCATCATCAAGGGCGTCGATCGCCAGAAGGTCGGACAGGTGGCCGCGGAGATCCGCGACATCCGGCCGCCGGAGCCCTACAAGGGCAAGGGCGTGCGCTACGCCAACGAGCAGATCTCCCTGAAAGAGGGGAAGAAGAAGTGAACACGTCGAAGAAGGGCCGGCGGCAGCGCCGCGCCGTCAAGACACGCGCGCATATCCGCGATCTCGGCATCGCGCGGCTCACCGTGCATCGCACGCCGCAGCACATTTATGCGCAGGTCACCGATCCGGCCGGCGCGACCGTGATCGCCGCCGCCTCGACCTTGCAGGAAGCGGTGCGCCAGGGCCTCAAGGGCACCGGCAACGTCGATGCCGCGAAGGCCGTGGGCCGGGCGATCGCGGAGCGTGCGCAGGCCGCGGGCGTCAAGAAGGTCGCCTTCGACCGCGCGGGATTCCAGTACCACGGGCGCGTGCAGGCGCTCGCCGAGGCGGCGCGCGAAGCCGGCCTTGAATTCTAACGGGTTGAACCATATGCCAAGAGCGGAAAAAGGCCAGTCCCAGGACGAGCTCCTCGAGAAGCTCGTCGCGGTCAATCGCACGGCGAAAGTCGTCAAGGGCGGCCGGCAGTTCGGTTTCACGGCGCTTACGGTGGTGGGCGACGGTGCAGGCCGCGTCGGCTACGGCTTCGGCAAGGCGCGTGAGGTGCCGGTGGCGATCTCCAAGGCGATGACCCAGGCCAGAAAGAGCATGGTGAACGTCGCGTTGCGAAACGATTCGCTGTACTACGCGGTCAAAGGGGTACACGGTGCCACGCGCGTATACATGCAGCCGGCCTCTGAAGGTACGGGGGTCATCGCGGGCGGCGGCATGCGCGCGGTGCTGGAGTGCGCTGGCGTGCGCAACGTGCTCGCCAAGAGCTACGGCTCGCGCAACCCCATCAATGTCGTGCGTGCGACGGTGAACGCGCTCGCCAAGATCCGCTCGCCGGAGGAAATCGCGGCGAAGCGCGGCAAGAGTCTGGACGAGATCACGGGCTGACGCGCATGAACGCAGCATCACGCAAGGCGATCAAGGTCACGCTCGTGAGGAGCCTGGCCGGCCAGCTCCACAACATCGCCGCCAGCGCGCGCGGGCTCGGGCTGCGCCGCATCCACCAGACGGTCTCGGTCGCCGACACCCCGGAGAATCGCGGCATGATCCAGACCGCCGTGCATCTCCTCAAGGTCGAGCGCACGAGCTGAAGAAGGGCCTGAACGACCATGCGACTCAACACACTGAAGCCCGCCCGCGGCGCCAAGCGGCCGCGATTGCGGGTGGGACGCGGCGCCTCCGCCGGCCAGGGCAAGACCTGCGGCCGCGGCGTCAAGGGACAGCGCGCGCGCAAGGGCGGCTACCACAAGGTGGGCTTCGAGGGCGGCCAGATGCCCATTCAGCGGCGCCTGCCGAAGGTCGGCTTCCGTTCCGCCATGGCGGCGACACGGGCCGAGGTCAGACTCGGTGAGCTGGCGAAGGTCGAGGGCGGGACCGTCGACCTCGAGGCATTGAAGAAGGCCGGCGTGGTGCCGGCAGAGGCCGAGCGCGCCAAGGTGGTGCTCTCGGGCTCCGTAACCAGGGCGGTGACGCTCAAGGGCATCAAGGTCACCAAGGGCGCGCGCGCGGCGATCGAAGCGGCCGGCGGCAAGATCATCGACGAGGCCTGACGGAATTCCGTAGGGACAGTTAATCGTGGCGAAATCGACACTGGCGAATCCGGCCGCCGCACTCGGCGAAACTGCCCGTTTCGGGGAGATTCGCTCGCGCGTGCTGTTCCTGGTCGGCGCCATGATCGTCTACCGGATCGGGACCTTCATCCCCGTGCCGGGCATCAATCCCGCCCAGGTCGCGCGCTTCTTCAGCCAGAACTCGGGCACGATCTTCGGCATCGCGAACCTCTTCTCCGGCGGCGCGCTGTCGCGCATGTCGATCTTCGCGATGAACGTCATGCCGTACATCTCGGCCTCGATCATCATCCAGATGATGTCGATGGTGGTGCCGAGCCTGGTGGAGCTGCGCAAGGAGGGGCAGGCGGGCCAGCGCAAGATCACCGAGTACACCCGTTACGGGTCGCTGATCCTCGCCGTGGTGCAGTCCTTCGCCGCCGCCGGCGCGCTGGTGAAGGGCGGGATGACGCTGATGGGCGGCCCGCAGTTCCTGCTGGTCGCCACCGTCACCATGACCACCGGCACCATGTTCCTGATGTGGCTCGGCGAGCAGATCACCGAGCGCGGCATCGGCAACGGCATCTCCATGATCATCCTGGCCGGCATCGTGGCACGGCTCCCCTCGGCCATCGGCGGCATGGCGGAGCAGGTGAGCAGCGGCGAGATGCAGGGCCCCTTCGCGCTGCTCCTCATCATCCTCGTGGTCGCGGTCACGGCGTTCGTCGTCTACATGGAAAGCGCCCAGCGGCGGATCACGGTCAACTACGCCAAGCGCCAGGTCGGGCGGCGCATGTACGCGGCGCAGAGCAGCCACCTGCCGTTCAAGATCAACATGTCGGGCGTCATTCCGCCGATCTTCGCCTCGAGCATCCTGCTCTTCCCGGCGACCATCGCGAGCTTCGCCGGCACCGGCCAGGGCATGCTCGCCACCGTCATGCAGGACGTCTCGGCCGCGCTGGGCTACGGCCAGCCGCTGCACCTCGTGATCTATGGCCTCCTCGTCGTCTTCTTCTGCTTCTTCTACACCGCGCTGGTGTTCAACTCGCGCGATACCGCGGACAACCTGAAGAAATCCGGTGCCTTCATCCCCGGCATCCGGCCGGGCCAGCAGACCGCCGACTACATCGACAAGGTGCTGACGCGGCTCACCCTGTGGGGCGCGCTCTACGTGGCGGCCGTGTGTCTGCTGCCGGAGTTCCTGGTCTCCCAGCAGGGCTCGCCGTTCGCCTTCGGCGGCACTTCGCTCCTGATCGTCGTCGTCGTGGTGATGGATTTCCGGGCGCAGCTCTCGGCGCACCTCATGTCCCACCACTACCCCGGACTCCTGAAGAAGGCCAATTTGCTCGGGTACGGCCGTACCGGCTCGGGCGGGTAAACAGCTATGAAAGTCAGACCCTCGGTCAAGAAGATCTGCAAGAACTGCAAGATCGTGCGCCGCAGGCGCGTGGTCTACGTCATCTGCTCCGATCAGCGCCACAAGCAAAGGCAGGGGTAAATGGCGGCGTTTTCGGTTAAAATGCTTCGTTTTTCCTCGCGGTAAGCACCATGGCACGTATAGCCGGCATCAACATCCCGATGAACAAGCACGTCTGGGTCGGGCTGACGCACATTTATGGCGTCGGGCGCGCACGTGCGATGAGCGCCTGCGAGGGCGCTGGCGTCAACCCGCGCACGCGGGTGAAGGACCTCACGGAGAACGAGGTCAATGCCATCCGCTCGCAGATCGCCAAGTTCGCCGTCGAGGGCGACCTGCGCCGCGAAGTTTCGATGAACATCAAGCGGCTGATGGATCTCGGCTGCTACCGCGGCATCCGGCATCGCCGGGGCCTGCCGGTGCGCGGCCAGCGCACCCGTACCAATGCCCGCACGCGCAAGGGCCCGCGCAAGCAGGCCGTGAAGCTCAACGCACCTCCGGGCAAGGCATGATGATGTCGACATTCTTCTCGGCGCTTTGCGCCGCTACACGGACGGGGTTCGGCTTTGCGAACCCCGTTAAGACCTGCGCGCAGCGCATGAGGAAATAATGGCTGATCAGAAGCAGCAGCAGGGCGGCGCGGCCGGGTCCGCGGCCGCCGGCGCCGGTGCCAAGAAGCCGAAGAAGGCCCGCAAGAACGTGCTCGATGCGATCGCGCACGTCCACGCCTCCTTCAACAACACCATCGTCACGATCACGGATCGCCAGGGCAATACGCTGTCCTGGGCGACCGCCGGCGGCTGCGGCTTCCGCGGCTCCCGCAAGAGCACGCCCTTCGCCGCCCAGGTCGCGGCGGAGAAGGCCGGCGTCGCGGCCCAGGAGCACGGCGTCAAGAACGTCGAGGTGCGGGTCGGCGGCCCGGGCCCCGGCCGCGAATCGGCGGTGCGGGCCCTCAACAACTGCGGCCTGAAGATCACCAGCATTGCGGACGTCACGCCGATCCCCCACAACGGCTGCCGCCCGCCGAAGAAGCGCAGAGTCTGAGGTCGAAGCATGGCGCGTTATACAGGTCCCAAGTGCAAGCTCGCTCGCCGCGAGGGCACCGATCTCTTCTTGAAAAGCGGCGTAAAGCCCTTAGAAAGCAAGTGCAAGCTCAGCGTCCCGCCGGGCGGCATCAAGGGTGAGCGGCGCCAGCGCCTCTCCGACTACGGCACCCAGCTGCGCGAGAAGCAGAAGCTGCGCCGCATGTACGGCGTGCTGGAGCGCCAGTTCAGCAATTACTACGAGGAGGCGGCCCGCCGCAGCGGCGCCACCGGTGAGAACCTGCTGAAGCTGCTCGAGTGCCGGCTGGACAACGTCGTGTACCGCATGGGTTTCGCGGCGACCCGCTCCGAAGCGCGGCAGCTGGTCAGCCACAAGGCGATCCAGGTGAACGCCCGGCCGGTGACCATCGCTTCCTACCAGGTGAAGGCAGGCGATACCGTGGAGGTGCGGGAGAAGGCGCGCAAGCAGCTGCGCATCCAGAGCGCGATCAACATCGCGCAGCAGGTTGGCCTCCCCGAGTGGGTCGAGGTCAACGACAAGGAATTCCGCGGCGTCTTCAAGTCCGCGCCCGGCCGCGATGATGTCCTGCCGGACATCAACGAGAACCTGGTGGTGGAGCTGTATTCGAAGTAACCCCTGCGCACAGCGCTTCGGGTGACGCTCGTTATTCGTTTTGCGCCGGCCTCCTGAGCCGGCAAGGTGAGACTGCAATGCAGGGATCCGTTTCAGAGTTCTTGAAGCCCCGCGTGGTCAAGGTGCAGCCCGTTGCCCCTCGCCAGGCGCGCGTCACGATCGAGCCGTTCGAGCGAGGCTTCGGCCACACGCTCGGCAACGCGCTGCGGCGGGTGCTGCTCTCGTCCATGCCGGGCAGTGCCATCACCGAGGCGGAGATCGAAGGCGTACTCCACGAGTACACCAGCATCGAGGGCGTCCAGGAAGACGTCGTCGACATCCTGTTGAACCTCAAGTCGGTCGCCATCCGCATGCACTCGCGCGACAGCGCGGAGCTGCGCCTGCAGAAGAAGGGCCCCGGACCGGTGACCGCGGGCGACATCCAGACCGACCACGACGTCGAGGTGGTCAACCCGGATCTCGTCATCGCCAACCTGACGAAGGCGGGCGAGCTCAGCATGACCCTGCGTGTGGAGCGGGGCCGCGGCTACCGTCCGGCTGCCGCGCGCGCAGTGTTCGAGGAGCAGTCGCGTCCCATCGGCCGTCTGCAGCTCGATGCCTCGTTCTCTCCGGTTCGCCGCGTAACGTACTCGGTCGATGCGGCCCGTGTGGAGCAGCGCACCGACCTCGACAAGCTGGTCATCGACATCGAGACCAACGGCACCATCGATGCGGAGGAGGCTATCCGCCGCGCCGGCGCCATCCTCAAGGACCAGCTGTCGGTGTTCGTCGACCTGCAGGGCGAGGAAGAGGCCCAGACCAAGGTCTCGGAGATGCAGTTCGATCCCATCCTGCTGCGTCCCGTCGACGAGCTCGAGCTCACCGTGCGCAGCGCCAACTGCCTGAAGGCGGAGAACATCCACTACATCGGCGATCTGGTGCAGCGCACGGAAGTCGAGCTGCTGCGCACGCCGAACCTCGGCAAGAAGTCGCTGACGGAGATCAAGGAAGTGCTGCAGAGCCACGGGCTGATGCTCGGCATGCGGCTCGAGGGCTGGCCGCCGGCGAGCCTGAAGCACGACGACGGCCGGGACGTGATCTAAGGGCGCATTGATTCATGAGACACCAACTTTCAGGGCGGCAGCTGTCGCGTAACAGCCCGCACCGCCACGCGATGCTGCGCAACATGAGCGTGTCGCTGCTGCGGCACGAGACCATCCGCACCACGTTGCCGAAGGCGAAGGAGCTGCGTCGCGTGGTGGAGCCGCTGATCACCCTCGGCAAGAAGGACGGCGATGCCAACCGGCGCCTCGCCTTCGCGCGGCTGCGCGATGCGGCAGTGGTGGTGAAGCTCTTCGAGGACCTGGGACCACGGTTCAAGGCCCGTCCGGGCGGCTACACGCGCATTCTCCGCATGACGCCGCGCCCGGGCGACTCCGCGCCGATGGCGCTGATGCAGCTGGTCGAGGGACCGGCGGCAGCCCCGCCGGCCGAAGAGGCCGGGGCCAGGAAGAAGACCCGGCGCCGCGCCAAGGCGAAGACCGAAGGCGAGGGCAACGAGGCGAAGGCCGAGGGCGCCGAGACGAAGAAGCCGCGTACGCGCAAGAAGAAGGCTGCCGCGGCCTGAGGCCATCGGCATCCGGGATGATCGGGCGGGCCGCGGAAGCGGCCCGCGTCATTTTTGTTCCGCCCTGAGCTATCCTTTACCCTCCGGTTATCCCAATAAACGAGGGGTGCTCTCATGAGTCTCGCAAGCGAATTCAAAGAATTTGCCATGAAGGGCAGCGTCATCGATCTGGCCGTGGGCTTCGTGATCGGCGGCGCGTTCGGCACGGTCGTCAGCTCGCTGGTGGCCAACGTCATCATGCCGCCGCTCGGCCTGGTCACCGGCCGGGTCGATTTCAGCAAAATGGCCGTACAGATCGGCACCGATCCCAAGGGCGGGGCGGTGTTGCTCAAGTACGGGATGTTCGTCCAGGCCTGCTTCTCCTTCCTCATCGTCGCGCTGGCGATGTTCGCCATCATCAAGGCGGTCAATCGGATGAAGCGGACGCCGCCGCCCGCTCCGGCGGTTCCGCCGCCGCCGACCAAGTCCGAGGAGCTGCTCGGCGAAATCCGCGATCTTCTGGCAAAGCGGACCGCCTAGGCGTAGAGTTTCCCGCGTTCCAGGTGCCCCGCCAGAGCTTTCGGGCCGCGGCGGGGTGAAACGGGAAGCCGGTGACTTCATTCTTGGAATGACCATTCCGGCGCTGCCCACGCAACGGTAAGCGAGTTTGAAGGACGGCGTGTACCACCGGCTGGATGCACGGGAAGGTGCCGTCCCTCGGAGAATCCCTCCACCTCGCGAGCCCGGAGACCGGCCTGAGACGACTTCGGCGGCTCGCGTGGAGCGTGGCCGGAAAGCACGACGACCGTCGCGCCTCCGGCACCTTTCCTCCGCCTGCCGCCTCGTGACTCAAACTGCGCGTGGCGGAGCACCTGATGAAATTCACTACCCGACGATTGGCCGGCTTTGTCGCCCTGGCCGCCCTCATGATCGTCACCCGTTCGGGACACCTCGGGACCGCGTGGCAACCACCCGATGCCTCCTGGGCGGTGTTGTATGTGGCAGGCTTCTATTTCGCGCGCCAGTGGCGCTGGGCGCTGCCGACTCTACTCTTCACCGCCGTCGCGGTGGACTTCATCGTCATCCGCGACTTTGGCGTCAGCGCCTACTGTGTGACGATGGCGTACGTGCTCATGGTGCCCGCCTACTCGCTGCTGTGGCTGGGCGGTGCCTGGATGCGGCGCGCATACCGCCGTGACCACGCCGATGCCGCCCGCTGGGTAGTCAGCCTCGGAATTGCATCATCGCTCTGTTTCCTCCTGACCAACGGCAGCTTCTACTGGCTGGGCGGCCGCATCCCCGACCCGACCCTGGGCGGCTGGTGGCAGAACTTCTCGGAGTGGTACGCCGGCTTCGTCGGCATCGCGTTCGTTTACGCAGGCATCGCCGCGCTGCTGCACACGGTCCTGGCCCGGCCAGTGCGGGCACGGGTCGAAGCCGATGTCCACTGAAGAGCCCCGGGAGACGACTGCGGAGCAGGCCCGCCACCGCGAGCGCATGCAGCGCCGGAAGGCGGCAGTGGACGCCCGCATTGCGGCCGCCACGGAGGAGCGCGGCGTCGTCCTGGTGTTGACCGGGAACGGCAAGGGTAAGAGCTCCTCCGCCTTCGGCATGGTTGCGCGTGCGCTCGGTCATGGCATGCGTGTCGGTGTCGTGCAGTTCATCAAGGGAACGTACTCGACCGGCGAGGAAGCGTTTTTTCGCCGCTTCCCGGAAGTGGTCTATCACGTCATGGGCGAAGGATTCACCTGGGAGACGCAGGATCGGGAGCGCGACGTGCGCGCGGCTCGGGCCGCCTGGGCCGTGGCGGCGGATCTGCTGCGCGATCCGCGCATGGCGTTGGTTGTGCTCGATGAGCTCAACATCGCGCTTCGCTACCACTATGTGCCGGTGGAAGACGTCATCGCGGCGGTGCGCGCCAGGGCCGCCCGCCAGCATGTCGTGATCACGGGCCGAGGCGCGCCTCCCGGGCTGGTGGATCTCGCCGATACCGTGACGGACATGCGCCCGGTAAAGCATGCGTTCGAAGCGGGCATACGCGCACAGCGGGGCGTAGAGCTGTGACCCCGTCGAAATGAAGGAGCTCGTCCTGGGCGGAGTACGCTCCGGCAAGAGCCGCTACGCAGAGCAACAGGCGCGCGCGAGTGGACTTCGGGTCGTCTATATCGCGACGGCGATCGCCGAAGGCGACGCGGAGCTGGAGGAGCGCGTCCGACGTCACCGCTCGTACCGGCCTGCCGAATGGACGACGGTGGAAGAGCCTGCTGCGCTCGGCACCGCGCTGAGAACCCATGCCGGCGAGGGAAGCTGTCTGCTGGTCGAATGCCTGACACTGTGGCTCGCGCATCTGCTGACGTCCGGCTCGTCCGATCGCCTGGAATCCGAGCGCGAGAGCCTGCTGTGTGCCGTGGAGGAAGTTCCCGGACGTGTCATTCTGGTGAGCAACGAGACCGGGCTCGGCATCATGCCCACCGGTGAGCTCAGCCGCCGCTTTCTGGATGTTGCCGGGGAGCTGCACCAGCAGCTGGCCGCCTGCTGTGACCGCGTCACGCTGGTCGTGGCGGGCCTGCCGCAAAGACTGAAGGAGATCCCGCATGACGGCTGACTCACCCTGGCTCGATGACGATCTGCGGCCCATCGATGCACGCGCGGCCGAGGCCGCCCGCGCGCGGCAGGAGACATTGACCAAGCCGCCGGGATCGTTGGGCGATCTCGAAATGCTCGCCATCCGTCTCGCGGGATGGCAGGGCCGGGAGCGCCCCAGCGCGGAGCGCGTCCACATTGCCGTCTTCGCCGGCGATCACGGCATCACCGCTGAAGGCGTGTCGGCATTCCCACAGGCGGTTACCGTGGAGATGTTGCGTAATTTCGCCCGCGGAGGCGCGGCAATCAGCGTGCTGGCGCGCAGCCTCGGCGCAACCTTCGAGGTCGTGAATCTCGGCACCGTGAGTCCGGTCGCCGGGGGCGCGCACGATACCTGGCTCGGCCCGGGGACGGTGAGCTTCGCGCAGGACGCGGCGATGAGCGAATCGCAGCTCGCCGCGGCTCTGGATGCCGGCCGGCGAAGCGTAGATCGTGCCGTTGCCGGCGAGGCGCAGCTCTATGTCGGGGGTGAGATCGGCATCGGCAATACGACTGCCGCCGCGGCTCTCGCCTGCGCGTTGCTGCCGGCGGATCCCGGAGCGCTCGCCGGGCCCGGCACCGGTCTCGATGCGGAAGGGGTGGCGCGCAAAGCCGCGGTCATCCGCCGCGCGCTCGAGCATCATGGAGGCGAGCTCGCAAGCGCACGGGAGGCGCTGCGCCGGCTCGGCGGCTTCGAGATTGCCGCGCTCGCGGGTGCCTACGTGCGTTGCGCGCAAGTGGGGCTGCCGGCGATGATCGACGGATTCATCTCCACGGCCGCGGCCCTGATCGCGCGGCGGTTGCGCCCGGGCGCGGAGGTCTGGTGGCTGTACTCGCACCGCTCGCGCGAGCCGGGTCACGCTGCGCTGCTCACGGCGCTGGACGCCCGGCCGCTGCTGGAGCTCGGTATGCGCCTCGGCGAGGGGAGCGGTGCGGCGATGGCCGTGCCGGTCCTGCGCCTCGCATGCGAGCTGCACGGCGGCATGGCGACGTTCGCCGAGGCCGGCGTCCCGGAAAAGTTGTAGGCGATGAGCGCAAGCCTGACAGCCTGCTAGTGGGCGCGATGCGGCAAGCCGCCGTCTGGACGCGGGCGCTCCTGGCCGCGTTTCAATTCCTGACTCGCCTGCCGTTGCGCATCGAGCCGCCGCCCGATGCGCGTGAGATCGGTCTGTCGCTCGCCTGGTATCCCGTCGTCGGGCTCGTGATCGGAATGATTCTCTGGGGCGCCGCTCTCGCCCTGACGGTGTTGCGGGTGCCGGCACTGCTCGGGGCGGCGATCCTGCTTGCGCTCTGGGTGTTGATGACGGGCGCACTGCACATCGACGGTCTCGCGGACACGGCGGACGCCTGGGTGGGCGGCCACGGCGACCGCGAGCGAACGCTCGCGATCATGAAGGACCCCCGCTCCGGACCGGTCGCCGTCGCGGCGGTGAACTGTCTGCTGCTGTTGAAATTCGCGGCCCTCGCCGCCCTGACGGCGCACTTACACGTGGCATCCCTCCACGCGCCGGCCCTATATCCAACGCCTTGGTCCGATTGGCGCCTTGCCGCCGGTTGGATCCTCCCGCCGCTGCTCGCGCGCGCCGCCATTCCGCTGCTCTTTGCCCACACGCCCTACGTGCGGACGCAGGGCATTGCGCAGCAGATGACGGTACATCAATCCCGGGCCGCCGGCGCCTTCGTTGTGGCATTGACCGCGCTCGGCACGGTCGCGGTATACCGGACGTCGGGCGCGGTCGCCGTGGCCGTCGCCGCGGCTGCATACGCCATCATCCGCGGGGGATTTCTCCGGCGGCTCGGCGGGTTCACCGGCGACGGCGCGGGTGCATTGATAGAGGTGATCGAGACGGCCTGTATTGCAGCCGTCGCGGCCGCCTCGGCGGCAGCTCGGTGAAAGCGAGGGCCGCCCGTGAAAGCCGCCCGCCTACAACGAGGCGGCGAGCGCGGCCAGCAGCGCTTTGCGCGCCGGCGCGGCTTGGGCGCTCAGCCTGATCCAGCGCGGCAGCCCGAACGAGCGAGCGTCGCGAACACGGATCCCGGCTGCGCGCAGGCGGGCGGCCACACCGGACCCGTTGCCCACCTCAACCAACAGGAACGTGGCCGGACTCTCGCGAACGGTGAGCCGCAACCCGCGCAGGCCGTCGGCCAGCTGCGTGCGCCAGCGCCACAATTTCGGTATCGATTCCGCCAGCCAGCCGCGGGCGGCCGGCTCGAGGGAGGTTTCCAGCATGGCCACGGCATCGCGGCCGATCACCCAGCTCGGCGCCTCGTCGACCACGCGGCCTGCCGTCCGCGGCGCGATCAGGTACGCCCCGCGAACACCCGTCAGTCCGAGCGCCTTGTTGGGAGAATATAGCCGCCACGCGTCGGCGGCCGCCGCTTCGATCGCCGACGCCTGCGCGCTGCCGCAGAGCGAAGCATAGGCGAGGTCCACGACCAGCGGACCCCGTCTGGCCGCTGTCGCCACGAACTCCAGGTCCCAGACCTCGCCGGTCGGGTTATTGGGACAACAGAGGAAGGCGAGGCTGCGTTGCCGCTTCTGGGCCCGCAGGAACGCTTCCGGGGAAGAGGGGGCGATCACCCGTTTGCGCGCGATAGCCGCGCCACGCGCGTATTCCGAGAAAGTCGGCGCCAGCTGCAGCACCGGCCTGTCGAAATGGCGGACCAGGCGCAGGATCAGCTCGCTGGCGCCGGCGCCCACCACGATGCGCTCCGCCGTGACGTCGTGCGCAACGGCGAGCCGCTGCCGCAGCCGGGTGTAGAACGGATCGGGATAGCGCCGCACATCCGCCCGGCGGATCGCGGCCAACACCGGCGGGCAGGGCCCGAGCGCGTTGGCATTGCTGGAGAAGTCGTGGCGAGGCTCCGGCAGCGAGTCGGTGCCGCCGTGAACGGGCGCGAGATCGGTCATGAGGTCATTCTACGGCAGCAAACGGCCTGCGCAGGTGAGCAACGGCGCCGCGGCCGGCAATACCGCGAGCAACACCGCCAGGACCCAGGCGACGAGCTCGCTGCGGCGCAGCGCCGCGGCGACATCGGCCGCGGCTGGCGCGGCGCCGCGCTCGTTGAGCGCGTACACGCCGGGCTTGCGCAGTCTGACGCCGAGGCTCAGTGCCAGCGCCGCCATCGGCCATCCGGAGTTGGGAGACGGTGTGTGCGCGGCTTCCCCGGAAAGGCGGTGCAGCGCCTGTCTGCGGTTGCGGCCGGCCAGCGCGAGCGCGAGCGCGGTGATGCGCGCCGGGATCAGGTTCAGCAGGTCGTCGGTGCGCGCCGCGAACTTGCCGGCCCATTCCCACCTGCCGCGATAACCCCACATGGCATCCGCCGTGTTGGCGAAGCGGTAGACGGCGGCTCCCGGCAGGCCGAAGAGCGCGAACCAGAAGAGCGGCGCCACCACCGAGTCGGAGAGATTCTCCGACAGGGACTCGAGCGCGGACTCGCGCACCTCGCCGGCATCGAGCCGCGCGGTATCGCGGCTCACGATCCTGCGCAGACGCGAGCGGCCGTGCTCGAGACTCTCGTCGAGCGCGCACTCGACGGAGCCAACCTCCCGAAGCAGCATCCGCAACGCGAACAACGGCTTGAGCAGCAGCGCGCCGGCGAGGATGGCGAGCCATTGTGGGGAGCGGGTGATGAGCGCCCACGCATAGGCGTATATGACTGCCACGATCGCGGCGCCCACCAGCCACGCCGTCATTCCGAGGACGAATGCGATGGCCGGCCGCCGTGCGGGCAAGTGCTTACCTATCCGTCCGAGATAACGTCCCATCCAGACGACCGGATGCAATGCCCGGGGAGGCTCGCCGAGCCATCGGTCGATCAGCATCGCCAGCAGGATGCTCATGCCATCGGCGTTCCATGACCTGACTTCAGGCGGATTCGGCCCTGAACGCGTCCCGGGTCAGGTTTTCGTGGCTGGTGGCGGTCACCGCCAGATCGTCCTCGACGCGGATGCCGCCGAATCTGCGCAGAGAGTCGACCCGGCGCCAGTTGATGTGGGTCGAGCGCCGGTCACCGCGCGCCGCCTCGAGAAGCTGCGGGATGAAATAGAGGCCGGGCTCCAGGGTGACGACGAACCCCTCTTCCAGCACACGGGTGAGGCGCAGATAGGGATGACCGTCAGGGCGGGGAATGTCGCCGCCGTCGGGGGTGCGCATGAAGCCGCCGACGTCGTGGACTTCGAGGCCGAGGAGGTGGCCGATCCCGTGGGGCATGAAGACGCTGGTGATGCCGGTGGCCACCGCCTCTTCGGCGCTGCAGGTGACCAGCTCCGCCTCGCGCAGCAGCTCCGCGAGCAGTCGGTGGGTCCGCAGCTGCACGTCGCGCCAGTCCACCCCCGGCGCGATGCCCGCGCACAGAGCCTGCTGCAGGCGGTCCATGCCGCCGATCAGGCCGGCAAAGTCCGGGTCGCCGTGGGAATGGGTGCGGGTGATGTCGCTGGCGTAGCCGGCGAACTCGGCCCCCGCGTCGATGAGGAGCGAGTGGCGCTCCGCCGGCCGCGACTTCTCCAGCACCTGATAGTGAAGGACGGCGCCGCCCTCATTCAGGGCGATGATCGGGTTATAGGGCAGCTCCTGCTCGCGCAGGCCGCAGGCGGTGAGGAAGGCGAGCTCGATCTCGAACTCCGAGGCGCCCGCCTGGAAGGCGCGGGCGGCGGCGAGTTGGCCGCGGGCGCCCAGGCGGCTCGCCTGGCGCAGGCAGGCGAGCTCGTAGGGAGACTTGATCGCACGCGGGAAATCGAGGTGCCGGATGAGGTGGGGCGGATTGACGTCCCCGACGCCCCAGGAGCCCAGCTCCGCGAGCGAGTCGCCCAGGAAGGCGGTGGTGCGCAGGCTGGCGGGCAGGAGCCGCCGCGCCTCGTCCCGGTCGCGGCAGGGGCGGATGTCGAATTGCCGGGTCCAATAGCCCTCGGGGAGCGCCGGAGGCTTGTACCAGTAGTCCTCGGGCTGGTGAAGGACCAGCAGCGGGCGGCGGCCGGGCTCGAAATAGAGGAAGCAGTCGGGCGCATCGAGCAGGGGTGCCCAGACTTTGAAGGGGGCGTGGACTTCGAACGGGTAGGTCCGGTCGTCCTGGAACACATCCAGGAGTGACCCGGAATGAACGAGCAGGGCCGAGTAGCCGCAGGCCTCGAGCGCCCGGCAGGTGCGAGCGCAGACTCCCTCGAGATGGGACGCGAACAGCGCATCGAGCTGTCGGGGCTCGGGCAGGGGCTTGGCAAGCGCGCCAACGTCGGCCATCTGGGGCACTCCGGCGAGGAAAGGCGTCGATTGTATGCCTTCGGACCGGACGGGGCTCCCTCAGGGCGCGGGCGGGAGCCCCACTGTTCCAGCTGCGGCAAAATGTCGTCCCGGGGCGACAGCAAACTGCCCAGGCAGTTTCCAATCGCATGATGACTCTATAAAATCCCGCGTCGCGACCCGTGAAGGGACTCGCGGAACGATAAAAAAAGTCGTTCGTTCAAGAAAGTCTCTCTTCGTATTGGCTCTCTCAACAAAGCATCGGGGTACCGATCGATGAACACCAAAGTTGCTCTTAGCGCGCTGGCTGTGGCAGCACTGTTGCTGACGGCGTGTGCAAAGAATGATTCCTCCGGCACCGAGCCCGCCGCCGCTCCGCCCGCTTCGACGCAGAGCAGCGCTCCGGCCGCTCCGCCCGCCGCGGCGCCGTCGGACAATTCCGGCTCCATGCAGAACAGCGCGCCGTCCGACAACGGCACTCCCCCGGCCGCTCCGGCCAGCCCGCCTTCGCAGTAAGACGCGCTCTGCACCGGGAAGCTGTTGTCAGCAGCCTCCCGGGACTGGCACGACACGGCCCGGTCGGATCGCGCGCGCGAGCCGTCCGGGCCGTGTTTCTTCGGGGTCCGGGAAGCCGACATGACGGTTAGCGTGCGAGATGCGCGGAACACGGAAGGCGACCGCGTGTGGATCCAGAGCGTCTACCGCGACTATCTGGATGACCTGGTGCCGACCGACCGCACCGGCAGGTTCCCCGCGCTCGGCGAAGTCGGACACCGGGAGCCCGATCAGCTCTTCCACTGGTTCGGCGATCCCAACTGCTTTCCCCTGGTCATCGTGCGGGCTTCCGAGCCGGTGGGTTTCGCGCTCGTCGTGCGCAGCCGCCCGGGTCTCGCCGTACCGCGCACCGCGGCTGCGGGCGCGGCGGCCGCCGCGGGCTCGCAGGATCGCCCGTCCATGCACTACCGCATGGCGGAGTTCTTCATCACCCGCGCCAGCCGCCGCCTCGGCATAGGCGCCACCGCCGTCAGGCTCATCTTCAGCCGCTTCGCCGGCCGTTGGGAAATCACCGAGTACCTGCGCAACGCCACCGCGGTCAGCTTCTGGCGCCGTGTCGTCGCCAGCTATACCAGCGGCAATTACCGCGAGCGCGTGGTCAACGGCGAGGTGCGGCAGACTTTCGAGTCCGGCGCACTCTAGGCTTTCGTCAGCCGCTTCGCGGCGGCGCCCGCTGCGTGAGCCGCGAGCAGGGGCCGCAGATAAGAGCCGGTGTGCGACCGCGGATTCGCCGCGATCTGCTCCGGCGTGCCGGTGGCGATGATCTCGCCGCCGCCCTCGCCGCCCTCCGGCCCGAGATCGATCACCCAGTCGGCGCTCTTGATCACATCGAGGTTGTGCTCGATCACCACGATCGTGTTGCCCTGGTCGCGCAGGCGGTGCAGGACGTCGAGGAGTTGGGCGACGTCGTGGAAGTGCAGTCCCGTGGTCGGCTCGTCGAGGATGTAGAGCGTGCGGCCGTGTGTCTGCCGGGCGAGCTCGCGGGAGAGCTTGACGCGCTGAGCCTCGCCGCCCGACAGGGTGGTCGCGTTCTGGCCCAGGTGGATGTAGGAAAGGCCGACGTCGGTCAGGGTCTGCAGCCTGCCGGCGACCGCCGGGACGTTCTGGAAGAAACGCAGCGCTTCCTCGACGGTCATGTCCAGGACCTCGTGGATGTTCCTGCCGCGGTAGCGGATCTCGAGCGTTTCGCGGTTGTAGCGCTGGCCTTTGCAGACATCGCACGCGACGTAGACGTCGGGGAGGAAATGCATCTCGACCTTGAGCACTCCGTCGCCCTGACAGGCTTCGCAGCGGCCGCCTTTGACGTTGAAGCTGAAGCGGCCGGCGTCGTAACCGCGCGCACGCGCCTCGGGGACGGCGGCGAAGAGCTCGCGCACCGGCGCGAAGAGGTTGGTGTAAGTCGCCGGGTTGGAGCGGGGCGTGCGGCTGATGGGCGCCTGGTCGATATCGATGACGTATTCGATATCCTCCAGGCCCTCGAGCCGCTCGCAGGGGGCGGCGTCGGGCGCGCTCGAGCGGCCATTGACCTTCGCGGTCGCGTGGCCGAACAGTGTGTCGATGATCAGCGTCGACTTGCCCGACCCGGAGACGCCGGTCACGCACGTGAGAAGTCCCAACGGAATTTCAACGGTGACGTTGCGCAGGTTGTTGCCGGAAGCGCCGATCAGACGGATCTGTTTGTCGGGCGAGCGCGGGGTGCGCAGTCTCGGCAGGGTGACGGTGCGCTTGCCGCTGAGATACTGACCGGTCAGTGAGCCCGGGGCGGCGGCGATGTCGGCGGGCGTGCCCTCGGCGACGATGTGCCCGCCATGCGCGCCGGCGCCCGGGCCCAGGTCGACGACGTGGTCGGCCTCGCGGATCGCTTCCTCGTCATGCTCCACGACGATCACGGTATTACCGAGGTCCCGCAGGCGTTTCAGCGTGCCGAGCAGGCGCGCATTGTCGCGCTGGTGCAGGCCGATCGAGGGCTCATCGAGGATGTACATGACACCGGTGAGGCCCGAGCCCACCTGGCTCGCCAGGCGGATGCGCTGCGCCTCGCCGCCCGACAGGGTGTCGGCGCCGCGGTCGAGTGTCAGGTACTGCAGGCCCACGTCGGCGAGGAAGCGCAGCCGCTGGCCGACTTCCTTCACGATCGGGGCCGCGACCTCGTTGCGCCATCCCTCGAGAGTCAGCGATCGATACAGCTCCAGCGCGTGCCCGACGCTCAGGCGCGTGACCTCGGGGAGAGCCGCGTCACCGACGAATACGAAGCGCGCCGCCCGGTTCAGGCGCGCGCCGCCGCAGTCGGGGCAGGTGCGCATGCCGTGATACTTGGCGAGCTCCTCGCGGACCGTGGCGGATTCGGTCTCGCGGTAACGGCGCTCGAGGTTCGGCAGGATGCCCTCGAAGGGGTGGCGCCTCACCGTCGCCCGGCCTTTGCCCTCGCTGTAGCGGAACTCGATCACCTCATCGCCGCTGCCGTACAGCAACAGCTGGCGCGCCTGCTCCGGCAGCTCCGTCCAGGGTGTCTCGATGTCGAAACGGTAGCGGCGTGCGAGCGACTGGATGAGTTGGAAATAATGCGTGTTGCGCCGGTCCCAGCCGCGCACCGCGCCGCTCGCGAGCGACAGGTCGGGATGGGTCACGACCCGCTGCGGGTCGAAGAACTGCTGCGTGCCGAGGCCGTCGCAGGTCGGGCACGCGCCCGCCGGGTTGTTGAACGAGAAGAGCTTCGGCTCCAGAGGCGGCACGCTGTAGCCGCAGATCGGGCAGGCATGTCGGCTGGAGAACACGAGGTCTTCGCGTTGCGTGTCATCCAGGAAGGTCAGACGGGCGAGCCCGCCTGAGAGCCGCAACGCCGTCTCGAACGATTCCGCCAGGCGCTGCTGGGCGTCCGGCCGCAGACGGAGCCGGTCGACCACCGCCTCGACCGTATGCTTGCGCCTGGGATCGAGCTGCGGCAGGCCTTCCATGTCGTGGATCCGGCCATCGATCCGTACGCGCACGAAGCCCTGGTCGCGCAGCGAATCCAGGATCTCCGCGTGCTCGCCCTTGCGGTCGCTGACCAGCGGCGCCAGCAGCGCGACCGCGGCGCCCTCCGGCAGCCTGAGCACCTGGTCGACCATCTGACTCACCGTCTGTGCCGTGAGGTCTATGCCATGGTCGGGGCAACGTGGCGTGCCGGCGCGCGCGTAGAGGAGGCGCAGGTAGTCGTAGATCTCGGTGACCGTGCCGACGGTCGAGCGCGGGTTGCGGGAGGTCGCCTTCTGCTCGATGGCGATGGCGGGCGAGAGGCCCTCGATGCTGTCGACGTCCGGCTTGTCCATCATGGAGAGGAACTGCCGCGCATAGGCGGAGAGCGACTCCACGTAGCGGCGCTGCCCCTCGGCGTAGAGCGTATCGAAGGCGAGAGACGACTTGCCGGAGCCGGACAGCCCCGTCACCACGATCAACCGCTCGCGCGGCAGATCGAGGTCGATGCTCTTCAGATTGTGGGTGCGTGCCCCGCGGACACGGATTTCTTGCATGGCACAGCCGCGAAAAATCAAGCCTTCAAGTGTACCCGCCGGCGCCCCCTGGGCCGAATAATTGCCCATTCGCGCAATCTCTTCGGGGTTCGCGCGCGACCCGCACCGCGTCTACAATGGCGGCTCAATCAAGAGGGCACACTCATGGCGCGCGGAGTCAACAAAGTCATCCTCATCGGGCACCTGGGCGCGGACCCCGAGTCGCGCGCCATGCCGTCGGGCAGCAGTGTGGCAAATCTGCGCATTGCCACGACCGAGAGCTGGCGCGACAAGCAGAGCGGGGAGCAGCAGGAGCGCACCGAGTGGCACCGCGTCGCCCTCTTCGGCCGGCTGGCGGAGATCGCCAGCGAATACCTGCGCAAGGGCTCGCAGGTCTATATTGAGGGCAGCCTGCGCACCCGCAAGTGGCAGGACAAGCAAGGCAACGAGCGCTATTCCACCGAGATCGTCGGCAACGAGATGCAGATGCTCGGCGGCCGGGGCGGCGGCGGAGGGGGCGCTGCAGGCGCCAGCGGCGGTGCGGCGGCGGGCGGCGGCGGCTCGCGCGAGCCCATGCCCGAGTATCCCGGTCCAACGGGTGGCGGCGGGGGAGGCAGCGGCGAGCGGGAAGACTTCGACGACGATATCCCGTTCTAGCCTGTAAACTCGGCGGCTTTGGAGAGCTCTCGTGCGCCACGTGTGGACAACGAAATGCGGCCAGCTTCTGAAGATGCTTCCGGGCACTCTGGTCGTTGCAAGTCTCACCGGGTGCACCATCGTGCATCTGGATGGGGACCCGGGCGGCACCCCGCCGCTCAAGCAGGCTGTCGACGGGGCGGCAGAAACCGCGGTCGAGTTCGGGACCAAGAACGGGTCCGTGCAGCATGCATGGCGCGACGGAGCGGGCACGTGGCACTGGACAGAGGTTGACCAAAGCGGCGGCACTCTCCAATGTGAAGGACCCAAGGTGGGCACGCCGACGCTGTGTGACTGAATCGAGTTCTCGGCTGCGTACAAGCTGTTGATTTATAAATCGTTTTACGGATGTAACGCAGTTCTTCGCGGGCTCCCGTGCGGTGGGGTGGCCGAGGCCGTAGAATGAGCCCGTCCCCGCCTATGCCCCGCCGCTACTTCATCAAGACCTTCGGCTGCCAGATGAACGAGTACGACTCCGCCCGCATGGCGGACGTGCTCGAGGCTGGCGTGGGCCTCGCGCGCACCGAGGATCCGGCCGAGGCCGACGTTCTGCTGATGAATACGTGCTCCGTGCGCGAGAAAGCACAGGAGAAGGTGTTCTCCCTGCTGGGCGAATGGCGAAAGCTCAAGGCGCAGCGGCCGCACGTGCTCATCGGCGTCGGCGGGTGCGTGGCGAGCCAGGAGGGGGAAGGCATCACGCAGCGCGCGCCCTTCGTGGACCTGGTGTTCGGCCCGCAGACCCTGCACCGCCTGCCCGACATGATCGCGCAGCTGCGCCGTACGGGCCGCTCCGTCGTGGACGTCAGCTTTCCCGAGATCGAGAAGTTCGATCGCCTGCCGGAGCCGCGCGCCGAAGGCGCCACGGCCTATGTCTCCGTCATGGAGGGCTGCAGCCGGTACTGCAGCTTCTGCATCGTTCCCTACACACGCGGCGACGAGGTCAGCCGGCCGTTCGAGTCGGTACTGCAGGAGGTGCGTCAGCTCGCGAGCCAGGGCGTGCGGGAGGTGACTCTCCTCGGCCAGAACGTCAACGCCTATGCCGGCCCGATGGCGGATGGAGCTGTCGTCGATCTTGCCACCCTGATCCATCACGCCGCGAGGGTGCCCGGCATCGAGCGCATCCGCTTCACCACCTCGCATCCGCTCGAGCTCAACGACAGCCTGATCGAGGCCTTCGCGCACGTGCCACAGCTGGCGAGCCATCTGCATCTGCCGGTGCAGAGCGGCTCCGACCGCGTGCTGGCCCTGATGAAGCGCGGCTACACCGCCATTGAATTCAAGGAGAAGGTCCGCAAGCTGAGGACCGTGCGGCCGGACATCTGCATTTCCTCCGACTTCATCGTGGGATTCCCCGGGGAGAGCGAGCGCGACTTCGAGGCGACACTCACGCTCGTGCGCGACGTCGGCTTCGACCAGTCGTTCAGCTTCCTCTACAGCCGCCGCCCCGGCACGCCGGCGGCATCACTGCCCGATGAGACTTCCGCCGAGGTCAAGCAGGAGCGGCTGGCGCGACTGCAGCTGCAGCTCGACGCGCAGGCCCGCGCCATCAGCGAGCGGATGGTCGGCACCACGCAGCGCGTGTTGGTGGAGCGGCCCGCGAAGAAGGACGGACGCGAGCTTGCCGGCCGGACCGAGAACAACCGCTGGATCAACTTCGCCGGCCCCGCCGACATCATCGGCCGGTTCGCGCCGGTAGCGGTCACCGAAGCCATGTCGCACAGCCTGCGCGGACGCCTGTGGCAGTAACGGTCCCCGAGGCGCAGCGCGAGTTCGATCTGGAGCCGTCCGACAACGCGCGGCTGGCCAACCTTTGCGGCCCGCTGGATGAGAATCTCCGTCTGCTCGAGGCGCGCCTCGACGTGGAGATCCGCCGGCGCGGCGACAACTTCCGGGTGCTCGGCGCGCGCGCCGGCACCGCCGAGGACATCCTGCAGGAGCTCTTCAGCCTGGCGGAGGAAGAGGAAGTCACGCCGGAACGGGTCCACCTGGCCCTGCGCGAGCGCGAGACGGGCCAGGTCCCCGCGGCCGACCTGGAGCCCGAGGAGCGCGCCGTCCGCGTGCCGCGCGGCGGCATCCGCGCCCGCGGTCATCACCAGCGTGAGTACCTCGGGTACATCCGCAGCCGCGACCTGACGTTCGGCATCGGTCCCGCGGGCACCGGCAAGACCTATCTTGCGGTGGCCTGCGCCGTGGAGGCGCTGCAGGCGGAGACCATCCGGCGCATCATCCTGGTGCGGCCCGCGGTCGAAGCGGGGGAGCGGCTGGGCTTCCTGCCCGGCGACCTGACCCAGAAGGTCGATCCCTACCTGCGGCCGATGTACGACGCCCTCTACGAGATGTTGGGATTCGACCGGGTGTCGCGCTTCATCGAGCGCAACGTCATCGAGGTGGCGCCGCTCGCCTTCATGCGCGGCCGCTCGCTCAACGATTCCTTCATCATTCTCGATGAGGCGCAGAACACCACCGTCGAGCAGATGAAGATGTTCCTCACCCGCATCGGCTTCGGCTCCAAGGCGGTGGTCACGGGCGATGTGACCCAGACGGATCTGCCCGCGGGCCGGCAGTCGGGCCTGAGTCATGTCACCGGCGTGCTGCGCGGCGTGGAGGGAGTCGCATTCACTTTTTTCGATGCCCAGGACGTCGTGCGCCACCCCTTGGTGCAACGCATCGTCCAGGCGTACGAGTCGCAGGCGTGAAGGATAAGCTGCAAGTGGACGTGCAGCGCCGCGTCAAAGCCTGGGCGCCGCGCCGCGGCGACATCGCGACGTGGGCGGGCATGGCAATCGGCCGTCGCGCCGCCGGCGGGGAGCTTGGCGTGCGCGTGGTCGGCTCGGCGGAGAGCCGGCGGCTCAATGCCCGCTATCGCGGCAAGGACAAGCCGACGAATGTACTGTCATTTCAGGGCGTGGGAAGGATGCTCGGCGACCTGGTGATCTGCGCCCAGGTGGTGCGTTCCGAGGCGCGCGCGCAGGGCAAACCTCTCGAGGCTCACTGGGCGCACCTGGTCGTGCACGGCGCGCTGCATCTCGTCGGCTACGATCACGAGCGCGCGACGGAGGCGAAGCGCATGGAGCGCCGCGAGATCACCGTGCTGCGCCGCCTGGGCTTCGCCAATCCCTACAGAATCTGATCCATGGCCAAGGACATCAACACCACGGGCAAGTGGCTCAAGCGGCTGACTCAGACCTTCGCCGCCGAGCCGCAGAACCGCCAGCAGCTGCTGGAGATCCTGCGCGAGGCCCGCACCCGCGGCCTGCTCGAGGCCGATGCGCTGCCGATGCTGGAAGGCGTGTTGGAAGTCTCCGACCTGCAGGTGCGCGACATCATGGTGCCGCGCGCGCAGATGGCGTTCGTGCGGCGCGACGATCCGGTATCCCGCATCCTGCCGACCGTGGTGGAGTCGGGACACTCGCGCTTCCCGGTGATGGATCAGGACCGCGACGACATCGTCGGGATCCTCCTCGCGAAGGACCTGCTGCGTCTCTCCAGCGAAGGCGCCCGCGAGCGGTTCGACATCCGCGAGTTCATGCGGCCGGCGGTGTTCGTGCCGGAGTCGAAGCGGCTCAACGTCCTGCTGAAGGAGTTCCGCGGCAGCCGCAACCACATGGCGATCGTGGTGGACGAGTACGGCGGCGTCGCGGGCCTCGTGACCATCGAGGACGTGATCGAGCAGATCGTCGGCGAGATCGACGACGAGTTCGACGTCGAGGACGATCAGAACATCCGCAAGGAGGGCGAGCGCCTGTTCGTCGTGCGCGGCGTGACCCGGATCGAAGAGTTCAACGAGTACTTCGGCGCCCATCTCTCCGAGGAGGAGGGCTTCGAGACCGTGGCGGGACTGCTGATGAAGCAGTTCGGCCACCTGCCGCGGCGGGGCGAGACCGCCAGTATCGGCGGTTTCGAGTTTCGCGTGGTGCGGGCCGACCGGCGCCGCATCGATTCGCTGCGCGTCGTACCGCCGCGCGATGTGACGCCGCCCGAAGGCCAGGCGCAGCCGGAGCAGGGCGAGCAGGGCGAGTCGCGCGCATGAGCTCCCGGCGACTGGCTGCCGTTGCCGCTCCCGCGCGCGAGGCGAATCCTGCGCCGGCCCTGGCTGCCGCGAAGGATTTCCTGGCGGTCACCCGCTTTCGCCACGCGCTGCTCGTGCGTGGGCTGGTGGCGTTTGGCGCGGGTGCGCTGCTCGCGTGCGCTTTCGCGCCGCTCGAGTGGTGGCCGCTCGCGATCCTCTGTCCCGCCGCGCTGATGGGGCTGTGGGAAGAGGCGGCACCGCGGGAGGCCGCCTGGACCGGCTTCTGGTTCAGCTTCGGCACCTTCCTCGCCGGCACCTACTGGCTCTATGTCAGTGTCCACGATCTCGGCAAGGCCCCGGTCTGGCTGACCATCGCGCTCATGCTGGCCCTGGTCGGCATCATGGCCGTCTACAACGCGCTCATCGGCTATGCCGTGGGCCGCTGGCTGCCGGCCGGCGGCATCTCGAGATGGCTGATCGGCACGCCCGGCGTCTGGCTGCTCGTCGAGTGGTGGCGGGGCTGGTTCCTCTCGGGCTTCTCCTGGCTGTCGCTCGGCTACTCCCAGACCGACACCTGGCTCGCGCGGTTCGCGCCGATCCTGGGCGTCTACGGCATCAGCCTGCTGCTGCTCACCAGCGCGGGCGCGCTGGTCGCGCTGATCCGCGGCCGCGGGCGGACACGGCTGATCGCGGGACTCACCCTCATCGTCCCCTGGGCCGCCGGCGCGGCGCTCGGGCCTGTGCGCTGGACGCACCCCTCGGGCGCTCCCGTGTCGGTGGCGGTGATTCAGGCCGACATCCCGCAGGATGAGAAATGGCAGGACGCCTACGAGGACCAGATCCTCGCGCGTTACCGGAAGATGACCGAGTCGGCCCTGGGCACGAAGCTCATCGTGTGGCCGGAGGCGGCGCTGCCGGAGCCGGCCAACAATCTGCTGCCGTATATCGCGGCCATCGACCGCGAGACGCAGTTCCACGGCTCCTCGCTGGTGATGGGCGTGCTGCGCGCCTCGGACGACGGCCAGCGTTACTACGACTCCATCCTGGCGCTCGGCAAGCAGGCCAGCTGGTACTCCAAGGACAATCTGGTGCCGTTCGCGGAGTTCTTCCCCGTGCCGCACTTCGTGCGCACCTGGCTGCGCCTGATGAGCCTGCCCTACGACAGCTTCACCCCAGGCGGCACCCATCAGTCGCCGCTGCCGGTGGCCGGGCTCGAGCTCGGCCCGACGGTGTGCTACGAGGTTGGATACGGCGGCTACATGCTGCACATGCTGCCGAAGGCGGACGCGCTGGTGAACGTCAGCAACGACGCCTGGTTCGGACACTCGACGGCCCGATACGAGCAGTTCCAGATGGCGCGCATGCGTGCGCTCGAGGAAGGCCGCAGCATGATCGTCGCCACCAACGACGGCATCTCGGCAATCATCGGGCCGCGCGGCGAGATCCTGGCTTCCGCGCCGCCTTTCCAGCAATATGTGCTGCGGTCTTCCGTCACGCCCAGGGCCGGGCTCACACCGTTCGCGCGTGTTGGAAACTGGCTGATCGTGAGTCTCGCCGCCCTCGGCCTCGCCGTATCCCTGTGGATCCGGGTGCGCCGGCGTACGGGCACGGCGGGTGCTACCACCGTCCCACCCCGGAGTCTGACATGAGCGCTTTTCGGCTCGCGCGCGCCCGCGCGGCACTGATGTTCTGGACCCTGGCCGCGCTCGCCGCGTGGCCGGTGATGAGCGTGCAGGTCGCATCCGCGGCCACGTCCGCCGCCGCGGTCTGCAGTCCTTCGCTGCCGGACTTCACGGCCCTGGTCAGCAAGTACGGTCCGGCGGTCGTCAACATCGAAGTGATCGAGAAGGCGCCGGAGGGCGCGGGCGGCCAGGGCGATGACCCACTCAACGATTTCTTCCGTCGCTTCGGCATCCCGGCTCCGGGCGGTGATCAGCAGCGCCGCGAGGAGCCGGTGCGGGGCGCGGGCTCGGGGTTCATCGTCAGCGCCGACGGCTACATCCTCACCAACGAGCACGTGGTGGAAGGGGCGACCCAGGTGACCGTGCGGCTCGTGGATCAGCGCGAGTTCCCGGCCAAGGTAGTGGGCTCGGACGAGCGCACCGACATCGCCGTCCTCAAGATCGCGGCCTCGGGTCTGCCCACCGTGCGTTTCGGCGATCCGTCGCGGCTGCGCCCGGGACAATGGGTGCTCGCCATCGGCTCTCCCTTCGGCTTCGAGAACAGCGCGACCGCCGGCATCGTGAGCGCGATCGGCCGCTCGCTGCCGACCGAGAACTACGTGCCCTTCATCCAGACGGACGTGGCGGTCAACCCCGGCAACTCGGGCGGCCCGCTCTTCGACCTGGAGGGTGAGGTGGTCGGCATCAACTCGCAGATCTTCAGCCGCACCGGCGGGTTCATGGGAGTGTCGTTCGCCATCCCCATCGATGTGGCCGCGGGCGTGGAGCGGCAGATCATCGAGGTCGGGCACGTGGTGCGCGGCAAGATCGGGGTCGCCATCCAGGAGGTGACCGCCGATCTGGCCGACTCCTTCGGCCTCAGCAGTCCGCGCGGCGCACTGGTGAGCTCGGTGGAGAGCAAGAGCCCGGCGGCGTTGGCCGGCATCGAGCCCGGGGACGTGGTGCTGTCGGTGGACGGGCACCCGATCGAGCACTTCGGCGAGCTGTCGAACCGGATATCGGCCATGCGGCCTGGGTCGCAGGCAACCCTGACGCTGTGGCGGGACCGTCAGGATCGGACGGTGCGCGTGCGGGTAGTGGAGCTGAAGGAGCCGCAGACGGCGGAGGCGGGGAGCGGCGCACGCCCGGCGCCGGTGGCCCGCAAGCCGAACCAGCTGGGGCTCGCGATACGCCCGCTCGCGCCGCAGGAGAAGGCCGAGGCGCGGACCAGCGGCAGCCTGGTGGTGGAGGGGGTGTCGGGGGCCGCGGAGCTGGCCGGCGTGGAGCCGGGAGACATCATCCTGGGCGTGGATGGGCGGCGGATCAGCAGCATCGAGGAGCTCGAAACGGCTGCCAGAGCGACGCAGAAGAAGAGCATCGCGCTCCTGATTCAGCGGGATCAGCAGCAGCTGTTTCTGCCTGTTCCGGTGCCACCCAAGCCCTGAGAGTCGGATTTCATTCGCCTGACCCCGCCCCGCGCCTTCGTGTAAATTGCGGGGCTCTCCCGACTCATATTCAGGCGTTTTTCAAGAGATGGACGAGCATTACGATCCGGCGGCTGTCGAGGGCGCGGCGCGGGCCTACTGGGACGAGCACGGCTCCTTCGAGGTGAAGGAAGACGAGGGGCGGGAGAAATATTACTGCCTGTCCATGCTGCCCTACCCGTCGGGGAAGCTCCACATGGGGCATGTGCGCAACTACACGATCGGCGACGTGTTGGCGCGCTTCATGCGCATGCAGGGGCGCAACGTGTTGCAGCCCATGGGTTGGGACGCGTTCGGGCTGCCCGCGGAGAATGCGGCAATCAGTAATGGAGTGCCGCCTGCCCAGTGGACGCGGCAGAACATCGCGCACATGCGCGCGCAGCTGAAGTCGCTGGGGTTCGGCATCGATTGGAGCCGGGAAGTGGCGACCTGCGATCCGAGCTATTACCGCTGGAACCAGTGGCTCTTCCTGCGGATGCTGGAGCGGGGCGTCGCCTATCGCAAGACCGGAGTGGTCAACTGGGATCCCGCCGATCAGACGGTGCTCGCCAACGAGCAGGTGATCGAAGGGCGCGGCTGGCGCACCGGGGCGCCGGTCGAGCGGCGGGAGATCCCGACCTACTACCTCAACATCACGCGCTACGCCCAGGAGCTGCTCGCGGATCTGGAGCAGATGCCGGGCTGGCCGGAGCGGGTGCGCCTCATGCAGGCCAACTGGATCGGCCGCAGCGAGGGTTGCGAGATCTCCTTCCCCTACGCCGCGGATACCAGCGCGGCGATGGCGAAGGAGGGGGCCCTCAAGGTGTTCACCACGCGCGCCGACACCCTCTTCGGCGTCACCTTCATGGCGATCGCGGCGGAGCATCCGGTCGCCATGGCGGCGGGTGCGCGCGACCCGAAGCTGGCGGCGTTCATCGAGGAATGCCGCCGCGGCAGTGTCATGGAGGCGGATGTCGCCACCCAGGAGAAAAAGGGCATGCGCACGGGATTGCACGTGCTGCATCCCTTCACCGGCCAGCCCATCGAGGTCTGGGTGGCCAATTACGTGCTCATGGGGTACGGCGAGGGCGCCGTCATGGGCGTCCCGGGTCACGATGAGCGTGACTTCGAGTTCGCGCACAAAAACTCCCTCCCCGTCGTGATGGTGGTGCGGTCGAAGACCGGCGCCTACGAGGAGGTATCCGCACCCTGGATCGTCGAATACACCGACTACGGTGTCACGGTGAACTCGGGGGAGTTCTCCGGCCTGGAGTTCCAGGCGGCGGTGGACGCGATCGCGGCCGCTCTCGAGAAGCGCGGCCTCGGGCGCAAGCGCGTGCAATACCGGCTGCGCGACTGGGGCATCTCGCGGCAGCGCTACTGGGGCTGTCCCATCCCGCTCATCCATTGCGGCGCCTGCGGCGAAGTGCCGGTTCCCGACGAGCAGCTGCCCGTGGTGTTGCCGGAGGATCTGGTGCCGGACGGCAGCGGCAATCCGCTCGCGAAGTCGGCCGCCTTCTACCAGTGCAAGTGCCCCAGGTGCGGCGGCGACGCGCGGCGGGAAACCGACACGATGGACACCTTCGTCGATTCCTCCTGGTACTACATGCGGTATGCGTGTCCGGACCAGGACCACGCGATGATCGATGAGCGCGCCGCGTACTGGCTGCCCGTCGATCAGTACATCGGCGGCATCGAGCACGCCATCCTGCATCTGCTCTACTCGCGCTTCTGGACGAAGGTGATGCGCGACCTCGGCCTGCTGCAAGTCGGCGAGCCGTTCACCAACCTGTTGACTCAGGGCATGGTGTTGAACCACGTGTACTCGTATAGCCAGGACGACGGGCGCCGCCGTTACGTCAACCCCGTCGACGTACGCGCGCGGCGCGATGCCGTCGGCGCGGAAGTGTTCGAGACGACCCTGCCCGCCGGCGACACGATCCTGGTGGAATACCAGGGACTCGGCAAGATGTCGAAGTCGGAGAACAACGGCGTCGATCCGCAGGGCCTGGTGAAGCGCTTCGGCGCGGATACCGCCCGTCTCTTCACGATGTTCGCATCGCCGCCGGAGCAGACACTGGAATGGTCCGACGAGGGGGTCCAGGGCGCCTCCCGGTTCATTCGCCGCCTCTGGAACGCCGTCCACGATCATGTGCGTCGCGGGCCGCCCCCGCGCTCCGACACCAAAGCGCTGACCGACGCGCAGCGCGGCCTGCGCCGTGCGGCGCACCACACGCTCGCGAAGGCGGGGGATGACATAGGCCGGCGCCGCAACTTCAACACGGCGATCGCCGCCGGCATGGAGCTGCTCAACACGATCGGCCGCTTCGACGACACGTCCGGCC
>Ga0335075_10002479_pt1 | contig 29661 bp, 32 predicted proteins | sample Lox_Sample_24_FD_206723 | JGI IMG/M metagenome (GOLD analysis project Ga0335075, IMG submission 206723) | Soil microbial communities from Loxahatchee National Wildlife Refuge, Florida, United States - Lox_Sample_2.4 | ecosystem: Environmental > Terrestrial > Soil > Wetlands | place: USA...
TAAACCGCACCCACCCTGCTGAACGAAGGTTGGTGTGCGGAGGCGGCCGAGTGGCGCTGCCCTGTCTGGTTCAGCTAGGAGTTGAAGCGGTCCAGGTCGCTGCGGCGCTGCTCTTTCTTCGCTTCCATCCGGTCGTAGATGAGTGACAGAACCGTCACCAGAATGGCGAAGAAGGCGATCACCGCGAAGCAGAAGAAGGTGATGTATTTGTCGTTGACCCGTCCGGCCAGGCCGACGCCGTCGGCTGCCATGGCTGCGGGAGCCAGAACCAGCACGAGAACGGCTGCGAGGAATGCGGTCAGGGGTGCGATTACACGACGACGAAAGTTCACGCCCGGAAATCTACATGACGGGGCGGCGAACGCGTCTCCTAAACCTTTGTTACCGACTTGTGAAAAATGGCTCCGGCTGGGCAACATCCGTCCGGCGACCCCCTACACTTAAGAAGCAATGAGCCAAGGACGCGAATCACTCCGGGTCGCCGTCATCGATAACGACTCCGGCTTCATCAGGGTTCTCACCAATCGCATGGACTCCGCCGGGTGGCAGCACCGGGTACTGGCCACCGCGGTTCCGCCCCAGGAACTGGTCGCGATGAAGGTGAACGCGGTGGTCGTCGATCTCGGCGTCATGGGCGACGAGGGCTGGTCCTATCTCGAGCGCATCACCGGCCTGATGCCGGATCTCGGTGTTCTGGTCTGCGCATCCGGCGCGACGGTCTCACAGCGGGTCCGCGGCCTGCGCATCGGCGCCGACGACTGGATCAACAAGCCCTGTCATCCGGAGGAAGTGATCGCCCGGATCGAATCGGTCGCCAGGCGCCGCCGCCGGCTCAAGCCGAGCTCGACCGTCGGCCCGCTGGTCGTCGGCGAGATCGAGGTCCGCGCCGATCAGTTCCAGGCCTTCGTCGCCGGTCAGAGCCTCGATCTCACGAGGCGCGAGTTCGAGCTGCTCCAGCTGCTGGCGGAGAGCGAAGGCAACGTGCTCGAGCGCGAAACGATCTACCAACGAGTTTGGGGATACGCGATGGCCCACGGCGACCGTTCGGTCGACGTCTTCATCCGCAAGCTCCGGCACAAGCTGGAGAAGCGGTCACCGGGCTTCGCCTACATCCACACCCACTTCGGCGTCGGTTACAGGTTCGCAGCCGAATCGTCGATGCCTTCCGCTCCGGCGGTTGCAGAAGAAGGCTCCGACCGAGCCGCCCCTCAGAGCACTGAAGTGCTCTCCGCGTCGGTCTAGAGCGCCTTCTTGGTAGTACCGAACGCCCACCTCTCCGGGCGTTCACATTTATCTCCACAGCCGTTCACATTTCTTTCACAAGTTTGTGACAGGCCGGTAACAAGTGGCCCATCTCCCGCTGCGAATCTCCTGCAGACAGACCAAAGACCGGTGGCCAAAGGGGCCGCCACACGCAAGAGAAAGCAAAAAAGGAGACTTAGTGTTCCGTTCCAAGCCCAAATTTCTAGCCACGATCGCCATGGCCGGCGTCCTGGCTCTCGGCGTTGCCGCCTGCGGCAGCGATGACGACAGCAGCAGCGACAGCAGCTCCTCAGGGGGAGACAACCTCTCCGGCAGCATCCGCATCGACGGCTCCAGCACCCTCGCCCCGCTGACCGAAGCGATCGCCGAGGGATTCCAGAACGACAACCCCGACGTCAAGATCACGGTCGGAACGGCCGGAACCGGCGGCGGATTCGAGAAGTTCTGCGCCGGCGAGACCGACGCCAACGACGCCTCCGAAGCGATCGACGAAGAGCAGACCGCCGCCTGCGAAAAGGGTGGAGTCAAGTTCGAGGAAGTACAGGTCGCCAACGACGCCCTCTCGGTCGTCGTCAACCCGAGCAACCCGGTCAAGTGCCTGACCATCGAGCAGCTCTCCCAGGTCTGGGCGGCCGACTCGAAGCTCAAGAACTGGAGTGAGATCACCAACCTCGATCCCTCCTACGACCAGGAGCTCGCCCTGTTCGGCCCCGGCACCGACTCGGGAACGTTCTCCTACTTCACCGAGACCGTGAACGGCGAAGAGGGCAACCAGCGCAAGGACTACAACAACGTCGGCGAGGACGACAACCAGACGGTCACCGGCGTCGCCGGCGCACCGGGCGGCATGGGCTACTTCGGCTTCAGCTTCCTGCTGGAGAACGAAGGCAAGGTCAAGGGCCTCGAGATCGACAGCGGTGACGGATGCGTCGCCCCGTCGGAGGAGACGGTTCAGGACGGCACCTACACGCCGCTCGCCCGTCCGCTCTACATCTACCCGTCGGCCGACGCTCTGGCCCGTCCCGAGTTCGACGCCTTCCTCCAGTACTACCTGGACAACGTCAACGAGGTCGCTTCGGCCACCGGATTCATCGGCCTGACCGACGAGCAGCTCACCGCCTCGAAGAAGGCAGTCGAGAAGCTGATCTCCCAGAACAAGGCCAGCTGAGCGCCGCCACGGCAATCGGCAAAGGCAAGTAAGGCACGATGGAGATGAAAGAAGTACTCGGAGCTTCCGGGTCCGGGGCAGCGACGCCCCGGAGCCTGGAGGCTCCGTCTCCTCGTTACGGTGAGAAGCTGATCAAGGGCCTGCTCGGCATGTGCGCGCTGCTCTCGGTCGTGACCACGACGGCGATCGTCATCTCGCTGCTCCTGCCGACCTTCGATTTCTTCGGCAAGGTCGGCCTCACCGAGTTTCTTTTCGGAACGGACTGGGCACCGACCTTCCAGCCCGCCTCGTTCGGCGTCCTGCCGATCGTGGTCGGCACGCTCAGCACGAGCCTCTGGGGCATGTGCTTCGCGGTTCCGATCGGTCTCGCTTCGGCCATCTGGCTGAGCGAATACGCGTCGCCCCGGCAGCGCAAGGTGGTCAAGCCGGTGATCGAGGTCCTGGCCGGCATTCCCACGGTCGCGATCGGCATCTTCGGCCTGGTCTTCCTCAGCCCGCTGATCGAGGACGTGCTGCCCTTCATGGTGAAGGTGCCGCCCTTCAGCGCCGGCGTCGCCGGACTGGCGATCGGCCTGATGCTGGTCCCGATCATCGCCTCGATCTCCGACGACGCGATGCGCTCGGTGCCCGGCGGGCTGCGCGAGGCCGCCTACGGCCTCGGTTCTACCCGCATGAAGGTCGCGACCCGGGTGGTGTTTCCGGCCGCCATCTCCGGCATCATCGCCTCGCTCGTGCTGGCGGGATCCCGCGCGGTCGGTGAGACCATGGTGGTCCTGCTGGTCGCCGGCGCCTCACCCAACCTCAGTTTCGACCCGGGCCTTTCGGTCCTGACGATGACCGCGTTCATCGGCCAGACGGCCACCGGAGACATCTCCACCGGATCGATCACCTACGACACCATCTTCGCCGTCGGCACGCTGCTGTTCGTGATGACTCTGGTCATGAACATGTTCGCGATCCGATTGGTGCGCAAGTACCGGGAGGTATACGAATAATGGCCGGATCAATCGGCGGAATCGGCGGGGGATCGGAGCGCACCAGGCTCGCCTCCGCCGGAGCCAAGGCCGTCACCATCGACCAGCTGAACAACCAGCCGCGCGGAGATCGCCTGAAGGGCAACATCTTCCTCGCCCTGCTGCTGCTGGCATTGACGATCGCCCTGGCCGGACTGGCGGCGATCATCATCCAGGCCGCGGTCAAGGGCGCCCCCGCCTTCGGCACGCAGCTGATCACCAACGGCCCCTCGACCCTCAACCCGGACGAGTCCGGATTCCGTCCGGCCCTGATCGGCACGCTCTACCTGATACTCGGAGTGATCCTGCTGGTCGTGCCGCTCGGCGTCGGCGCCGCGCTGTATCTGGAGGAGTACGCCGACGGCGACCGCTGGTGGAACCGGCTGATCGAGCTCAACGTCCAGAACCTGGCCGGGGTGCCCTCGATCATCTACGGCATCCTCGGGCTCGCCTTCATCGTGCGCGGACCGCTCGACATGGGATTCATCCTGGCGGCCGGGTCGATGACCCTCGCCCTGCTGGTGCTGCCGACCGTGATCCTGGCCGGACGCGAGGCGATCCGCGCGGTCCCGCCCTCGATCAGGGAGGGCTCGCTGGCGCTCGGCGCGACCGAGTGGCAGACGATCCGCAAGCAGGTCCTGCCGGCCGCGATCCCGGGTGTGGTGACCGGGGTGATCCTCGCGATCTCCAGGGCCGTGGGCGAAACCGCCCCGCTGCTCCTGGTCGGCGCGGCGGCCTTCGTCACCTTCAACCCGACCTTCTTCGGCGATGACGGATATTCCGCTCTGCCGGTGATGATCTTCAACTACGCGGCCCGCCCCCAGGACGAGTTTCGCGTGATCGCGGCGGCGGGAGTGATCCTGATGCTGATCGTGCTCCTGGCGATGAACTCATTTGCCGTTTGGCTGCGAAACCGATATGAGCAACAGTGGTAGGAGCGACCGAATTGAATTCGAGAGTGAACGGACAGTTGACGCAAAATGACCCGAAAGACGAGATGACCCTGACCCCCGAACCATCCCGCGAGAAGGGCCTCAGCCAGCAGATCGCCGTGAAGAACGAACCCGGGCCGGATGCTGGGGACGTCTGGAGCAAGGACAAGGTCTTCGAGGTCAAGGACGTGACCGTGTCCTACGGCGGCAAGGCCGCCGTCAAGGATGTCTCGATGGACATCTTCCGCAACGAGGTCACGGCCCTGATCGGTCCGTCCGGCTGCGGCAAGAGCACCCTGCTGCGCTGCCTCAACCGGATGAACGACCTGGTTTCCAGCGCCAGCGTCGAAGGAGAGATCCTCTACCACGGCCATGACCTCTACGGTCCCAAGGTCGACCCGGTCCAGGTCCGCAAGATGATCGGCATGGTCTTCCAGAAGCCGAACCCGTTCCCGAAGTCGATCTACGACAACATCGCTTTCGGGCCCCGCGTGCTCGGCCTGAAGGACATCGACGAGCGGGTCGAGAAGGCCCTGCGCGGCGCCGCTCTTTGGGACGAGGTCAAGGACCGCCTGAAGGACAACGCCTACGGCATGTCCGGCGGCCAGCAGCAGCGGCTCTGCATCGCCCGGACGATGGCGGTCGACCCCGAGGTGATCCTGATGGACGAGCCCTGCTCCGCGCTCGATCCGATCTCCACCGGCAAGATCGAAGACCTCATGGACGAGCTGAAGCAGAAGTACTCGATCGTGATCGTCACCCACAACATGCAGCAGGCGGCCCGCGTCTCCGACAAGACCGCCTTCCTCATCGTCGAGATGAGCTCCACCGAGAACAACCGCTGGGGCCAGCTGGTCGAGTACGACGAGACAGACAAAGTGTTCACCAATCCGCAGGACCCCCGGACCGAGGATTACGTCACCGGGAAGGTCGGCTGAGCGAGATGGGAGAGCTTCACGTGAGTAACAGGATCAGGGTTCAGTACCAGGAGGAACTGGCCCGGCTCGAGGAGAAGACCCTGGGTGGTTTCGATCTGGTGATGACCTCGCTGGACCGGACCCTGGAAGCGGTTTCCAACCAGGACATCGAGCTGGCCCAGATCGTGATGGGCGACGACGACCAGATCGACGGCCGGTACCTCGAGGTCCACCAGGGGCTGATCACGCTGCTGGCGACACAATCACCGGTCGCCACCGATCTGCGGCTGATCTCGGCCCTGCTGCACGTCATCAAGAACATCGAACGCATGGGCGACCAGTGCGTGAACGTCTGCAAGCTGATCCCGCTGGTCGGGCACGAGCCGCCGGTGGACGAACGCATGGTCAAGAACATCCTCGAGATGGGCGCCCAGGTGAGGATGGAGATGATCCAGGCGAAGCGGGCCTTCTCCGAGCGGGACGTCGCCCAGGCCCAGGATCTCGTCCATCAGGACGACAAGGTCGACCGCCTGAACAAGGAGTGCTTCACGCTCGCGATCGAGATCGGCGACGAGCCGGACCGGCGCGAGTGGGCGATGACCATGCTGCTGGCCGCCCGCGCGCTCGAGCGGATGGGTGACAACGCGGTGGACGTCGGCGAACAGGTCGCCTTCGTCGTCACCGGACTGTTCCGCGAATTCGAGGATGCCTCCCATCCGGTTTGAGCGTTTCAGGTGCTGAGGGTCCGGGGCCTCCACGGCGGCAGGCGGGGGTTCCGGCCCGGTAAGGGCGCATCCGGCCCTTCTGCGAAGATCGTTCCAGAGAAATCGATGCTCTGTGCCGCGATCGACATAGGTTCCAACACGACCCGGATACTGGTGGCCGAACCCCAGGAGGGCCAGCTCACGAAGATCATGGAACAGCGGGCCTACACCCGGATCGGCAAGGCCCGCGACGGCAAGGGGCGCATCTCGAAGGAGAAGATCGAGGAAGTCGCCGAGGTGGTCGACACCCAGGTCCGTCTCGCCCGCGAACTGGGCGCCGAGTGCTTCCGCGCGGTCGCCACCGCGGCGATCAGGGATTCCGGCAACGCCGGCGACGTGGTCAAGGCGATCGAGGCCAAGGCCGGCATCCCGATCGAGATCGTCAGCGGCGAGGAGGAGGGCCGCCTGGCCTTCATCGGTGCCACCAAGGCGCTCGGGCACCCGATCGACGGCAGCGTGGCCGTGGTCGATGTCGGCGGCGGCTCGACCGAGATCACGTTCGGAACGGTTCCCGGCGGAGTCAACGAAGTGATCTCGTTCGCGATCGGCTCGGGAGCCCTCGCCGACGAGCTGATCGAGAGCGATCCGCCCTCGGCCTCGGAGATCCGCAAGATCCGCGACCGGGTCGAAGACGAATTCAAGGACGTGAAGATCGAGACGAAACCGGACCAGGTGGTCGCGGTCGGCGGCAGCGCCACCTCGCTGCGGCGCCTGACCGGTGTGGTCCTGGAGTACGAGACGCTGGAACGCGGCATCCGTGTGCTCTGCGGGGATCCCGCGGCCGATGTCGCCAAGCAGTTCGAACTGGACCCGGTGCGGGTGCGGATCCTGCCGACCGGCGTGCTCATCCTCGAAAAGCTGTCCGAGCTGCTCGGGCAGCCACTGCAGATCGGCAAGGGCGGGATCCGTGAGGGCATCGTGCTCGACATGCTGAATGACGACAAAAATGTCACCGACCCCGCACTTGCGAGTTGAGCACCATCGCGAGGTAGGCTCCTGATCGATGAATGCTCGCGACGCATCGAAAGCCGGCTCAGGAACAGATGAGCGCTTTCGAATGGCGGCCGCGGTGGTGCTGGAGGACCGGGTCGACCAGATCTCCAACCTGAGCAAGGGGCTGCTCGACGTCACCGACACCGAGCCGGCCGAACTGATGTGGCTCGCGACCCGGAGGATGCGGGCGGCACTGGAGCTGTTCCGTCCCTGCTTCCCCAAGTCCCAGTACCGGGGAAGCCGGGAAGAGGTCCGGACGCTGATCGACACGGTCGGCCGCCGCCGCGACACCGACCGGGCGATCGCCACCGTCGAGGAGGTGGGGGCCGAGATGGGGCTGGCCGAGCAGGAGGGGATCGCACGCATGATCGACCGGCTGCGGCGGGAGCAGGCCGACGCCAACCGGGCCCTCGCCCAATCGATCCACGGACGGAGGATGCAGGCCTTCCGGGTTCGGATCGAGGATCTGAGCGACGTCGCGGCCGAGGACGGCGACGGCGAGGAACGGGATTCGCACCACTCCCTGTCCGAGGTCCCGGAGAGCGCGACCGATCTGGTCGCCAAGCGGCTGGGGCGCCTGCGGGCATGTGTGCCGGCGGCGCTGGAGCCCTACGCGATCAAGGACCAGCACCGGATGCGGGTCGCCGCCGAACGCCTGCGGTACGCGCTGGAGCTGACCGCTGAGGGTCTCGGAACCCAGGCGCATACGGCCCGGCGGGCTGCCCGCGGGCTGCAGGAGATCCTCGGCGAGATCCGTGACTGCGACATCGTCCTGCCCGAGGCCCGCGAGCAGATCCGCCTGCTGGAGGAAGAGGACATCGCGACGATCGTCGAGCGGGCACGCGGAAACCGGGATCTCGATCCGATCCTCGTCCAGGCGGCGCCCAACCGCTCCGAGTACCGGGGACTGGAGCTGCTGGTCGTGCACCTGCTCGCCCGGCGCCGGATCATGTACGAGCGCTTCAAGCGGCTTTGGCTGGAACAGTCCCGCCAGGGTGTCTGGGTGGCTCTGGAAACCTCTCTCAGGTAAAGAGATTTCACAACCGGACGGCGATCAGAGAGTACGATGGCGTCTTGGCTGACCTGAGCGATCCTTCCCTCTATTTCAACCGTGAGCTCTCCTGGCTCGATTTCAACCAGCGTGTGCTCGAACTGGCCGAGGACGAGACCGTCCCCCTGCTGGAGAGAGTGAAGTTCTGCGCGATCTACGCCTCGAATCTGGACGAGTTCTTCATGGTCCGGGTCGCCGGGCTGTGGGACCAGGTCGACGCCGGGATCGACGCCCGCGGACCCGACGGTCTTTCACCCCGTGAACAGATCCAGGCGATCCGCAGCCGCTCCCTGGAACTCGACCGCCGCCTGCGCGACTGTTTCGACGGGACGCTCCGTCCGGAGCTGATCAACCACGGCATCAAGATCGCCCCGCTCGACTCCCTGAGCAAGGAGGAGCGCAAGGAGGTCGGACGCCGTTTCGAGCAGCAGGTGTTCCCGACCCTGACCCCGCTCGTGATCGGGCAGGGACGCCCCTTCCCGTACATCTCCAACCTGTCGCTCAGCCTCGCCGTGATGCTGCGCGATCCCGAGACCTCGAACGAGGTGCTCGCCCGGATCAAGGTGCCGAAGGAGCTGCTGGGCCGGTTCATCGAGGTCGGCCACGAAGACGATCACGTGCTCGTCCCGCTCGAGGATGTGATCGCCGACAATCTCGAGTCGCTTTTCCCCGGCGTGGACGTGATCGACCACGGCTACTTCCGGGTGACCCGTGACGCCGACTTCAACGTCAGCGACGAGGCCGACGATCTGCTCGAAGCGGTTCAGGAAGAGGTGCGCCGTCGCCGCTTCGGCGAGGTCGTGCGGCTCGAGGTCTCGGACAACATGGATCCGGCGCTCAAGGAAAGCCTGGTCGAGGTGCTCAGGCTGCAGGAGAACGAGGTGTTCGACATCTCGGGAATCCTCGACCTGAAGGACCTGTGGGACGTGGTCAAGCTCCACGGATACGGCGATCTTCGCGACGAGCCCTGGAATCCGGTCACCCAGCCCCGCCTTCGCGGCGAGGACGGCGATCCGGTCGACATCTTCGCCGCGATCCGCCAGGGAGACGTGCTCGTCCACCATCCCTACGACTCGTTCACCACCTCGGTCGAGCGTTTCATCGCCGAGGCGACCAGGGATCCCGAGGTGCTCGCGATCAAGCAGACGGTGTACCGGACCAGCGACGACTCGCCGCTGGTCCAGGCCCTGATCCGCGCCTCCGAGCGCGGCAAGCAGGTCGTCTGCATGCTGGAGCTGAAAGCCCGCTTCGACGAGGAGGCCAACATCGAGTGGGCCAAGCGCCTCGAGGAGGTGGGGGTGCACGTCGTCTACGGCATTCCCGGGCTGAAGACGCACATCAAGGCCCTGCTGGTGGTCCGGCGGGAGGGCGACCAGGTTCGCAACTACGTCCACATCGGCACCGGCAACTACCACTCGACCACCGCCCGCCTCTACACCGATCTGGGCCTGTTCACTGCGGACCCCGAGATCGGGGCGGACGTGGCCGAGATGTTCAACGTGCTCACCGGATATGCCAAGCCCACCGAGTACCGGAGGGTGCTGGTCTCGCCCGACACGATGCGCTCCCGGATCCTGGCCGAGGTCGACAAGACGATCGATGCCCACCTCGAGGGGCGTGAGGCCAAGATCTCGATGAAGATGAACTCGCTGGTCGACCGCCGCTGCATCGAGGCGCTGTACCGCGCCTCGATGGCCGGGGTCGAGGTCGAGCTGAACATCCGCGGCATCTGCTGCCTGAGGCCGGGTGTGGCCGGCCTCTCGGACAACATCCGGGTGGTCTCGATCGTCGGCCGCTTCCTGGAGCATTCGCGGATCTACGCCTTCCGGCGCGGCGATGAATCGAAGGTGCTGATGGGATCGGCCGACCTGATGCCGCGCAACCTCGACAGCCGGGTCGAACTGGTGACCCCGATCGACGACGAGACCGCGCGCGACCAGGTGCTCGACGTGCTCGAGCGCTGCTTCGCCGACAACACCAATTCCTGGGTGCTCGACAGCTCCGGAAATTGGTCGAGACTCAGCCCTGAAGGCGGCGAGGAGCGCAATGTTCAGGAAGAGCTGAGGGAGCGTCACCTCGCGCTGGCCTCGACGGTCGCGCATCAGATGACCTCCTGACAGGTGGGCAGGGCCGAAGCTCTGCTAGGTTGGCCCCCGTCTTCATGCGCTTCTCACTTTTACCTCGCGACAGCACCTTCTTCGATCTCTTCAACGAGGCCGGTCACAACACCCTGCGTGCGGCGGCGATGCTGGACGAGATGATGCAGTCCTGGCCCGACGACAACGGGCTCACCCGCGAGATCCTGCTGACCGAGCAGGAGGGTGACCGGATCACCCACGACATCATCAAGCGCCTCAACTCGACCTTCGTCACCCCGATCGACCGCGAGGACATCTACGGTCTCGCGACCAAGCTCGACGATGTCGTCGATTACATCGAGGAAGCCGCCGACTTTCTCGGTCTCTACAAGATCGAGGCGCCGATGTCCCAGGCGCAGGAACTCACCAAGATCCTGGTCGGCTGCTGCGAACAGCTCGCCGCCGGCCTCGAGAACCTGCCGACCTTCAAGGACCTCGACAAGTACTGGATCGAGATCCATCGCCTCGAGAACGACGGGGACCGCGTCTCGCGTGACGCCGTCGCCTCGCTCTTCTCCAACGGCATCGACCCGATGGTCGTGATCCGCTGGAAGGACATGTTCGCGGTGCTCGAGAAAGCGATCGACGCCACCGAGACCGCCGCGCACATCCTCGAAGGCATCGTCATCAAGAACAGCTGAGGCTTGTGGACGCTCATCTGATTCTGGTCATCGTCATCGTCACCGCGCTGGCCTTCGATTTCACCAACGGATTCCACGACACCGCGAATGTCGTCGCGACCTCGATCTCTACCGGTGCCGCCTCACCAAAAGCCGCGATCGCGCTGGCCGCGATCCTCAACTTCGTCGGCGCCTTCATCTCGATCGAGGTGGCCGCGACGATCGCTTCCGGTGTGGTCAGCGCCGAGGCCATTTCCGGTCCCGACGCGCTGAACATCGTCTTTTCCGGTCTGATGGGCGCGATTGCCTGGAACCTGATCACCTGGTACTACGGGCTCCCGTCGTCCAGCTCCCACGCGCTGATCGGCGGCATCGTCGGATCGGCACTGGCCGCGGTCGGCACCGGCGCGATCGAGGTCGAAGGTCTGGTCGGCAAGGTTCTCGTGCCCGGTGTGGTCGCTCCGCTGCTCGCCTTCGTCGTCGCCGGAATCGCGATCAGCATCTGTTACCGGATCGTCAACAACCTGCGGCCCGGCCCGGTCAACCGCGGCTACCGGGTCGCCCAGATCGCCTCCGGCGGGCTGCTTGCGCTCGCCCACGGAACCAACGATGCTCAGAAGACCATGGGGGTCATCACGCTCGCCCTGATCGCCGACGGTGTGCTCGACGTCGGTGCCGATCCGCCCTTCTGGGTGGTCTTCTCGGCCGCCACCGCGATCGCCGTCGGCACCTACAGTGGCGGCTGGAAGATCATCAAGACCACCGGCACCAAGATCATCAAGATGGACACGGCCCAGGGCTTCTCCGCCCAGGGAGCCGGTGCCGCGGTGATCATGGCCTCCTCCCATTTCGGCTTTCCGCTTTCGACCACCCACGTCATCAACGGCGGCATCATGGGCTCCGGCATCGCCAAGCGGCTCTCGGCGGTTCGCTGGGGCGTCGCCGGAAACATCGTCACCGCCTGGGTGCTGACCCTGCCGGCCGCGGCCGCGATCGGTGCCGCCGTCTACGGGATCACCGTGATCTGCGGCAGCGGTGTGGTCGGACCGATCCTGATCAGTGCGATCTCGATCCTGATGATCGTCGCCGCCTTCGTCCAGCGCGCCCGCCGCGGCGCGCCGGTGGAGGCGGGCTGAGCCGTGCTGCCGATCGCCGAAGTCGTCAACTGGGCCGAGCTGGGTGAGTCGGTCGCGGCGGGGGCGATCGCGGCGATCGCCCTGACCATCGTGGTCTCGCTGGGTATCCGGGGCACCGCCAAGTATGTCGACTACAGCCTCGAGGGCCGCATGGGGATCGCCTACCTGTCGTTGGCCATCGGCGCCCTCTCGGTGGTGCTGACCGCCGGCATGATCGTCACCGGCATCTACCTGATGGTCGCTGGATAAACTGAACCCCATGGCGACGGTGCGCAATATCGCGATCATCGCCCTGCTGGCCCTCGGAGTCGCTTTTCTGCCGGGCGGCGGGGATTTCGCGGATGCCGTGCTCGCCGCGATCACGATGGGCTTTCTCGCCGTGATCAGCTTCGCGGTCTTTCAGGCGTACCGGGCCAACCGGCTGACCATGCTCGCCCTGCCGGATTCCCGGCGGCTGGTCCTGCTCTCGGCGGTCGGGCTGATCGTGCTCATGATCGCCGGGTCCTCACAGATGTTTCAGACCGGCCTCGGAACGCTCGCCTGGATCCTGCTGATCGCGTCCGGCGGGATCGCGATCTGGCTGGTCTGGTCGGAGGCGAAGAGCTACTGAACCGCCGGCTGCTTTCCTGGAATCTCTTCCATGGACGCGACTTCCCGCCGGAGCCCGAGGCCGGGGAAGGCGGCTTTTCGTGGAAGGTGATGGGCCGCGCCGTGCCCGGGCGGAGCCACGTACTGCTGAATCGTGATCTCTTCGACGAGTTCGCGGCGCTGCTGGCCGCGGCCAAGTGGGACGTGGCCCTGCTCCAGGAGGTGCCGCCGCGCTGGGACGAACGCCTGGCGGCGGCGACCAAGTCGACCCGTTTCCGGGCGTTGACCTCGCGCATGTGGATGTCCCCGGTCTGTTCGCCGATCGCGCGGGTCCGGCCTCACCTGCCGGGCAGCTGGGAGGGGGGATCGAACCTGATCCTGGTGCGCAAGGAGCGGCCCGGATCGGTGATCGCGCAGAAGGAGAACCGGACCCTGACCTGGACTCCGGAGCGGCGTGCGCTCTCGCTGGTGCGTCTGGCCGATGGGCTCTGTGTGGCGAATCTGCATGCGAGTACCGGGCGTGAGCGCGGCGAAAGGGACGTGCTGAAGGCCGCGGAGATCGCGGTTCACTGGGCCGGTGAGTCGCCGTTGGTGTTCGGCGGGGATTTCAACATCCGCCCGCGGACCAGTGGTTCCGTGTTCGGTGAGCTTCACGAGTACTACGGCTTCACGGAGCCGACCGAGCCGGGCTCGATCGACCATCTGCTGCTGCGCGGGGGCGAGGTGCTGGAGCCGACGGAGAGTTGGAAGCCCGAGCGGCGAGATGTACCGGATCTCGATTCCGACCTCATGGTCCGGTTGTCGGACCACTCGCCGGTCGTTTCACAGATCTCTTCCTGATATTTCACGGAATCGTCGCGCCTGTCGCGCAATGGTTGAGCCGAAACCCGGCAGATTGGGCGCATGGAGAAAGGACTCTTCAGGCGGATAGCCGGTGACCAGCGCGGGACCGTCTCGATCGAGCTGATCGGTTCGATTCCGATCGTGCTCATTTCGCTGCTGGTCGCCGGCCAGATCGCTGTCGCGGGACATGCGTTCTGGTCGGCGGGGCTGGCGGCACGGGCGGGGGCTCGGGCGGTGCTGACTGGCAGGGAGCCTCGTGGGGCTGCGGAGCATGCGTTGCCGGGTGTCCTGCGGGATGGGGTCAAGATTTCTCGGGGGGACGGGGTGGAGGTCGGGGTGCGGATTCCTCGTCTGCTTCCCGTCTTTCCGGAGGCTTTCGTCTATGGATCGAGTTCTCTCGGTGAGGGCTGAGAGCGGGCAGGCCTCGGTTGAGGCCGTGGCCGGCATCGCCGTTCTGGTGCTCGGTGGTCTGGTCTGCTTTCAGCTGCTCGCGACCGGCTACTCGGTGACCGTGGCGGACGGGGCCGCGACGGCCGGTGCGGTGGCTCTGGTCCGAGGTGACTCGGTTAAGGCCGCGGTGAAGGAGGCATTGCCGGGATGGGCGAACTCGAGGGTGTCGGTCCGGCGGGTGGGCGAGAAGGTTGAGGTGAGTATCCGGCCGCCCTCGCCTTTCACGTGGCTGTCGGAGCGGATCGAGCTGACCTCCGGCGCTTCCGCGAGGTCGAAGTGAGCGGGGCCGGGGCGAAGCGGATCCTGGTCACCGCGATCGGTGGGGCGAAGGGCGCCGAGGCGGTCGGTGCCCTGGCGGCCCTGGGAGCGATCGAGAGTGATGGGGCGGCGGTGCTGATCGAGGTCACGGCCGCCAAGCCGCGGTCCGCGACTGTGGTCGCGGCCCGAGAGGCGAAGGCGCTCGAGGCTTCCCTGGCGGTGGTCGACCGGGAGCTGAGGGCGAAGGCTCGGGGCGGCATGTGTTCGGTCTCGATCGGTGATGGCGATGAATGTGTCGAGCGACTTGAGGCGGTGGTTGCCTCGCTGCCCGATGGGGTTCCCTGCGCGATCGTCGCTCCGCCCGTTCGGTACCGGCGGATTCTGGAGAGTGAGGAGATCCGGGTTTCGCGGGTGCTGATTCGGGCCGATGCGAGCGAGGAGGAGGGCGATCGGGCACTTTTGGAACTCGTCCGGCGCGAAGCCGAGGATCTGGTCCCGGATGTGGATGTGGTCGCCGAGCCGCCGGGGTGGCTGGCTTCGAGGCGGGCCCTGGGTGGTTCGGTGGGTTCAGGCGAGAGCGGCCAGGCGACGCCGCTCGTGCTGGGCGCGCTGTTCGTGCTGGTGCTCGGGACCGTCGCTCTGCTCGCGATCGCCGGTGCGATCACGGGGAAGGCGCGGGCTCAGACCGTGGCCGATCTCTCGGCGCTCTCTTCCGCCAGGTCGATGAAGGAGGATCTGCCGCGGCTGTTGGCGCCGCCGACTCTGCCCGGTGGCATGCCGAACCCGGCACACATGGGCAAGTTCGAGTATTTGGCCCGGGCCCGGAGGACGGCGGTGCGGATCGCCGTGGCGAACGGAGCCTCGCCGTTGCGGGTTTCGGTGCGGTTCCCAGACTCCCTTTCCTTTGCTCCGGTCAGGACTCGGGTTTCGATCCGGTCGCGGGTCGAGGGTGCAGGGTCGGGAAAGACGATCACTGACTGGGCCGAGGCCCGCGTGGGTGTTCCCGTCACGATGGGCGCGGTTCCGGCCATCGCCAGTGGCGGCGGGTACAGCGGGCCGCTGGTCGAGCGGCAGGGGCATGGCATGCGGCCCGACGTTGCCGCGGCCTTCGATCGGATGGTCTCGGCGGCGAGTGCGGCCGGGGTCGCGCTTGCGATCAACTCCGGCTTCCGGTCCGATGCCGAGCAGGCGGCCCTGTTCGCCGCGAACCCGAACCCGACCATGGTGGCCCGGCCCGGACAGTCGCTTCACCGCTGCGGAACCGAGCTGGACATCGGTCCGCCGGCGGCGTACGGATGGCTCGCGGCCAACGCGACCAGGTTCGGGTTCATCCAGAGGTACAGCTGGGAGGCTTGGCACTATGGGTACACCGCCGGGCCGGAACCGTGCTCGGCCGCGGGCGACAGCGTCGGGCCGGGCGGTGATCCCAAGAGCAGTCTCGGCGGATCGCTGCCGGCGTTCGTTCCGAGGCGGTTCCGCAGGGCGATCCTGGCTTCGGCGATGAAATGGAATGTTTCAGCGACCCTGCTGGCGGCGCAGCTCTATGCCGAATCGAACTTCGATCCGAATGCCGGTTCTCCGGCCGGGGCTCAGGGGATCGCTCAATTCATGCCGTCGACCGCGGCGGCGTACGGACTCACCGATCCCTACGACCCGGACCGGGCTATCGATGCCCAGGGTCACCTGATGTCGGACCTGCTGAAGCGGTTCGGGTCACCGGCCCTCGCTCTCGCCGCCTACAACGCCGGGCCGGGAGCGGTTTCGCCCTGCGACTGCGTTCCCGACTACCCCGAGACCCAGGCCTACGTGGCGAAGATCCTCGGCCTGCTCGGCGGGGTGGGAGCGATCGCCCCGATGCCGATGGAAGTGGAGCTGGTCAGGTGACCACGCGCGCTTGCCCGCCACCTGCACTAGTTCCCGGGCAACGTGCGCTTGTTGCCCGGCACCGGTTGGTCGGCGGTTCGGCGCTGCCCCGTCGGAACCAAACGCGATTGCACCGAGTATCTCGTTGCTATCGCGATTGGTTGGTGTGCTGAGTGGAGGAGAGGTTCGTTGGTCTCGTGGTCACAATCGGATGAGGTTTTCGGAATCAAGTTATGATTACGGTATGACCGAGAAGATCGACCGGCGACGGCGGAAGACTCAGAAGGCCGTGCTTGACGCGGCCGAGGCGCTTTTCATCGAGCGTGGCTACCGGGCCGCGAGTTTGGAGGCGATCGCCGAGCGGGCCGATGTGGCCGTCAGCTCGATCTACTTCAACTTCTCCGGGGGCAAGAGCGACCTCTATCTCGCGCTGGCCAAACGGGCGGCCGCGATCAATGAGGAAGTGCTGGATCCCGCCTACGATCCGGAACTCGACCCCTTCGAACAGTTGGTCGCGGTCGGTCGGGCCTACTCGAGGTTCCATCTCGACAATCCACTGGCCCTGCGCCTGCTCTCACTTCACGACGTCGATCGGGAAGGGGACGAACGGGTGGACGCGGCACGGGAGGAGATCCGGGCTTCGATCTTCTCGATGCTCGAACGACTCGAGAGGCTGGTCGAGCAGGCCCTCGTCGCCGGGGGCAACGAGGGCGTCTCCGCACGAGCCGTGACCGTGTTCGTCTTCGGATCGTGGAACGGCGTGCTCTCGATGCACAGCCGCGACCAGCTCACCACCAGAAACCTGAAGGGCGTCCTCCACACCGGCGAGCAGCTCGTGGTCGGTGCGATACGCAGCGGCAACGCCGCCTCACTCGACACAAAAGGAGCAGTCAGCTGATGGAAACCTCGAACGCCGGAGGCATCGGTGTGGAAGTCCAGGAGGGCGGTGTCGCCGTCGTCCGCATGAAGATGGGGGAGAACCGCTTCAACCCCGACCTGCTCGATGGTCTCGAAGCCGCGCTCGATCAGATCGAGGCGATCGAGGGACCGGCAGCCCTGGTCCTCACCGGGGAAGGCAAGTTCTTCTCGAACGGGCTCGATCTCGAGTGGCTGGGCGCGGCCGACGACGATGGCCGCCGGCAGACGCTCGGCCGGGTCTATGACCTGTTCGCCCGCCTGCTCGAGTTCCCGGCTCCGACCGTGGCCGCGATCAACGGCCACGTCTTCGCGGCCGGGGGCATGATGGCGCTCGCCTGTGACTGGCGGGTGATGCGCGAGGACCGCGGCTTCTTCTGCCTTCCGGAGGCGGACATCGGACTCATCTTCGTTCCCGGCATGACCGCGCTGATCACCCACCGCCTCACCCACGCGACCGCACGGGAATCCATGCTCACCGGACGGCGCTACGACGCGGAAGAAGCACTCCGGGCCGGGATCGTCGATCGCACCGCGTCCGAGGCTGATGTCCTGGCCGAGTCGATCGCGATCGCCGAGCCGCTGGCGGGCAAGGCGAAACAGGTACAGCAGGGAATCAAGCGGGGCCTGTCGGCCGAGCCGATCGCCGCGCTCAGGGCAGAGGCCGAGACGGCCCGGGGCGCCTGAGGATCAGTCCCGGGCGGTGGTCGGCATTCGGGTCCCCAGCCCCGAATGCCGGCCACCACCCCGACGCGGCACCGTTGGGATCAGCCGATCTTGTAGGTCGCCAGTGACTTCGCGACCAGACGCTCATTGACGGCGCTGCGAACCTCCACCTCCGACATGCACAGGCTGGCCCCGCGGCGCAGCAGGGTTCCTTCGGCGGTCAGGTCCTCGCTGTTGGCCGACTCGATGAACTCGGTCGAGAGGGAGACGGTCACCCCTCGCAGCTTCTCCGGCACGGGCGCTCCGGCCCAGGAAGTGGCCATCGCCGTGATGTCGACCAGGGCCGCGATCGCGCCGCCGTGAACCATGTCACCGATCGTGACCAGCTCCGGCCGGAACGGCATCAGCAGCTTCGCCCTGCCATCACCGATCTCGATCAAGCTGATCCCCATCTCGACCACGAACGGCGAGTTCGGCAGGAAGATCTCCATCAGCTCGCTGCCGTTCGAAGGCAGGTCCTTTTTCGATACCTCTGTATTCACGAGTTCTCCTAACTTGACTACGTTTTCAGAAGTGGATTCCGATAAATGTCAAGCCTATACGACCGCTAGGGTTTTGGCATGGATCGACTCGAGATAACCGGACCGGAATCAATCGCCGACCTGATCGGCCGGACGGTCGGCCCGACCGGATGGCGGCAGGTGACCCAGGAGATGATCGACACCTTCGCCACTCTCTCGGGCGATCAGCAGTGGATTCATGTGGATGTGGAGCGGGCCGCGACCGAGAGCCCTTTCGGCACGACCATCGCTCACGGCAACCTCACCCTCTCGATGATCGACGGTTTCCGCGACCAGCTGATCGCGGTGACCGGCGGCTTCCAGCTCGGCGTGAACTACGGCTGGAACAAGGTGAGGTTCCCGGCCCCGGTCCCGGCCGGCTCACGGCTCAGGGCGTCAGCCGAGCTGATCGAATCCGAGGATCTCGGCAACGGCTGGATAAGCAACGTCACCCGCTTCACGATCGAGATCGAAGGCGGGAACAAGCCGGTTTGCGTAGCCGAAAGCGTCACAAGACTGCTCAAGCACGCCTAGGCACTCCGAGAGCTAACAGATATACCCACTCACGCGGCGGGTACTTCGAAATCCGGATTGGCTTCCGTGGGGCTTTCGTGACTTGTCGGGATTCCTGGATGTCAATCCGGATTCCTTGTTCTTCAGATATACCCACTCACGCGGCGGGTACTTCGAAATCCGGATTGGCTTCCGTGGGGCTTTCGTGACTTGTCGGGATTCCTGGATGTCAATCCGGATTCCTTGTTCTTCAGATATACCCACTCACGCGGCGGGTACTTCGAAATCCGGATTGGCTTCCGTGGGGCTTTCGTGACTTGTCGGGATTCCTGGATGTCAATCCGGATTCCTTGTTCTTCAGATATACCCACTCACGCGGCGGGTACTTCGAAATCCGGATTGGATTCCTTGTTCTACTGGCCCTTGAATTCGGCTTTCTCGCCGGCGAGGAACGCTGTCACGGCTCCCTGGAGGTCCTCGGTGGCCATCGACTCGGCGATTCCGTGGCGCTCGTACTGGAGATGATCGGCCAGGGTCCGGTCGAGGCTGCTGTGGACCAGCCGCTTGGTCATCTTCACGTAGTAGGGCGACATCGCTCCCAGCTTGGCGGCCTTCGCCTTGGCGCGATCCATCAGCTCGTCGGCCGGCACGACCTCGGAGACCAGCTTGTCGGCCAGGGCCGCTTCGGCGGTCAGGTTCGGGTCGTTCAGCAGCAGCTCGACGGCGCGGCTCGGGCCGACCACCCTCGGCAGGAAGTAAGTCATGCCGCCGTCGGGTGAGGCGCCGATCCGGCCGTAGGCGCAGGCGAGGAACGCCTTGTCGGAGGCGATGCGGATGTCGCAGGCGAGGGCGAGCGAGAAGCCGGCGCCGGCGGCGGGGCCGTTGATCGCGGCGATCACCGGGTAGGAGATCCGCTGGAGGTCAACGATCGCCTGGTGGAGCCGCTCGGCTCCGGCACGGACCCCGGCGACGATGTCGACATCGGGATCGGTCAGGCCGTTCTTGAACCAGTTGATGTCGCCACCCGAGCAGAAGGCGGCACCGGAACCGGTGACGATCAGTGCCCTGAGTGGCGCCTGGTCGGCGAGCCATCCGAAGGCCACGGCCAGCTCCTCGATCAGCTCCGGGCTCATCGCGTTGAAGGAGTCGGGACGGTTCAGCGTGAGGGTGCCGATGTCACCCTCGATCGTGATCACGAGGGTGTTGAAGTCTGGGGGAGTGACGGTGCCGTTGCTCATGGCGGGAGCCTATTCGAAGGAATCGCGCGGTGGCCTACTCTGTGAAGGATGGCCATCACCGGAGAATCCGCCGAGGACCGTGCGGAAAGGACCGAGCGAATCGTCGCCGAGCGCCGATCGCTGCCCGATGCCCCGGGGGTGTACCTGTTCCGTGACCGCGACGACGAGGTGATCTACGTCGGCAAGGCGATCTCGATCCGCAAGCGGGTCGCCTCGCACTTCAGCGGCGGCAACGCGGAGATGACCCGCCTGGTCGAACGGATCGAGTTCCTGGTCACCGAGTCCGAGTCCGAGGCCCTGATCGCGGAACAGTCCTTCGTCAAGCGGTACCGGCCGCGATTCAACATCAAGCTGCGCGACGACAAGTCCTACCCGTACATCGCGGTCAGCATGGACGAGGAGTATCCACGGGTCTATTTCACCCGGGAACGGCACCGCAGCGGCCGGGTCTACTTCGGCCCGTTCTCCTCCGCCCGCCGGGTCCGCGACACGCTCGACCTGCTCGGCAAGCTGTTCCAGTACCGCACCTGCGAGGGCAAGGAGCCCGGGCGGCGTTCCGGCAGCCCCTGCCTCGACTACTTCATCAAGCGCTGCGGCGCACCCTGTGTCGATTACATCGACCGGACCGAGTACCGCAAGAACATCGAGGCGGTGGTCGATTTCCTCTCCGGCCGCTACGACCAGATCGAGAAGGATCTCGCCGGTCAGATGGAGGAGGCGGCCGCCAGCCAGGACTTCGAGGCCGCCGCGATCTTCCGTGACCGGCTGCAGTCGGTCCGCTCACTGTTCGAACGGCAGAGGATCTCGGGATCGAACGTCGGCACGGCCGACCTGATCGGTGTGGCGGCCGAGGGCACCGACGCCAACGCCCAGGTCTTCCAGGTGCGCGACGGCATCCTCGCCGAACGGCAGAGCTTCTATCTGGAGAACCCGGCCGAACGCGACCTGGCCGAGGTCACCGCCGAGTTCATCGAGCAGTTCTACGCCTCGTCGCCCTCGATCCCGAAACGGATCGTGCTCGGCCCCTACATGGCCGATCGCGCCGAGACGATCGAAGCCTTCCTGACCGAGCTCCGCGGCTCCTCCAAGATGGAAGTCCGGATCGCCGAGCGGGGCGACGCGAGACGTCTGCGTGAACTGGCGGAACGGAACGCGAAACTCGCCCTGGACCAGGACCGCCTGAGAACCGAGCACCGCCAGCAGCGGCGGGTCGAATCCCTCTCCGCGCTCGCCGATGCCCTGGGCATGGCCGAGCTGCCGATCCGGATCGAGGGATTCGACATCTCGAACCTGATGGGCAACCACACGGTCGCCTCGATGGTCGTGTTCGAGGGCGGGCGCCCGAAGAAATCCGACTACCGCCGGTTCAAGGTGAAGGGCGATTTCGGCCATCAGGGCCCGGACGATTTCGCTTCGATGGAGGAGATCCTCGGCCGCCGCATGAAGCAGTACCGCGAACAGGTCGACCTCTCGCCTCACGACGGCAGCCGCGACGAGAGCTTCGCGGCGCTGCCTTCGCTGATCCTGATCGACGGCGGCAAGGGGCAGCTCGCCGCCGGCATCCGCGCCCTCCAGGAGTTCATCGAGATGGGGGTCACCGTGATCGGGCTCGCCAAGAAGCTCGAGGAGGTGTTCATGCCGGGCAGCTCGGATCCGATCGACCTGCCCGCCGACTCGGAGGGATCGCAGTTGCTTCAGCGGGTGCGGGACGAGGCCCATCGCTTCGCGATCACCCATCACCGCGGCCGCCGCGACCGGGCGATGACCGAATCGGCACTGGACGGCCTGCGCGGGGTCGGACCCTCCCGGAAACGAGCCTTGATCAAACATTTCGGCTCTCCCGACCGGGTATTGAACGCCACCCGCGAAGAGATCGAGGCGGTGCCCGGACTGCCCGGTAAGGTTGCCCGTGAGATCCACGAACAACTGAACAGAATCGGATAAGAAAGCTTGCTGGACCAAGAAGAGCAGCCGGGGGAGGATGGCTCCGAGAAGGACGTCACGATGGTGGTCATCACGGGCCACTCCGGGGCGGGCAAGTCCGAGGCGATCGCCGCCTTCGAGGACAACGGCTACTTCTGTGTGGACAACCTGCCGCCGCAGATGATCGGCGCCCTGGGCGAGATGTTCCGGCTGCCGGGCAGCGGCGTCGAACGGGCGGCGGTCGTGTCCGACGTACGCAGCGGCGAGTATTTCGACCAGCTGCTCCAGGTGCTCGAGGATCTCGAACAGGACGGGCTGCGGCCCCAGGTCCTCTTCCTCGAGGCCAACGAGGAGATCCTGACCGACCGCTACAAGGAGACCCGCCGCCGCCATCCGCTGGCGCCCGAGGGACGGATCCTCGAGGGCATCCGGGCCGAACGGGAGCTGCTCGCGCCATTGCGGGTCCGGGCCGACATGGTGATGGACACCTCGACCGACACCGCGGCCCAGCTTCGCCGCCGTATCTCCGAGGAGATGGTCGCGGTCGAGGACGAGGGCCGCATGGCGGTCACCCTGCTCACCTTCGGTTTCAAGAACGGACCGCCGCGTGACGCCGATCTCACCCTCGACGTCCGTTTCCTGCCGAACCCCCACTACGACACCCGTCTTCGGCCGATGACCGGGCTCGACGCCGAGGTCCGCGAGTACGTGGAGGCCGGCACCCAGGCGGGCGAGTTCTACGGCCGCCTGATGCCCCTGCTCGAGTTCCTCGTGCCCGCCTACGTGGCCGAGGGCAAGAGTCATCTGACCATCGCGATCGGCTGCACCGGCGGCCGTCACCGCTCGGTCACGGTCGCCGAACGGATCTGGCGGGACCTCTCGGCCCGCGAGGACGTGGTGGTCCGCGTGACCCACCGCGACCTGGGCTGACTAGCACACCGGCCCGGCCCGGGCTGGCCCCGCCCGATCGGCTTCGAGTCGTAGGATCATCTCCGTGCCCGAACCGGTCATATCCATTCAGGGACTGCGCAAGTCCTATGGCGAGCTGGAGGCTGTCAGAGGTATCGATCTCCAGGTCGAACCGGAGGAGATCCTCGCCGTACTCGGTCCCAACGGGGCCGGAAAGACGACCACCGTCGAGATTCTCGAGGGTTACAGGGACCGTGACTCGGGCGAGGTCAAGGTGCTCGGAATCGACCCGGCCAAGCCGACCCGCGCCTGGCGGGAACGCATCGGGATCGTGCTCCAGGGAACGGCCCTGGAAACCAAGCTGACGGTTCGCGAGTCACTGGAGCTCTATGCCGGGTACTTCTCGAATCCACGGCCGGTCGACGAGGTGATCGGATTGGTCGGGCTGGAGGACAAGGTCGACGCCAGGGCCGGAAAGCTCTCCGGGGGCCAGATGCGCCGCCTCGACGTCGGCATCGCGCTGATCGGAGATCCCGAGCTGCTCTTCCTGGACGAGCCGACCACCGGCTTCGACCCTTCGGCCCGCCGCCAGGCCTGGGAGATGATCGCCGGACTGCGCGATCTCGGCAAGACGGTGCTGCTGACCACGCACTACATGGAAGAGGCCCAGTTCCTGGCCGATCGGGTCGCGATCATCAACGAGGGCCGGATCGTCGCCGAGGACACCCCCGAGAACCTCGGGGACCGGGATCACCTGCCGACCAGGATCACCTTCAGGCTGCCCGAGGGCGCCGGCATCGAAGGGCTTGCCGGGTTCGAGAAGATCACGTTCGACGAATCCGGTCCCGAGCCCGGGGTGCTGGCCGTGCTCGAGAGTCACGACTCGGTCAATGATTTGAACCGGCTCACCGGCTGGGCGATCGAGAACCGGATCGAGCTTTCCGGACTCGAGGTGCGCCGTCCGAGCCTCGAGGACGTCTACCTTCAGGTGACCGAGGAGAAGGCCGGAGCATGAGGTCGATCCGGCTGGTCCTGCATGAGTTCAAGTACACCCAGAAGGTGTTCTGGCGCAACCCGGCATCGGTCTTCTTCACCGCGCTGCTGCCGGTCATCTTCCTGCTGATCTTCGCCACGATCTTCGGCGACGAGAAGATCGAGTCGCTCGGGAACATCCCGACCACGACCTACTACATCCCGGCGATCGTGACCCTGGCGGTGGTTTCGGCGACCATGGTCAGCCTGGCGATGAACCTCACCATCGCCCGCGAGGCCGGACTGCTGAAACGCGGCCGTGGCACGCCCCTGCCACCCTGGGTCTTCATTGCGGGCCGGGTCGGCAACGCGATCGTGATCTCGGTGCTGATGGTCGTCGTGATCACCCTGATCGGCAAGATCCTCTACGACGCCCCGATCCCGTTCGACCGGCTGCCGGCCCTGCTCGTGACGCTGGTGATCGGCGCCGCCTCCTTCTGCTGCCTCGGGATCGCGATGACGGCGATCATCCCGTCGCGTGAGGCCGCGCCCGCGATCACCAACCTGATCACGCTGCCGCTCTACTTCCTCTCGGGCATCTTCATCCCGGAAAGCGAGATCCCGGACGGCGTCCTCTCCTTCGCCAACCACTTCCCGATCAGGGATTTCTTCGAGGCGTTCTTCGCGGCCTACAGCCCGAACACGGTCGGGGCGGGATTCGAGTGGGGCGATCTGCTCGTGGTCGGTATCTGGGGCATCGCCGGACTCTTGCTGGCGATTCGCTATTTCCGCTGGTCTCCCAGAAACTAGGCGCCCCCACTAGCACGGAGGCGGCAATGTGGTCGCGACCCGCTCTCCATTAGCCTGGCAGGGTGCTACATCACATCGTCTTAGAAGTTTCGAGTCTTCAGCGTGCGTCAGAGTTCTATGACGCGCTTCTCTCTCCGTTGGGCTGGCGGCGTCATGTCAATGACGCCGGAGCGATCGGCTACGGGATCTCCCGCCCGATCCTCTTCGTCACGGAACGGGCCGGCGCCCGGCCCGAGGGAACGCTGGTCAGTCTCGGTGCTCCCGGCATCGCCGCGGTCAAGGCGGCCTGGGAAGGCGGCTGTCGCGTCGGTGGCTCGAACGTGGCCAAGCCGGGTGAACCCGGCGGACACGGTTCGGGTCCCTACTCGGCCTTTCTCCGGGATCCGGACGGGCACGACATCGAGATCACCGTCGGCAACGACTGAAACGCCGGCGAACCGAGTCTGTTTGACATCGGGCGGCCGAAATACGGCTGCCCCGTAGAATCCAAGCTACATCCCGCATCAATCACTGATCGATCAATTACAGGAGGCAGCAGCGCATATGGCCGTCAAGGTGGCAATCAACGGGTTCGGACGAATCGGACGCAACGTATTTCGCGCGGCCCAGGCGGCCGGTGCGGATCTCGACATCGTCGCGATCAACGATCTGACCGACAACGAGACCCTGGCGCACCTCCTGAAGTACGACTCGATCCTCGGCCGCTTCGACGGCACCGTCGAGGCCACCGAAGGCACGATCATCGTCGACGGCAAGGAGATCAAGGCCCTTTCCGAACGTGATCCGGCCCAGCTGCCGTGGGCGGAGCTCGGCGTGGACGTCGTGCTCGAGTCCACCGGATTCTTCACCGCCCGTCCCGACGCCGCCAAGCACCTCGATGCCGGCGCCAAGAAGGTCATCATCTCCGCTCCCGCCAAGGATCCGGACGTGACCGTCGTGCTCGGCGTCAACTTCGACGAGTACGACCCCGAGAACCACAACATCATCTCGAACGCTTCCTGCACCACCAACTGCCTGGCGCCCTTCGCCAAGGCGATCAACGACGCGGTCGGCATCGAGCACGGCCTGATGACCACGATCCACGCCTACACCTCGGATCAGCGTCTCCAGGACATGCCGCACTCCGACCTGCGCCGTGCCCGTGCCGCCGCGCAGAACCTGATCCCGACCACCACCGGTGCCGCCAAGGCCGTCAGCCTGGTGCTGCCCGAGCTGGCCGGCAAGCTGAACGGTTTCGCGGTCCGCGCCCCCGTGATCACCGGCTCGGTCGTCGATCTCACCTTCAGGCCGTCCAAGGCGACTTCCGCCGAAGAGGTCAACGCCGCCGTGAAGGCCGCCGCCGAAGGACCCCTGAAGGGAATCCTGGCCTACACCGAGGATCCGATCGTCTCGACCGACATCGTCGGCGATCCGCACAGCTCGATCTTCGATGCCGCCCTGACCCAGGTCATCGGTGACGGCGAGATGGTCAAGGCGATCTCCTGGTACGACAACGAGTGGGGCTACTCGAACCGCTGCGTCGAACTGCTCGGCAAAGTCCTGTAGGAAGACCACCGGGACTCCACGACAGTGGCATTCAGCAAGGCTTCGGTCCGGGACGCTGACCTGAAAGGTCAGCGTGTCCTGGTCCGGGTCGATTTCAACGTTCCCCTGGATGACGGCCAAGTCGCCGACGACACCAGGATCCGGGCGGCATTGCCCACGATCCAGCTGCTGATCGACGGCGGCGCCAAGGTGATCCTGATGTCGCACCTCGGCCGTCCCAAGGGACAGCGGGTCGACGCGCTGTCGCTGAAGCCGGTAGCCGAGCACCTTTCCGGGCTGCTCGATTCGAAGGTCCGGCTCTCACCGGAACTGACCGGGCCGATCTCCAAGGCCCTGGCCGAATCGCTGGAACCGGGCGATGTCCTGCTGCTGGAGAACACCCGTTTTCTCGCGGGGGAGACCGAGAACGACCCCGAACTGGCCCTGGCGCTGGCGGAGCTGGCCGACATCTACGTCAACGACGCCTTCGGCGCGGCCCACCGCGCCCATGCCAGCACGGCCGGTGTCGCGGCCCAGCTGCCCTCATACGCGGGCCTGCTGCTCCAGCGCGAGGTCGAGAATCTCGACGCCGTGGCCGACGATCCGGCCCGTCCGCTGGTGGTGATCCTCGGTGGAGCCAAGGTTTCGGACAAGGTCGGCGTGATCGACCGTTTCATCGAACTGGCCGACCAGGTCCTGATCGGGGGCGCGATGTGCTTCCCGTTCTACCGGGCGCAGGGCATCGAGACCGGCGATTCGCTGGTCGAGGAGGACGGCATTCCCCTGGCCAAGGAGGCTCTCGAAAAGGCGGCCGGGTCCGACTGTGAACTGGTCCTGCCGTCCGATCTTGCCCTCGGACGCGAGTTCTCGGCCGACACCGAGTTCAAGGCGACCGACGGCACCGCGGTGCCGGACGGCTGGATGGGACTCGACATCGGGCCGAAATCAGCGGCCGATTACGCCGCGCGGATAGCCGGCGCGGGCACCGTCCTCTGGAACGGACCGATGGGGGCCTTCGAACTGGAGCCCTTCGCGGCCGGCACGAAGACCGTCGCCGAGGCGGTCGCCGCGGCACCCGGTTTCACGGTTGTCGGGGGCGGCGATTCGGTCGCGGCACTGGTCAAGTTCGGTCTCACCGAAGAGGTCGACTGGGTATCCACCGGCGGCGGTGCCTCCCTGGAGCTGTTGGAAGGCAAGAAGCTCCCGGGCGTCGAAGCGCTCGACGCGGCATGATTGACGCATGAGCCGCCGTCAGTACATAGCCGCGAACTGGAAAATGAACAAGACGGCAGGTGAGGCCGACGAGTTCCTCGACGCCTTCCTGCCGACCCAGAACGGCGACGGGGCCGAGGTCGTGCTCTGCCCGACCTACCTGGCCCTGAGCCGGGTCGCGGAGCGCTGCTCCGGCACGCCGGTCAAGGTCGCGGCCCAGAACATGTATTTCGAGGACTCGGGAGCCTTCACCGGCGAGGTGTCGGCCCCGATGCTGCTCGATCTCGGAGTCGACGGCGTGATCCTCGGCCACTCCGAGCGCCGCCAGTACTTCGGTGAGACCGACGAGGCACTCGCCCGGAAGGTCCGCCGGGCGATCGAGGCCGGTCTGGAACCCATCCTCTGCTGTGGCGAAACCGAATCCGAACGGGAGTCCGGTGACACCGACGCGGTCCTGTCGCATCAGGTGATCACCGATCTGGCCGAGATCCACACCGACGATCTCGACAAGGTCGTGATCGCGTACGAACCGATCTGGGCGATCGGCACAGGCAAGGTCGCCACTCCGGAACAGGCCCAGGAATCGATCCACTTCATCAGGAACCTGCTGCGCTCCCGTGATCCGGAGGCCGCCCAGCGGGTCCGCATCCTCTACGGCGGTTCGGTCAAGCCGGACAACGCCGCCGAGCTGCTGGCGCTCCCGGACATCGACGGTGCCCTGGTCGGAGGCGCCGCGCTCGACCCGGCGGACTTCGGCGCGATCGTCGCCGCCGCACCCGCGAGCTGAGCATGAGCCCGAACGGACCGACCGAGCTGCCGGTGCCGGCCGTGGCCCTGGTGATCCTCGACGGCTGGGGCCTGGCGCCGGACGGTCCCGGCAACGCGATCTCGCTTGCCGACACGCCGAACTTCGACCGGCTGTGGTCCGAGTACCGGACCACCCGGCTGAGCGCCCAGGGTCCCGACGTGGGCCTGCCCGAGGGGCAGATGGGCAACTCGGAGGTGGGGCACCTGAATCTCGGTGCCGGCGCGATCGTCAAACAGGACCTGGCCCGGATCGACTCCGCGGTCGCCGACGGCAGCTTCTTCGACAACGAGGCCCTGGTGGCCGCCTGCCAGAGGGCAGTGGTCAGCCCGCGCGGCCGGCTCCACCTGATCGGTCTGGTCTCCGACGGCGGCGTGCACTCCGGCTGGGAGCACCTCGAGGCCTGTATCGAGCTGGCCTCCCAGGAGGGCGTTCCCGACGTGGTCTTCCACGCGATCACCGACGGCCGCGACACCCTGCCGAACGGCGGGGCGCGATACGTCGAGGAGCTCGAACGGTGGCTGCGTTCGGCCGGCCGGGTCGGCACCGTGAGCGGCCGCTACTTCGCGATGGACCGCGATACCCGCTGGGAGCGCGTGAAGCTCGCCTACGACGCGATGGTCCACGGCGAGGGCCCCGGTTCCCCGGATGCCGAAACGGCGATCAGGGAGGCTTACGCGAACGGCAAGACCGATGAGTTCATCCCGCCGACCGTGATCGGCGGCTACGACGGCATGGCCGAGGGTGACGTCGCGATCTTCATCAACTTCCGGCCCGACCGCGCACGTGAACTGACCATGGCCCTGGCCGATCCGGATTTCGACGAATTCCCGCGCTCGGGCGGTCCGGTGGTCGACCTGACCACGATGACCGTCTACCGCAAGGGCTGGCCCTACCCGGTCGCCTTCCCCGAGCGACGCCCCGAGGTGACCCTCGCCCAGGTGATCTCGAAGGCAGGCGGGCGCCAACTTCATGTCGCCGAGACCGAAAAATACGCCCACGTCACCTACTTCTTCAACGGTGGCCGGGAAGAGGAATGGGAGGGCGAGGAGCGCCGCCTGGTCGAGTCACCGCGCGACGTGCCGACCTATGACTTCAAGCCTGAGATGAGCGCCAACGCCGCCGCCGACGCCTTCGTCTCCGGGTGGCGGGAAGAGAATCCGCGCTTCGGCATCATCAACTTCGCCAATCCCGACATGGTCGGACACACCGGGGTGATCCCGGCCGCGGTCAAGGCGATCGAAGCGGTCGACGCCTGCCTCGGACGCGTGGTCGAGGCGGTCCTCGCCTCCGGTGGCGCCTGCCTGATCACCGCCGATCACGGCAACGCCGACAACATGCTCGAGCCCGACGGCTCCCCGAACACCGCCCACTCCCTGAATCCGGTGCCGCTGATCCTCACCGTGCCGGGACCGCCGCTGGCCGACGGCGGCATCCTGGCGGACGTCGCGCCGACGGTCCTGGATGCGCTCGGGATAGAGCAGCCGGTGGAGATGACGGGCCGCAGCCTGATTCGCTGAACAAGGCATCCGACCCGGTATCTCCGAAGGAGTCTGAGACGCGGAAACGTTTGTAGAACCGGCTCGGATGGTGAGTACGCCGGAACGCTGGTCTATT
>Ga0335075_10002480_pt1 | contig 29649 bp, 23 predicted proteins | sample Lox_Sample_24_FD_206723 | JGI IMG/M metagenome (GOLD analysis project Ga0335075, IMG submission 206723) | Soil microbial communities from Loxahatchee National Wildlife Refuge, Florida, United States - Lox_Sample_2.4 | ecosystem: Environmental > Terrestrial > Soil > Wetlands | place: USA...
GCTTCGCAGCCGCCGTCACCGACAACCACGCAACACTCGCTACCGGGCGCCCGCTACGGCTTACCCGGGCCGGACTTGCACCGGCTGGACCACGCCAGCTTGCCTGGCGCACAAGCAATCCCGTTCGAGCAGGGAAATTTGCCCTCCACAACGATATTGGTTCGCTGCGCTCGCAATGACACGAGATGACGTGAGATGACCGACATCGGTTTCTACCACCTCACCCGCAGCACGCTCGCCAAGGCCCTGCCGCAACTGCTGGCCCGCACGCTGGCGGCCGGACAGCGCGCGCTGGTGCTGTGCGGTGATGCCGAGCATGTCGCTGCGTTGGACCGCGCCCTGTGGGAGGCCGACGACCCATGGCTGCCGCACGGCACCGAAGCGGACGGCGATGCGGCATTGCAGCCGATCTGGCTTGGCACCGGCGACACCGCCCCCAATAACGCCCGTTATCTGTTCTTGACCGAAGGCACCGCAAGCGCACGCCTGGAAGCGTTCGATCGCGTGTTCGACTTGTTCGACGGCAATGATCCGTCCGCGGTGGAAGCCGCGCGCAATCGCTGGCGCGTTGCCAAGGCCGCCGGACATAGTCTGGCGTATTGGCAGCAAGGCGCGCGCGGTTGGGAGAAGAAGGCGTGATCTCCTTCTCGCGTGCCCCCGCCACCGTCCCGCCCGGCCGCCGCATCTACGCCATCGGCGACATCCACGGCTGCGACGCACAGCTTGCCAACCTGCACGACATCATCGCCGAGGATCTGGCCCGCCGCCCGATCGACAGCGCCATCCTGCTCCATATCGGCGACTACGTGGATCGCGGCGCCGACACCGCCGGCGTGCTGACACGCCTCGCCGCCGGCCCACCCGTGGACTCGATCCCCACCGTCAACCTGCTCGGCAACCACGACGAGACGATGCTGCACGCTCTGTCCGGCGATCGTGCCGCCGCCACCGACTGGTTGTTCGCGGGGGGAAAACCCGCGCTGGAAAGCTATGGCATCGATCCGGAGTCGCCACGCGATTCGTGGCTGCCGCAAATCCCCGCGGCGCATCTGGACTTCCTGCGCCGGCTGGCGCTGTCCCATCGCGAAGGCGGCTATTTCTTCGTCCATGCCGGCGTGCGCCCCGGCGTCGCGCTGGAGCAGCAGAACCGCGAGGACATGCTGCGCATCCGTCAGCCGTTTCTCTACACGGAGCATGACCTTGGCGCCGTGGTCGTGCACGGCCACACGCCGGTGAAGCAGCCGATCGTGCGCCACAACCGCATTGCCATCGACACCGGCGCCGTGTTCGGCGGCAAGCTGACCTGCGTCGTGCTGGAAGGCGAGACGATCGGCTTCCTTGCCGCCGATCCGGTGGGCGAACCCGTTTCGATCACCCACCGATAGACGTACCTGAATTCGGAAGCGTGATCTCACGTATGCCCAAATGTCATTGCGAGTTGACCACCAGCTGCGGGGCCGACCCGCCCCTGGATGAAACGGTGCGGTTTTTCCTGTCATTGGGGGGCCCGCAGGGCCGAAGCAATCTCCTGCCTGACAAATCCATCACAGCTTATCCCGAGAGGTTTGTTTCGCCACCACGCTACGAACAAGAAACAACGCGTGGTCGGTTGGTTCATGTAGATGCTATCTGTACGGTTGCAGCCGCACCAGCAAGGCAACGAGCTGCGCCTGGCGGTGCGTGCCCGTCTTCTCGAAGAGACTCTTTAGATAATTTCGTACGGTTCCTATCTGGATATCAAGGCGGCACGCCACGTCCTCAAGGCTGAGGCCCTCCGCAAGCAACACCGCAACCGCCGCTTCACGGTCGGTCAGGCAGAACGCATCCAGCAAGGCTCCCGGACGCAAATCGATCTGCGAGGGTTTGCGCGGCAGCGCCAGTAATACCGCCACCGCCACGGTGGCCGCGAACACGTCACGCGCCGGCCCGGTGACAGGAACGATCTGGAGGCAATAGCGGCAGCCGTTGTGGCCAATGAACGGTGCGATTGCACTCGCCCGCGGTGGTGCGGTCGCCTTCGCAACCGCACTATCCAACGTGCTTTGTGCCGCAAGATCGGTTGTGGCCAGGCGCTGCTGAAACAGCCGCACTGGACAGTCGGGGTCGCTTGGATCGAAGCCATGCGCCCGGCGAACGTTTCCCCACGAGTCAAGCTCGAAAACGGGGTTGTCGCCACGGTGCAGAATGCCGGCGATGCCCGTCGCCTCGGCATCGAGCGTACCCTGCGTGATTCGGACCGCAGCGCGAAGATCGGGCAGAACCGCATTCAGCATCGAACGCTCGTACGGCTGGTAGGGACCGCGGTCGAAATCGCGCTTCAGGCTGATCTCGACGCTGACGGAACCGGTCCCTGAGCCAAGCTGGCCGGTGGCATTCCAGAACGCATCGTAAGGCCGCAGGAAGTCCTGGTAGAACGGGTCGTGCGCAAGCTCCTTGTCGGTATAGTCATCGTGGTCGACCCGGAAGCCCGCCATCAAGTCAAGCTTGACCCGCCGCAGCCGCGAGCACGGGGGACTCTTGCCGGCAAGGAATGCCGCAAGGCCGTCGGCCAGGCCCTTCGACGGAACAGCCGCGATGATCCGTGTCGCCTCCGCCTTGCGGGACGGGTACCAGTACGACGCCAGCAGACCGCCGGTGGACCCGGTTGCCGCCGCGAGGTGCTCAAGCGGTTCGTCCCAACCGCCGCCTGCAATCGCGGCGGAGAGAAATCTGTCTGTCGCTGTCCTGAGCAGCCGGAAGCTCCGCATGGATCCCTACGAGGCCGTTTTTGCGATTTGTAAATTTTGCCGTAAGCAAATTTACCACACAGCGAAACTAATAGTGTGGTGACATTTTCCGCTGCGCAACTCGTATCACGCAAAATCTGCTAAGATTTGAAACTCGCCTGCCACCCGGTCCGGTAATAATTTGATTGCGATCGACGAATCTGGATCGTCGCCCGCCACCGCCGCCCGGGCGGGGACCGGGACAAATCGATACATCTGCAACGTACGACGCAGCAGCGCCCCAAGCGGCGCGCGGCTTATCGCAAAATCTTGTGGTTGGTACTTGCCCAGAATTTCATGGCCGCTTTCCCACCGACTGTCCCATTTGGGACAGGCGACGGAAGTTTCACAACCCTATGCTGGTCCCCTGTTCGAGCTTCAGGATCTCCCATGGGCAGCACTTACACCCACGCGATCAGCCTCTATCGGAACGATCAGAACATTAGCCAGAACCCGGTGACGATCGGGTCCGGCGTCTATGTGCACAACACCACGAGCTATTATGGCGGTGACGGAATAAACGGCGACGCGGAAGCGTACTGGGACCTGACCAACTTTGGCCGTATCAATGGCCCAGGCACCGCGGGCGTGTATTTTGCTGCCGGCGGCAATGTTCATAATGAAACCGGCGCCACGATCTACGGCGGGTTGGACGGCGTTTACCTGAACGACAAACCGGGATACCAGCCGTTCATTCAATATCACGATTACGGCAAAGGAATCGTCAGCAATCTCGGGACAATCGAGGGCGCGGGACGGGACGGCGTTGACCTGACCGCGGGCGGCCAGGTCACTAACAGCGCGCTCATCGGCGGCGGCCTCAACGGCGTGTACATCCGCGGCGCTGCCGGCAGCGTCCAAAACAATGGCGGCACGATCACCGGCACCAACGGCTCCGGCGTATTTCTGGCTGTCGGCGGCAGCGTCACCAATTTTGCCGGATCTATCTTCGGGGGCGACGACGGCGTCCTTGTCCGCGGTGCCGGCCCGGCCATCGTCACTAACGACGCGACGATCATGGGCGCCGCCGGCGACGGCGTTGTTCTCGACGACGGCGGCAGCGTCAACAACGCTTCCAATGCGACCATCGCCGACGGTCTGGACGGCATCTACGTAATAGGCGCGCCGGGGACGATCTCCAACGGAGGAACCATCCGCGGCATGGCCGGCTCCGGCGTCCACCTCCTCGCCAGTGGCAATGTCAGCAACGCAAAGGGCGGATATATCTACGGCGCCGACGACGGCGTGTTGTTGCAGAACCAGCCCGGCACGGTCGTCAACTCCGGCGCGATCGCAGGCTATGTGGGCGTCAACCTGAGCGACGGCGGCAGCGCCACGAACGCAGCGTCGGGGCAAATCACCGGCGGCGGCGGAATCACCGTTTCCGGCGCCGCAGGCACCATCGCCAACCATGGCACCATCATTGCCACGGCTGAGTACACGAACGGTCGTGGCGTATTGCTCAATAACGGCGGCTATCTTTACAATTCCGGCCTGATAGAGGCCAACGGCGCGCTCGCCGTGCTGACCGGAGGCGCCACGCCTGCCACGGTCGTCAATAACGGCACGATCGACAGCAACCCCGCCGGCGGTCTCTATTATTTCAGCGTATTCCTCGCTTCCGGCGGCACGCTCGCCAACGCCGGCCTGATCGAGGGCAATCCCGGCGGCGTCGCGGTCGCCAATGCCGGTACAATCGTCAACTCCGGGATTATCAAAGCAACAGGCGGCACCGGCAGCAGCGGCGTCAATCTTTCGGGCGGCTACCTCCTCAATAAGCAGGGCGGCTACGTCTACGGCTACACTTTCGGCGTTTACGTAAGCGGCGGCACCGGCACCGTCGTCAATCTCGGCTCGATCGTCAGCGGCGGGACCACCGCTGCCCAGGGCGTGACATTCCAGTCCGATGGAACCGTCGTCAACGGCGCGCCCGACGACACCTCGGCGCTGATCACCGGCCTATACGCCATCCACAGCGGCGGCGCAGGAGCAGTTTCGAATTACGGAACCATCAATGGCAGTTTCGAAGGAGTTTCCGTAAACGGAGGTCTGCTCCTTAACGGCGCAGGCGGCGCGACAAACGCACTCCTAACCGGTTCCTTTATCGGGGCGTCACTTGGGTTTGCCGCAACCACCCTGGTCAATTACGCGACGGTTTCCGGTTTTATCGGGGCACTTGGATTTTCCAGCACCACCGTTGTCAACCAGGCCGGCGGACAGATCTACGGATACGGCAACGCAATCAATTTCGGCACATCAAGCACGCTGCGGAACTTCGGCACGCTCTCCTCGAAGGACAACACCGTCGTCGTCGGCAATGGGAGCGAGGTTTACAACGCCCGCGGCGCGCTGATCACCGCCACCAATGTGTCAGGCTCTACCGGCGACGGCATTCTGCTGGCTGACGGCGGCTCGGTCATGAACGACGGCAGCATAACCGCGAGCGGAGACGGCATCAGCCTGTCAGGCGCGCCGGGCACCGTCCAGAACGCCGGTTTCATCAGCGGCGCCGAGGATGCAGTGTCTTTCGCCGGCGGCTACGCCAACCGCCTCATCATCGACCCGGGCGCCGTGTTCGCCGGCACGGTGAACGGCGGCGACGCGGTTGCCGCCGCCGCGGTCAGCACGCTGGAACTGGCCTCCGGCGCCTCCACCGGCACATTGACCGGACTCGGCTCACAGTACATCGGCTTCGCCCAGATCACGATCGATGCCGGTGCCGCGTGGCAATTGAATGGTGCCAATACGATTGCCGCCGGCGCGACGCTGGCAGTGCTCAGCGGCGCCAGCCTCACCGGCACCGGCGTGCTGGAAAATGACGGCACGATTGTACTCGATCCGAGCACTATGACCGTGGCCGGCCTGACCGGCACCGGTTCGGTCGAAATCGGCGCCGGCAGCACGTTGGCGGTACAGGGAACCATAGCCGGCGGCGAAACGGTCGTGTTCGGTGGCAGCAGCGGTTATCTGCACCTCGATAATCCCGGCAGCGTTACCGGAAGCGTCACAAACTTCGCTGTCGGCGATACGATCGACCTCGCAGGAGTCAATCCTGCATCGGTCAGCTATTCTGGCGGCACGCTGGCCTTCAATGGCGGCAGCTTGGCGCTGTCACTTGCGGGGCCCGGCTCCGTAAACGTTTCGTCCAGCGATGACGGCACGGCGATCACGGCGCTGTGCTTTTGTGCCAACACGCTGATCCTGACGCCATCCGGCGAGCGTCCGGTGCAGGATCTCGCGATCGGCGATCTGGTGACGACCTGGCGCGGCGACCTGCGGCCTATTGCATGGGTCGGCATCGGCAAGGTGTTGGCCACGCGCGGGCGCCGCAATGCCGCGACGCCGGTGACCGTGCGCAAAGGCGCCCTGGCAGACAATGTGCCGCACCGCGACCTGCGTGTGACCAAGGGTCACGCCTTCCACTTGAACGATGTTCTGATCCCGGTCGAGTTCCTCATCAACCACCGTTCGATCGCCTGGGACGACCGGGCGCAGGAGGTGGAACTCTACCATATCGAACTTGAATCGCATGACGTTCTGGTGGCGAATGGTGCCCCGGCCGAAAGCTATCACAACGACGGCAACCGCTGGTTATTCCAGAACGCCGGCACCGGCCGGGACCTGCCGCCGCTGGCCCCATGCGCCCCCGTGCTCACCGGCGGGGCGGTCGTGGACCGGGTTTGGCGCCGGCTGCTGGACCGTGCCGGACCTCGCCCGGGAGTGCCCCTGACCGGCGACCCCGACCTGCATCTGCTGGTCGATGGGCGACGCCTGGACGCGGTACGGCGGCAAGGCGATCGCTACGTATTCAGACTCACCGGCCGGCCCGACACGCTGCGCATCGTCTCACGCACCGGATCGCCGCAGGAATTGGGCCTGGCCCGCGACCCACGCTCTCTCGGCGTGGCAGTGCGGCAGATCATGGTCACGCAAGGCAAGCGGGTGAGCGTCATCGATGCGGCTGATCCATTGCTGTCCGATGGCTTCCACGCCTTCGAGGAGGATAATGGGTTCCGCTGGACGGATGGCGGCGCAGTTATCGCCTCTGACGCGTTCGCCGGCGTCACCGGACCATGCGATCTGGTTTTGCACATCGGCGGCACAGCCAGCTACGTCGCCGACGCATGCGTGCAGCGCGCGGCGTAATCGCTTGCCCCGCATCGTCTCGAAACGGCCGAGACCGCGTCGCGGCTGAGTTTCAAATCGGCGGCTCCGATCGGAGCCCGGCCGCGGTTCGCTGACCCGCCGCTCGCCGCGCTATCCTCCCCCGGCCGGCCGCGGCACCATGCCCGCCCTGCCCCGGGGAGCACTGCGATGTCCGATCTGCCGCCGCTCGACGCAAAGATCCTGCCGCCAGGCATCCGCGCCCGTCACATCCCCAAGATCAACGGCCTCCGCATCCACATCCTCGAAGCCGGATTCGAAACCCCCGACCGCCCCGGCCTCCTTCTGCTGCATGGCTTTCCCGAGCTCGCGTATTCCTGGCGCAAGATCATGCCGCCGCTCGCCGCCGCCGGCTTCCACGTCATCGCGCCGGACCTCCGCGGCTATGGCCGCACCACCGGCTGGGACACTGGCGATGACCACGGCCTCACCTCATTCCGCTTACTCAACGCTGTCCGCGACGCGATCGGGCTTGTCTTCGCCCTCGGCCACCGTTCCGTCGCCGCGGTCATCGGCCACGATTTCGGCTCACCGGTCGCCGCGTGGTGCGCCCTGGTTCGCCCCGACGTGTTCCGCTCGGTAGCGCTGATGAGCGCGCCGTTCGCCGGTCCCCCTGCCCTGCCCTTCGACACGCTGCGTAACCCGCCGCCGCCACCGGGCTCCGACATTCACGCCGCGCTCGCGCAACTGCCGCGCCCGCGCAAGCATTACCAATGGTATTATTCGACGCCGCAAGCCAACGCCGACATGTGGCACTGTCCGCAAGGCGTGCACGCATTCCTGCGCGCCTATTACCACCACAAAAGCGCCGACTGGACGCAGAACCGTCCCTTCAAATTGCAAGGCTGGATCGCCGGGGAACTCGCGAAGATGCCCACCTATTACATCATGGACCTGCACGAGGACATGCCGGCGACAGTGGCCCATGAAATGCCCTCGACCGCGGAAATCGCTGCCTGCCGCTGGCTGCCCGACGAAGAATTGCGCGTTTACAGCAGCGAGTATGACCGCACCGGGTTCCAAGGCGGCCTGAACTGGTATCGCCGCGGCACCGGCGGACTCGACACCGCCGAGCTGCAGCTTTTCTCGGGCCGCACCATTGATGTGCCCGCGATGTTCATCGCCGGACGCAGCGACTGGGGCACCTATCAGAACCCTGGCGCCGTCGAGCGCATGCAGCAAAGCGTCTGCACGCATTTCACAGGCTGCCATCTGCTCGATGGCGCCGGCCATTGGGTGCAGCAGGAACAAGCGCAGCAGGTGACGGAACGGCTGCTTGGGTTTCTGCGCGGGAGGCGCAACGATGCGCGGTGATGTGCGGCACCGGCGGCGCTCATGACAGTCGGGCTATATTGATCTCAGCCGCCGAGGTGAATTAACCAGTTAGTTAATCGCCGGCTCACGCGCCGGTCAGTTCCGCAGGTTCACCCACCAGTTAGTTAATCGCCGACTCACCCACCGGTTAGTTAACAGCCGCCGCCCGCCCGCTTCGCGATACGCCGCCGCATGCCGCCGGCCCCGAGCCAATCAAGCTTCGCCCCCGAAACACGTCCGGGCGGCTGCGGCCAGCCCGCTCGCCATCATGTCTTCCGCACGTTCCAGAATAACGGGAACGGCGCCTTCACGATCCCTTCGATATTGCTCTTCCGCGCGATCGGCTGGAACCACTGGCCCAGCGGATAGTACGGTGCCTCCTGCCACACCAGCAATTGGATTTGCTCCGCCACTTTCTTCTGCGCCGCAAGATCCGCAGCGTCGAACCAGGCCGTGCGCAGATCCTCCATCTTCGTGCTCGCATACCAGCCGAACCAGCCCTTCGTCCCGGTGCCCGCCAGCGGATAATGCGCTGCCGGATCGACCAAATTCAGGCCCTCCCATCCGGTGCAGAACGCGCTCCAGCCGCCCTTGTCGATCGTCGCCTTGCTGGCACGCCGCTGGATCATGGTGCCCCAATCCATGCTTTGCAGCTCGACCTTCAGCCCCAGCTTGCGCAGCAGATCGCTGCCCACCAGGCATTCGGCGTTCAGCACCGGATAGTCGGTCGGCGTGATGAACACGACCTTCTCGCCGGCATACCCGCTGTCCGCCACGAGCTTCTTCGCCAGATCCAGGTTGCGAGGCCCGGTAATCGTCTCGATCCCTGCGGTATTGGCCATCGGCGGCCCGGGCGTGAACACGCCGACGCCAGTGCGCGAAAGCGCCGGGTCGCCGCCCATCGCAGCGTTCATGAAATCGGCCTGATTCAGCGCCGGCCAGATCGCCCGCCGCAGCTTCACGTTGTCGAACGGCGGGTGCAGCATATTGAATCGCATCACGCCGATCGTACCGATCGTGTCCAACAGCTCCACCACGACGCCATGCGTCTTCCGCAGCAGCGGCAGCAAATCCACCGTCGGCGTTTGCCACCAATCCTGCTCTCCCGCCTGCATCGCCGCCGACGCGGTCGCGGGATCGGCAATGATCGTCCATTCGATCCGGTCGAAATGCGCGACCTTGCCGCCGGCGACGAAGTTCGGCGCCTCCTGCCGCGGCGCGTATTTCTGCCACCGGCGGAACGAGGCCGACGCACCCGGCACCCACTCGTTGCGGTTGAAAATAAATGGCCCGGACCCCGTGTAATCGTCGATCTGCTTGTACGGATCGGTCTTCGCCACATGCTCCGGCATGATGAAGCAGACATTGGCGGTGGGTTTGCCCAGCGCATTCAGCAGCAGCGGGAACGGCTTCTTCAACCTGAACACAAAGCTGCGGTCGTCCGTGGCCGACAGCTCGTTCAGCGACGCATCGATCCGTTGCGCGAAACCGTCGCGCTTCATCCAGCGGGTTATCGAGGCAACGCAATCGGCCGCGCGCACCGCCTCGCCATTATGGAACGCCAGGCCCTCGCGCAGGCGGAACCGCCAGGTCAGGCCATCGGCGGAAACCTCGTGCGCCGCGCACATCTGCGGCTGCGGCGCCAGGCTGGCATCGACGCCATACAGCGTGTCCCAGATCATATACCCGAAGTTCCGGGCCACCGTTGTGGTGGACCAGATCGGGTCGGGGTTCTGCAGATTTCCTTCCGGAATGAACTTCAGCGTTCGGCCGGCCGATTGCGCAATGGCGGGCCGTCCGACCGATGCGGTTACCGCGGCCGCGGCTGCGCCGGCAAGCAAGGAACGGCGTCGCATGCGAATCCCCTTCCAAGATATGGACAGCCCCTATTCTGCTGGCAAAACGGCGGCACGCAAGGCGCACGGCGCCGGCGCTCCTGATACGCGCCGCACGCCCGGCACCTGTAGCCAACCAATCCGCAGCATCCCCACGCCAATCCCCACGCCGGCTCGCCTACCGCATCAGCCACAGCGTCCCCAGCACGATTGTCAGTACAGTCAACGGTGCACCCACGCGGAAATAGTCCCAGAACCCGATCGCCACGCCACGCCGCGCCGCCTGCTCCACCACGATCAGGTTGGCGACAGATCCAAGGATCGTGAAATTGCCCGCCAACGTGGACGCCATTGCGACAACCTTCCACGCCGTCGCCTGATCCGGCAGCGCCGCAATGAACGGTTTCAGCACCAGCACCGCCGGCACATTGCTCACCAGGTTCGACAGCACCGCCGTCACGACGCTGAGCACCGGCACCACCGCAAGATGCAGCCGGCTTATGTCCTGCACGACGGCAGGCGTCAGCAGCGTGCGTTCGGCGCCCGCCACGATGATGAACAATCCGGTGAACATCAGCAGCAGCGACCAGTCGATTTCGGCATAGATGCGGCTGCTGCGCACACGCCGAGTCAGCAACAGCAGGGCACCGATAATGATCGCGGCCTTGGCTGGCGGCTGGCCGGCAAAGAACAGGACGACCAGCACCAGAGTCCCCGCCACGGCACGCAACAGCAGCGCCTGGTTCGTGCGCACGCGGCGCGGGTGCAGCTCCAGGCGTTCGGCGCCGCCGCGGAACTCGTCGCGGTGCAGGACGGCAAGCAACGCGACCGTCAGAATCAGCCCCACGACTGCCACCGGCGCCAGCGACGCCACGAATGCCGCATACGGAATGCGGGAGAAGCTGCCGATCATCATGTTCTGAGGATTGCCGGTGATGGTCGCCGTCGAACCGACGTTCGAAGCCATGGCGACTGCCAGCAGATAGGGCAGGGGGTTGCGCCGCAGTCCCACCGCCAGTTCCGCCACCAGCGGTGCCAGTACCAGGCAGATGGCGTCGTTCACCAGAAACGCCGAAAACAGTCCGGAGACCGCCACGATGGCGGACAGCAAGACCAATGGACGGTGCGCGCGTTGCGCCACCCATGCATTGGTCAACGCGAAAAATCCGGAAAGCCGCAGGTTCGCCACCACGATCATCATGCCGAGCAAGAGCGTAATGGTGTCGAAATCGACCGCCTTGTAAGCGTCCGGCAGGGGCATCGCGCCGCAGGCAACCATCAGGCAGGCGCCAACCAGCGCGACGCCGGCGCGGTCGATCGAAAGGCCGGGCACCTTGCCGATGGCGAGCGCCGCGTAGCTGGCGACAAAGATGGCGGCAGCGGCAATCCGGACGGTCGTATGGTCGTGGCCGGGCATCAGCCACGGCCCGGCGGCGGCGAACAGGGCAAGAATCAGCAGGATGGCAACGGCGATCAGGCTGGCGGCACTGCGCATCGGCAATTCGCCGGTCCGATCAGCGTTTGCGTCGCGCGGTCGCGCGCGGATCGCTCATGTCACTCCCAATCGTAACGGCAGCCAGCGAACGCACCCTCTGCGTTCGCTCTCCTTCATCTGCGGTTCCACCTTTCTTCGTCTCACCGATTCGGCCAAAGCCCCGGCGTTGCGACTTCAAGCGAATGTCCATCAGGGTCGCGGAAATACAGGCTGGTACCGCCACGGGGCCAATGCAGCTTGCTTTCGATCTCGATCCCGGACCGGGCCAGGTGCGCCTCCCAGGCCGCCAGCTCGCCATACGGGATGGCGAAGCACAGGTGCAGGTGTCCTCGTCCATGATGCGGCGGAATGAAACCGCCCGCCGCGGGCGCTGGCCCATCGGTCATGCCGTGGCGAAACAGCAGCAGCACCTGCTCGCCCGGCACCCCAAGCGCGCACATGCGGCTGTCGCACATGAATTGCTCGAAGCCGAACAGATGCTGGTAGAAAATGCGCGAGCGCTCCAGGTCCTCGACGTAGAGCGAGGTTTCAAGAATGCCGCTGATCCGCGGAACGGTGTTCATCGGTTCAGGTCTTCCATCGATGGCGGACGCGATCGGAGGACGAGGATTCGAATTTCCACGGCACATCTGCCGCAGCGACGCCCTCGCTACAACACGGAACGCCGCGCCACGGAACGTGATGGAGACGTGCGCGGCGCGCAAGTCGCCGCAACCCGCACCGCTGGACGCTTCGGACCGTCTATACCGCCCGATCGGCCGGAAGCGTCACTATCCTGCGATCAGCACCGTGCTTCAATCCAGGTCGCACCCGTCATCGATGTGGGGCATCGGCTTTTTCCGCCCCCGCGCGAACTTGGCGTAAGCGTAAATGCGAATTGTCTGCGGCAAGCGGTAGCGCGGGACGGGTCCGCTGATGTCCAGCATCGCCAGCGACTTGGAAACCAGGCCGTCGACCGCGCAGAACACCTGGCCATCCCCCAGTTCGTCGCCGGCAGCCGCGTTGATCGCGTCGGCGATGGTAAAATCGCCCGGCAATGCCGCCACGCGCTGCAGTGTCGAGCGTTCATGATCGGTCAGCAGGTCGTAGCTCCAGTCGATCGTCGCAGCCAGGCTCTGATGCCGTGCCGCGGCGGTGCGTCTCCCATGGTTCAGGATCGGCAAGGGATCGTCCAGGTGCGCGGCCAGCCATGCCAGGCTGAATGCGTGCAGCTTCGCCGCAGCAAGCTCGATGGCCAGCGCGCCACCATCCAGCCGCCGGCAGATCTCGGCGACCAGCCGCGCCTCCTTGTCGGTCAGCACGAAGTCGTGCCGCATTGCGGTTGCCCGCTCCACGAAAAGCTGCACCGCCGGGTAGGTCAGCGCTTCGCTGGCGGTGATGCCCGCCGTATCGGTCGGGCTGGGCAGCGGCGGCAGGATCCGCACCCATTCTCCCAGCACGCGCAGCGACTCCCGGCTGGTCGCAAGGATGTGCACACCGGGCGCGCCCATCGCGATCGTCTCGACAATCTGCGCCGCCGCGTCGACGACATGCTCGCAATTGTCGATTGTCAGCAGCATCTGCCGATTGCGAAGATGCAGCATCACCGCATCCAGCAATTCGCCCGCAGGTGCCGCGATTCCCAGCGACTCGGCAAGCTGCGCCACGACAGAGTCCAGCCCGGTCGCCGGCGTCAGGTCGACAAAGCTGGCGCCGTCGCGATACTCGCCGGCAACCGCCTCGGTGCAGGCCGCCGCGACACGGGTCTTGCCGATGCCGCCCGGCCCGACCACCGTTATCACGCGCCGATGCCGCAGTTGCGCGGCCAGTTCCGCGATGAACGCACCCCGGCCGATGACCTGTGTCACCGCGGTCGGCAATTGCGCCATTGCGGCGGCGGATTTGGCTGGCGGCGGCGGAGCTTCCGTCGGCCGGCTGAGCGGCGCGACGAAGCGATAGCCTCGGCCGGCGTCGGTTTGGATCAGGCGGCCGTCAACGTCGCCGATGGCCTTCCGCAGCGCCACGATCTGGACCCGGAGGTTGCCGGGCTCAACCAGGGTCGACGGCCAAACCTCGGAAATCAGCTCGTGCTGCGGCACCAGCGCGCCACGCCGCTTCACCAGCGCCACCAGCAGATCGAAGGCACGGCCGCCAATGCGGACCGGCGCACCATTTCGCAGCAGCAGTCGCCGGTCGGGAATGATGGTGAACTGGTCGAACTCGAGGCGTTCCGCGCCGGACCGGCGCGCCGTGCCAGCGGGCGTGGAAAGGGCCGCCAAGGAAAGGGCCGGCGGTTCGTGCCGGTCGCCGCCTTCCCACGCAGCCAGGGCGATGGTTTCCGAAGCCTGGCGCGGGATCGCTGTTCCTGAACTCGTCATGGTTTTGCCGTTGTCATTACCGACGATGCGGCAGGACTATGCGGCGGACAGCGAGACCGCTCTACCGAACTTGGGTTCGGTGTCCGTCCCACCTTGGTTCGGCAAGCCTATACCCAGGTATGAGAGTAATTTTGCGCCGGGTCGGCCCGGCCAGCGCGGTTACGCCGCGGCTCCGCTGCCCAGCACGCTTTCCAGGCAGTGGATCAAGGTGTCGCCTTCAAACGGCTTGCTGAGGAAACACGTCGCTCCCGCCTGCATCGCCTGTTGTTGAACGCGGTCATCCGGAAACGCGGTAATGAAAATGATCGGTACCCGGCTGCCCTCCGCCAGCAGGATCTGCTGCAGTTCAAGGCCGCCCACCCCTGGCATCTGCACATCGGAAATCAGGCAGGACGTGCCATGACGCTCCTGCGACTGCAGGAAGTCCTCCGCCGAGCCGTAGGTCTGTACGTCGTAACCCAGCGACCGCATCAGGCTTGTCATGCCGATGCAGACCGATTCGTCGTCGTCAACGATCGCAATCAAGGGATTCTGCACGCCGTGTCCGATTCAATGTCCGCTGCTTCAGGGTTCGCTGCGCGCAGCGCAGGCCACGGGTCCATCGCCCGCGCCCGAAACATGACACCAACCGGCGCGCGGCGAAAGCTATACTGGGGTTTATTCCCTGCCCAAAATCGATGGCCACGGCAGCGTGAAACGCCTAGCGAGGCGGCCTGGCGGGCGGCAATCCGAGCGCCTCTGCCATGCGTACCAGTTCTGGCAGCGACCGCGCTGCCATTTTGCGCATCACGTTACCTCGGTGAATCTTTACGGTGATCTCGGAAACCCCGAACCGGTGTGCAATCTGTTTATTCAACAGGCCGTCCGTCACGTGCTTCATGATCTCCTGCTCGCGTGCGGTCAGGGCATCGTACCGCGCCCGCAGATCGACCAGCTTCGCATCCTCGGCACGCCGCTTGCGATCGAGATCGATGGCCGCGCTGACTGCATCCAGCAGATCCTGGTCGCGGAACGGCTTCACCAGGAAATCGATCGCGCCGGCCTTCAGCGCCCTCACCGACATCGGCACGTCGCCGTGGCCGCTCATGAAAATGATCGGGATGCGGATGTCTTCGCGCACCAGTTCGGCCTGCAATTCAAGTCCGCTCTGCCCGGGCAGCCGCACGTCGAGTACGATGCAGCACGGCGCGCTCGGAAGGTCCGCCTGAAGGAATGCAGCCGCGGACCGGAACAGCTCGACCCGCAATCCCACCGAGCGCAGCAGGTCACGGATCCCGTCGCGTACCGATGGGTCGTCATCCACCACCAGGACAATCGGCTCCTCGCCGTCCATGTCATGCCCTGCCGATGCTGATGGCTCTGCCACGACGCGAATCCCGCGCTCGTTCGATCCGTGGCCCCGTGGCCACGCGGGCAACCATGCGGTGCCGGGTCAAAGGCCGTCAAGCCGGGTCAAAGGCCGTCAAGCCGGGTCAAAGGCCGTCAAGCCGGGTCAAAGGCCGTCAAGCACTGCGCGCGGTCCGGGTTACGACGCTTGGATGGCCGGCAGGCGGCAGCGGAAGATCGCCCCCGGTTCGGGCGAGCGGGAAACCGCGCTGATCGTCCCGCTATGCGCCTCGATGATCGAGCGGCAGATCGACAATCCCATGCCCATGCCGCCCGGCTTGGTGGTGAAGAACGGCTCGAACAGCTCTGCGGTATGCGCGGGATCGATGCCGGGCCCGGAATCGGTGACCTCGAGCAAGACATGCCCGTCGCCGTCCGCACGCGTCGCGATCACGGCAATCCGTGCGCGGTCTTCGATCACGCTCACGGCCTGGATCGCGTTCACCAGCAGATTGATGATGACCTGCTGCAACTGGATCGGATCGCCGAGAATCGAGGGCAGGTCGCGGTCCAGCTCCACCTGCACCACCGCACGGTTGCGGCGCGCTTCGTTCCGCACCAGCGGCACCACCTCGCCGATCAGGCCATTCAGGCCGAGCGGCTGCAGCTCCTGGCTGGACTTGCTCGTCAGCGCCCGAATCCGCTGGATGATCGCACTGGCGCGCTTGGCGTCCGCGATCACGTGCCCGATCGCGGTTTCCGCCTCGTCCAGCCGCGGCGTGTCGCGATGCAGCCAGCGCAGGCTGGCCTCGCCATGCATCACGATGGCCGCAAGCGGCTGGTTCACCTCGTGCGCGATGGAGGCCGACAGCGCGCCCAGGCTGGTGACCCGCGCGACATGCGCGACCTGTGCCTGCGCCTGCTGCAGCCGGATTTCCGATTGCCGGGCGGCGGTGACATCCATCAGCGCACCGACGAATTGCGCCGGGTCTCCCGGCTCCTCCAGCGCGTGCGCCACCGCACGGACATACCTGATCGCCCGATCGGGCAGCATCAGCCGGAACTCGATGTCGAATCCGCCGCGGTCCGCCGATGCGCGGTTCAACGCCTGCTGCACCGTTTCAGCCTCGTCGCGATGCACGCGTTCGAGTATCGCCTCGATCGAGGGTCTCGCATCCTGGCTATGCCCGAGGATGTCGAAGGTTTGCTCCGACCAGAACACCTCGCCGGTTGCGGTATTCCAGCCGAAGCTGCCGGTCAGGCTCAGCTTCTGCGCCTCTGCCAGATAGGCGGCCTGGCTGCGGCGCAAAGCCTCCTCGGCTTGCCGGCGTGCGGTGATGTCGTTGTCGGTTTCAAGTGTCCCGCTCGGCCGGCCCGTTGCGTCGCGCTGTAGCGACCACCGGCTGGCGACGACGACCTGCGTGCCGTCCTTGCGCGTGTTGATGAGCTCGCCTTCCCAACGGCCGGTGCGGCGAAGCTCATCCTCGATCGCCTCGCGGCGTTCCGGAAACACCGTCTGCAGCAGCGCGCCGGGCGCCTTGCCGAGCGCTTCCTCATTGCTCCAGCCATAGAGTTGCGTGGCACCGCGGTTCCAGAAGTTGATCCGGTCATTGCTGTCGCGGACGAAGATCGTGTCGTGCGTCAGGTCAAGCAGTTGCGCCTGCCGCGTCAGGGTCGCGGCCGAGTGCTGGAGACGTTGGACCAGGGCAGTGATGACGAACGACGTGAGGACGAACGTGCCGAGCAATACGACATCCTGGCCATACTGCACCCGGAACGTGAACAACGGCTGGGTAAAGAAGAAATTGAGCGACGCGACGGCAACCAGCGAGAAGATGGTGGACGAGACAAAACTGTCCCACAGCGACAGCACGACGATGATGACCAAAAATACGAACCCGACTGTTCCCAGCCGTGCGCTGAGTACGAAGCAGATCCACGTTGCCGCTGAAAGCGCCGCCAGGCCGGCCAGCAGCAGGATGATGAAACGGCGCGCCGGCGGCGGGCGGAATGACAGCATGGGCGTCTATCCCCGCCTTGCCCGGCAACCGGTCAGCCCCGGTAACGGGATCGCTCCGGTTCGCTGCTGCAACGCCGGATCGAGCGTCCCTCGACGTATCGTCTGCATGTCATCCAGCCTGTCAATGGGCGGACCAAGCTGATTCGAATTGCTGCCCGCGTTGTTTTATGAATGACTTGCCCCGGCAGGGCAACCGTACCGCCGGAAATCCTGGTCGCCGGTATCTCCGTTACAGCCATGCGGAATGTGCCGCCCGCCCCATTCCCTGCCTGGCGCCGTCGGCGTAGCATCCCCGCACCACCGTCGTGGGGAGGGATACTGATGATCATCGAGATGCGCACCTATACGCTGCAGCCCGGCACGCTCGCCGAGGTGGAGAAGCGCTTCGGCGCCTCGCTGCCGGCGCGCCAGAAGCATTCGAAGCTGGCCGCGTTCTGGCACTCCGAAGTCGGCCAGTTGAACCAGATCATCCATGTCTGGGCTTACGACAGTTTCGAACACCGCGCCGCGGTACGCGCCGCCTCGCAGAAGGAGGAAGGCTGGCCGCCGCCGATCAGTGAATTCGTCGTGGCGCAGCAGAGCGAGGTGTTCCACCCCGCACCCTTCTCGCCGCCGCTGGAGCCGCGCGAGATCGGCCCGTTGTTCGAGATCCGCCAGTACACCCTGGTGCCGCGCGCGATTCCCGGCCTGATCCAGCGCTGGTCGGAGAAGATCGAAGGCCGCCAGAAATTCTCGCCGCTGGTCGCCGGCATGTACACAGAGTTCGGCGCCCTGAACAAATGGGTGCATATCTGGGCCTACAAGGACCTGAACGACCGCGCCCGCGTCCGCGCCGAGGCCGCCGCCTCCGGGCAATGGCCGGCCCGCAATCCGCCCGGGGTGGTGGTGAAGCAGGAGAACGCGCTGGTCATGCCGGCGTCGTTCTCGCCGATCCGCTAGCAAGGGCAGGCGTAACGCTCTTCCCCCTCCATGCAGGAGGGGGAATGCCTGCCTCCATCCCGGCTTGTCATGGTGCCTGCGCGGCGGTGTCCGGCCTCCGCCCTCCGCGCAGCGTCAGCCGGCGCACTAGGCGCGCCCGGTTCCAGACTTCGACGCAAGGATACTCGCCCAGCAGCAGCATCGCTGCCGCGACCGCCTCTTCTTCACGCAGGCACGAAATCACGCGGTAGGAGCGGATGTGGTTCTCGCGGTCCATCAGATAGATGCGGAAATAGCCAGCCGCCGCCCGTTCCCCTCCGGGGCACGTGCCGTCGGCAACGGCACCCCTGCCATCCGCCGTGTCTGAATCACCTGGCTCAACCATGCCGGCCCCTTTGCCGCCGTCACGGTTCCGTGATGCATACTCCTATATGCAAGCGCATTGACCGAGATCAAACCCGGCGACGCCGCCGCCCCGCGAACGTGGCCGCGCGACCTTACCGGAAAATGGAATGCGGGCCGGAACTCGCGCCGTGCCCCTCGTTCCACCGCATGGCCGGAGGCCCGTGCTCCTGACCGTTGGGCGCCTTGGCGGCCACCGGGGCGGTATCGCCCAGCCCCTGCGACAGCTTGGCCGCCGCGTCCAGGACCTGCGGCACCAGGGACCGCGGCCGCGGCGGGCGCATCCGCATGGAGGGCGCGCTGACGGTCAGTGCCGCCACCACCTGTCCCGAGGCGTCCCGCACCGGTGCGGTCACACCGACCGCACCGGGCACCACCTCGTCCGCGGTCACCAGGTAGCCACGCGCGCGGATGCGTTGCAGGTCGGCGGCGATCCAGGCAGCGTCGGTGCGCGTAGCCGGCGTGAAGCGCGGCAGCCGCTGGGCCAGCACCTGGGTCTGCACCGCCTCCGGCGCATGGGCCAGCAGCAGCCGCCCCGGCCCGGCATGCAGCGGACGGCGCTGGCCGACTTCGCTGTACAGGCGCAGGCCGGGGTCGGTCTGGTAGATCGCGATGGTATCGCTTTCCATGCCGTCGCGGACGCGGAGATAGACGTTCTCTCCGGTGGCCTTGCCCAGGGCGACGAGGAACGGCATCGCAGCGGCGGCAAGTGCCCCCTGCTGCTGCGCCGCGCGGCCCAGCACCGCCCATCGGGCGCCCAGGCGCCAGATGCCGCGGGCCTCATCCTGGATGGCAAAGCCGCGCGCCTCCAGGGTGCGCAGCAGGCGGAAACCGGCGGTGCGGGTACAGCGGGCGGTCTCGGCCAGCGTGGCGAGCGGCGCAGGTCCTACGCGGGCCAGAGCCTCCAGCAGATCCAGCGCACGGCCAACGGCGGCAATGCTGTAATCGCGTTGCGCCGTCCGCGCCGCTTTGGGGGCGGCGGCGGTCTTGACCTTGGGCTTGGCGCGGCTCTTTCCCTTGGTGCGACTGACGGTCGGCATAGCCGGAAGCCTATGCATAGGTGTCGGGCGCAGAGCAAGCTACGAGTCATTGAACCAGTATTGCCGGAAACGAGGGGCTGGCCCGCACGACGCGCAGCGCAGGTTGGTATTGCCTTTTATCAAAATTTCTAATGGTTGTCCAGCCGGCATAGACTGCCACCAAGGCAACCTGCAAACCGAGGGAGGATACAACCATGCGGTCCTGGATCCATATCGCGCGCGGGCAGCACGTCCGCCAGGCGCGGGTCGGCCTGGGCAATCTGCGGGAGGAGCATATCAGCCGCCAGGGCTTCTTCGGCCCGGTTGCCATGGTCTACCGCGAGCATGGCCCCAACGAGGTGGTGCGGGTCGAGGGAACGCTGCATCCCCGCCGCGTGGTCGACACCGTCCGGGTGGAACCGTCCGACCAGACCGACCCGCGCGGCACACCGGAGGTATTGCTGTCGAATGCCGATGTCAGCGTGGGGATCAGCCGGCGGGCAGCGGCGATGCCCTTCGCCTATCGCAACACCGACGGCGACCTGCTGTATTTCGTGCACCGTGGCGCCGGCGCTTTCGCCACCGAGTTCGGCCGGCTGCCATACGAGACAGGCGACTACGTGCTGATCCCGAAGGGCGTCACTTTCAGCCTGCTGCCGGACGCCGGCGACAGCCATCTGCTGGTGATCGAATCGCGCGGCCCGCTGACCCTGACCGAGCATGTCCAGGTCGGGCGGCACATGCCGGTCGATCCGACGGTGCTGATCCTGCCGGAGCCGTGCGATTACGGGATGGCGCCGCGCGAGGAATGGGAATTACGGGTGAAGCACGGCGGCGCGCACAGCTCCATCTTCTACCGCAACAATCCCCTCGCGTCCGTCGGCTGGAAGGGAGATCTGTTCCCTTACAAGCTCAACATCCGCGACATCATCCCGATCAGCTCCGACCGCATTCACGTCGCGCCGTCCGCCTGGGCGACGTTCGAGGCGGCCGGCTTCATGGTGGTGACGTTCGTGCCGCAGATGGCCGTGGCGGACCTGAACGCGGAAGAGCTGCCGTCCTATCACCGCAACGTCGATTACGACGAAAGCGTGTTCGTGCACGACGGAGCCGCGGGCGCCCGTCGGCCCGGCACGCTGTCGCACGTGCCGCAAGGGATTCTGCACGGCGCGGACGAAGCGGCGCGCGCGGCATTCCAGGCGCAGCGCAAGCCGGGCATGCGGCGCACACTAACCGGGGTGAGCGTCGACACCGAACAACCGCTGCTGCCCTCGGCTGCATGCGAGCGGCTGACCGAGTGACGAAGAGACCTACAAGAAGCGCGCTCCACCGGTAACGGGTACTACCCCGGAATCCGCACCGGCAATGCGGAGATGCCGTGGATGAAGTTCGAATAGATCCGCTGCGGCTCTCCCATCAGCTCGATCGCCGGAAAGCGCTTCATGATCTCTTCCCACAGGATCGTAAGCTGCAACTCCGCCAGCCGGTTGCCGACGCAGCGATGGATGCCGAACCCGAAGGACATATGATGCCGCGGCCGCGCCCGGTCGATGATGAACTGATTCGGCCGGTCGATGGAGTCTTCGTCCCGATTCCCCGACACGTACCACATCACCACCTTGTCGCCCTTGCGGATCTGCTTGCCGCCAAGCTCGGCATCCGCCAGCGCTGTACGCCGCATATGCACGATGGGTGACTGCCAGCGGATGATCTCCGGCACCATGCTGGTGACCAGAGCCGGATTGTTCCGCAGCTTCTGATACTCGGCCGGATGCTTGCACAGCGCCCACAGCCCGCCGCTCATGGAATTGCGCGTGGTGTCGTTACCGCCGACGATCAGCAGCACCAGGTTGCCGAGGAACTCTGGCGGGTCATCGACGATGGTCTTCGTAGCGTCGCCATGCGCCAGCATGGAGATCAGGTCGAAGCCGCCCGGCCGCGCCTGACGCTCACGGAACAGGTCGGAGAAAACCTGCAGCGGCTCCATCAGCAGTTCCAGGCGCTTCGCTTCGGAATCCACAATCCCGCCGGCATTCACGTCGGCTACCGAAATGTCGGACCAATAGGTCAGCTTGCGGCGCTCCTCCAGCGGGAAATCGAACAATGTGGCCAGCATCAGCGTGGTGAGCTCGATCGAAACGCGCTGCACCCAATCGAATGTCTCATTGCGCGGCAGGTCGTCCAGCACGCGCGCCGTTCGTTCCCGGATCAGCGGCTCCATGTTCTGCAGATTTGCCGGCGCGACGATCGGGCTCACCACCTTGCGTTGCTCGTCATGCCGCGGCGGATCCATGGAAATGAAACTGGAGCGGCGGAATTCCATCGGCCGGTCGGTGATGGTGATGCCGCCAAGCTTGACCGATGACGAATAGACCTGGTGGTTGACCTCCACCTGCATGATGTCCTTGAACCTGGTGACCGACCAGAACGACCCGTACATCCCGTCCTGCGTCCAGTGCACCGGGTCTTCCCGGCGCAGGCGTTCGAAATAGGGATAGTAGATGTCGTTCTGATACAGCTTCGGATCGCTGACATCGATGGCGTCGAGCGGCAGGCTGTTGGCGTCGGCAACCGGATCGATATTGACCGGTGCGTTCATGATGAGCCTCCTGGCGTGTTTTATTGTCCCGCCGATCCGGCGGCGTATCTACTGCCCGGTAGCTTGCCAGGAGCCGGCGCCAGCCTCAAGGCCTTTGATGACCAGCGAGCAATTATCAGGCGGGCCAGGCAAGGCTGGCGAGGATAGAGGATACTGGCTGTGCAGTCACCTCGGGCGGCCCGCGCACCGGAACATGGCAGCTTCCATGCTGCTGCCACTTGCGGCGCCACCCACCGCTTCGGGCAAGGCCGGCGGCTTATACCAGACCGCCAAACGGCTGACTCGTGGCTGCCGCCCGCATGTCATTGCGAGGAGCGGGGCGCCGAACCAACCACGCTCGCGCGGGGCGCGCGCCAGCGTGCGCCGCTCGACCGAGGTTGCTTCGTCGCTTCGCTCCTCGCAATGACATGGGGATCGCAGCCGCGTACGTCGGTCATTCCGCGAGTTGGTATTACACTGTTTTGTTCGGGGGATGCCTGTCGTGTACACAGCTAATTACGCAGGATGCGGACATGAACAGCAGGTGCCGAAGAAATCTGTGGCTACCGTGTCGCCAGCCCCGCATTCACGGCGTTCCACCCAGGCAACAGGGCGCCAGGCAACAGGGCGCATTGCCTGCTCTCGCACAGCTCTGCGCGGTCGTTATAGAAATACATCATATCGCGCTTCGTCGGCAGCCGCGTCCATTGCATCATCAGCTCCCGGTTTACCCTCGGCGCATACTTCAAAATCCACGCCCGCAGGCGCTCGGGCGCGCCAGGCTCCAAGGCGCCTTGCTGATAGTTGCCGTGCAGCCCGACGCGGGCATTTTTGCCGTCAAGCGTCCGCGACACGCCGCCCAACCACATGCGCGAGCATGACGAGTTGCAACTGCCACAAATCACCGTATCCAGGCCCCGCGCGCGGATGAGCTCGCCCACGCAATAGCCGGTCGCCGCGTTGCCGCCATGCGACTGCGTCAGCACGACGGTCCGGACGGCAGTCCGGCGCAGGATAGACTTCAACCGCCCGCACTCGTCGCCCTCGACCGGTCCGGACAAAACCACCCGAGCGCCATCCACCGTCATGCTCATAGCCAGCGCGCCGGGGCTCCGCGCGAGCGCTGCCGCCAGTAGCAAACCCAGTCCCACCATTGCCCGCGTCATCCGCGCTCCCTTCGTCCGCCGCCAGCATCCTGCCACCGCGCCGACAATCCTTTTCGCTCTTGTTGCGAACTCTGTTGGTTGAACCATTCCTGGGCCGCGGCACTGTGGTCGCCGCCGGCACGGCGCGTCGCCGAGGTCACATATGCAATGCCGGTGCGTTGACGTTTCATAGATTGTTCAGCACGGAGAAAGTGCGGAGAGCACGGTGCTCACGGAGAAGGCATTATGCTCCTTGCGGAACCGTTCACAGATCGGGTGACCTGGTTGGCGATCGAGGTACATTGGCATACCGCGGGACTGTTGGAATCCTATATGAGCTGTGCCGGTTCCAAGAATTGGCAGACGCAGGGATTGCCTTCGCCCGCCAGGTCACAATTCCCGTCGTCTATAACAGTGCAGACGTCGGCGACGGCTTCATGGCTGATATCGTGGTTGCGAGCGAGAATGCGATCAGGTACCCTGCCAGAACTCAAAGTACTACTCATGCACCTCGGTTTCCATCACGACGCTCTGCATGCTCAGCGGCTGGAACAATACCCGCCGTGCCAGTCGCGCAGCGATCGCCTGAATTCCAGATACGTTCGCTGTAATCCACCGTCCGAACAGGCACGGCGGAACTTTTTGGGAATCGCGTCAGATACGCCAGTTGATCGGGTAGTTCACGATAGGGCTGAAACCAACGCCCACGGCTTCGGCCTCGCGACGGGCGGTGACCGTCATCTCGGTCAGCTTCGCCATTTGCTGCGCGTGCGCGTCGCTCTCCCACAAGCTCACATGCACAATCGAGCCCGACGGCGAGGTCGCCGCGAAGTAGCCGGAAAGACCCTGCAGGCGACCGATTGCCGGGATGAGATAGGCGCCGGTGTCCTGCGTCATGCGCTCGACCTCGGGAAAGCGGCTGGGGTCAAAAGCACCCAGAGAAACGCGGACAACACCTGGCCGCGGCAGACGTGCGGGCATCGTTTCAATCCTTTCGTCCGGTTGATCCCCGGTCGCCGAACCCATGGACGGTCCGATCGACTGGAGAGAAGTTTACGGCGCGCGCAACCTTCCGGTCTGAAACTTCGACCTCACCGCCGAGGCTCGGACCGCCGCACACCCGGCGCCGGTGCGCCGATGGACATTCGGTTAATCCCCACCGGAAAAGCTTGCAATCCGCCGCGCCAGACCCAACCATCCCCTCCATGCCCGGCTTCGATTCCGGTTTCGCCGCCCGCGTCAAGGCTGTCCTTGGCCCCACGAACACCGGCAAGACCCATCTCGCCATCGAGCGCTTGCTCGGCCACGCCTCCGGCATCATCGGCTTCCCGCTTCGCCTTCTCGCCCGCGAGAACTACGACCGTATGGTCGCCCGCAAAGGTGCCCGCCACGTCGCCCTGATCACCGGCGAGGAAAAGATCGTCCCCCCCGACGCCAGATGGTTCTCCTGCACCGTGGAGGCCATGCCGCTGGACCGCGACGCCGAGTTCGTCGCGGTGGACGAGATCCAGCTCTGCGCCGACCCCGACCGCGGCCACGTCTTCACCGACCGCCTGCTGCACGCCCGCGGCATGGTGGAGACCATGTTCCTAGGCGCCGAAACCATCCGCCCCCTGCTCCAGCGCCTGGTCCCCCAGGCCAGCGTTGAAACGCGCCCCCGCATGTCGCAGCTTCTGCACGCCGGGCCGGTGAAGCTGTCCAAGCTGCCGCCGCGCAGCGCGGTGGTCGCGTTCAGCGCCGCCGAGGTCTACGCCATCGCCGAGCTGATCCGCCGCCGCCGCGGCGGCTGCGCCGTGGTCATGGGCCGCCTCTCGCCGCGCACCCGCAACGCCCAGGTCGCGCTCTACCAGGAGAAAGAGGTCGATTTCCTGGTCGCGACCGACGCGATCGGCATGGGCCTGAACATGAACGTCGATCACGTCGCCTTCGCCGGCCTGGGCAAGTTCGACGGCCACCGCCCCCGCCGCCTCACCGCCGCCGAGATCGCCCAGATCGCCGGCCGCGCCGGCCGCGGCATGCGCGACGGCACCTTCGGCACCACGGGCCAATGCCACCCTCTGCCGGACGAAATCGTGGCCGCCGTCGAGGCCCACAGCTTCGACGCCCTGGACCAGCTCTGCTGGCGCAACAGCGACCTGGATTTCTCCCGCGTCGATTCCCTGCTCGACAGCCTGACCGCCCCGCCGCCAGGCCCCGGCCTGGTGAAGGGCAACGACGCATCGGACCTGGAGACCCTCGCCGCGCTGGCCCGCGACCCGGACATCCGCCGCCTCGCGCATGGCCGGCGCATGGTGCGGTTGCTGTGGGACGCCTGCCAGATCCCCGACTTCCGCAAGCTGGCCGACGACACCCACACCAACCTCTGCGCCCGCATCTTCAGCCACGTCGCCCGCGAGACGCGCCTTCCCACCGACTGGCTCGCCAGCCAGATCGCCGCCCTCGCCCGGCCGGAGGGCGACATCGACACCCTGATGCAGCGCCTCGCCGGCATCCGTGTCTGGTCCTACATCGCCGCCCGCTCCGACTGGGTCGCCGACGCGCTGCACTGGCAGGGCCGCGCCCGCGAGGTCGAGGATCTGCTCTCCGACGCCCTGCACGAGCGCCTGACCAGCCGCTTCGTCGATCGCCGCGCCGCCCATCTGATGCGCCGGCTGGAAGCCGGCGACGGCCAGGACCTGCTGTCAGCGGTGACCCGCCGCGGCGAGGTGGTGGTGGAAGGCCACCCCGTCGGCCACATCGCCGGCTTCACCTTCGAACCGGACCCGGATGCCGTCGGCGACGAAAAGAAGCTCGTGCTCCGCGCCGCCCGCCGCGCATTGCGCGAGGAGATGCCCCGCCGCGTCGCCCTGCTGGAAACTGCACCGGACGCGGCGCTGGCACTGACACAGGACCACGCCATAACCTGGGACGGCGTACCGGTCGCACGCCTGGTCCGCGGCGCCACCGTGTTGCGCCCGGCCGTGCGCGTGTTGGATAGCGAGCACCTGGACGGTGCGCAACGGGAGCGCCTGCGGGTCCGGCTGCAACGCTACGTGGATGACCGAATCCGCGCCGACCTCGCGCCATTGTTCTCGGCCATCGGCGCGGGCGATGCCAACCCCGCCGCACGCGGCATCCTGCACCGCCTCAGCGAGTCGCTGGGCGTCATTCCCGAGCCCACCGAAACCGGCGCTGGCCGCGACGGCAGGCGCTTCGCCTCATCCGGCGGTCCGCCGGACACCCCCGGCCGAATAGTTCGGTCAGTCTTTGGCGGGGCCGAAGGCGACATACCGTCTCCGCTGCGCCGTCAACTGCGTGCGCTTGGGGTACGCAGCGGGCGGCTCGCGATGTTCCTCCCCGCCCTGCTGAAACCCCGCGCCGCGGCCATGCGCGCGCAGCTTCTGGCGCTACAGCATGGCATCGCCGTGCCGCTGCTGCCGGCGCCCGGGCTGGTGTCCCTGCCCCATCCGCCCGATTGGCCGCCCGGCTTCGCCGTCGCGCTGGGTTGGATCGTTGCTGGCCCGATGCTGCTGCGGTTGGATATCGCCGATCAGGTTGCCAACGAGCTGGGTTGGGCGACCCGCCGCGGTGCGACCGCGCTGCCGCCCGGGCTCACGGCCAGGCTGTCCATCAAGCCGGACCTGCTGCCTGTCGCGTTGCGCGCTCTGGGGTTTCGCATCCTGCCCGGCGTCGGCCTGGGGCCGGACGAGCATGGCCCCCCTGCCCCCGCGACGCTGCTCCCGCTCCGCCGGCGGCGCGCCCCCACGCCGGCGCCGGTGGCAAGCCCCATGCACGCCCACGGCCCCTTTGCCGCGCTTGCCAGCCTGAAACGCTAGCCCCACAGGCAGCCGCCGACCCTGTAGTATTGGTAAACGCACAGTCCTCCCTCGTGGCGAGGGCACAGTCCTCACTCGTGGTGAGGGCACAACCCTCGCCCAGCGTTATCACTTTCGTCATCATCTGCCCGGTGCCAGTATCGGGGCCGTCGCCGGCCCACTGGTTGGCGCCGTCGTGGCTTTATGACTTCGGCGTCCATAGGGGAGACTGGCGTCCGCAGGAGAGACTCCGGATGACCGCACTGACCCTGACGCCGCGCCCGGATAGCAAAACCAGCGGGCCGGCCGAGGATCGGACAAGGCCGCTGAAGAACCGGGTGCAGTTCGACCTGCCGCCGCGGTCCATGGAGCGCCTGAACGCTCTGAAACTGAAGACCGAAGCGTCCTCCGCTTCGGAAGTCGTGAAGAACGCGCTTCGCCTCTACGAGGCTCTGATCGAGGCAACCGAAAGCGGCAAGCAGTTCCTGGTCCGCGACGCGAACGGCCAGGTCTCGCCCTACCGGCTGTTCCTGTAGCAGCCGGGGACGCCCGCCATTCCCGACCAGGAAGACCGCGACTGGCAGCGCCTGGACAAATGGCTCTGGTGCGCCCGTGTCATGCGCGCCCGCAGCGACTGCACCGCCCTGGTCGGCCAAGGCGGCATCCGCATCAACCGCCAGCCCACCGGCAAGCCGCACGCCAGGCTGCGCGTCGGCGACGTCGTCACCCTGCCGGTGCGCGGCGACGTCCGCGTGTTGCGCGTGCTCGCCCTCGCCGCCCGCCGCGGCCCCCCCGCCGAAGCGCAGCGTCTCTACGAGGAGATCAGCGATGCGCCGCCGCCATCTTGCGCGGGGCCGGAATCACCGGCATATCGCCCGCCCTAGTGCGCCTGACGCGGGGGCTCGTTCTTATGACCTACGTGGTCACCGAAAACTGCATTCGCTGCAAGTACATGGACTGCGTGGAAGTCTGCCCCGTCGACTGTTTCTACGTCGGCGAGAACATGCTGGTGATCCACCCCGATGAGTGCATCGATTGCGGCGTGTGCGAACCGGAATGCCCGGCCGAGGCGATCGTGCCGGACAGCGACGACAAGGCCGGACCCTGGCTGGAGCAAAACCGCACCTACGCGACGACGTGGCCCAACATCACGCGCAAGGGGACCGCGCCGGACGATGCCGACGAATGGAAGGACAAGCCCGGCAAGGCACAATTTTTCTCGCCCGAGCCCGGGAAGCCCTGAGCAGCGGGTGGTAACCCCCTGACGTAACAGCCCTGTGATGCTATATTGAGGTCCTTGGCGATGGCGGCTGCGCCGCCCGGGCGCGGCCCGCGTTGCTATCCCACAGGACCGATCCGTAGCAGCGGACGGCGAGGCCACATCGCGCGTGTGGCCAGCGACGCTGCTCCCCGGATTCCTCGCAGGTGAAGGATTTGAGGTGGCAGGTATGAAGGCATCGGGGACGGCGGCAAAGGCGCGATCCAATCGCGCCAGGCAAGGGGCGTCGCCGGCAAAGCCGGCCGCGGCGCCGGCTGTACGCGCCGCCGCGAAGTCGGCCCACAAGGGCAAGCCAGGTCCCGCCAAGCCAGTGGCACGCGCTGCCGCTGCCGCGGTGGCGACGAAGACCGCGCCCGTAGAACAGCAGGCGCCAGACGACGCGGCATCTCAGCCAGTACGGACCGAGCATCCCGTTCGGACCGAATCGACGCCCAGGACGGCCGCCGCCCCCACAAAAGCAACGCCCGCCCCCAAGCCGACAGCCGCAGCAAAGCCCGCTGTCGCTGAAACCCCCCACAAATCCGTCGCCGCCGAGGCGCCCGCCGCCGAGGCCCGGGCAAAGCCTGCCCCTGCCGAGGCGCCCGCCCCCAAGCCGTCAGCCGCAGCAAAGCCCGCCGCCGCCGAAATTCCCCACAAATCCGCTGTCGCCGAGGCGCCCGCCGAGGCCGCGGCGAAGCCTGCCCCTGCCGAATCCGCGGCCAGGTCTGCCGCGGACGCGCCGGCCGCCCGGCCCGCCACGCCGGCCACACCCAAGCCGGCCGCCGCCGCCTCGAAGCCGCCCGCGGCCGCCAAGCCAGCGGCTCCGGCGGCACCCAAGCCTGCCGACACCAATCCGCCGGAAACGCCCGCGGAAGCATCCGCCCCGGAGCCGGCCGACGCCGCTGCCCCGTCGGCTGCCCCGCGCCCGCCGGCAGACGCCGCCCGCCGGCCCGGCGCACCCACGCACACCGGCCCGATCACGGCGCCGCGGCCAATGGCGAAGGCCGAGGTGTTCCAGGAAGGCGACCACGTCGTCTACCCCACCCACGGCGTCGGCAAGGTCGAGCGCATCGCCACCGAGGAGATCGCCGGCCACAAGCTGGAACTCATCCACATCACCTTTGAAGAGAACCGCATGACGCTGCGCGTGCCCGTCTCCAAGGCGCGCACCGCCGGCCTGCGCAAGCTCGCCACCCGCAAATTGTTCGACGAGGCGCTGGCGGTGCTGAAGGGCCGCGCCCGCATCAAGCGCACCATGT
>Ga0335075_10002481_pt1 | contig 29627 bp, 25 predicted proteins | sample Lox_Sample_24_FD_206723 | JGI IMG/M metagenome (GOLD analysis project Ga0335075, IMG submission 206723) | Soil microbial communities from Loxahatchee National Wildlife Refuge, Florida, United States - Lox_Sample_2.4 | ecosystem: Environmental > Terrestrial > Soil > Wetlands | place: USA...
TCGCAGCTCCTCCAAGTCCCGGAAGTGCTCGAGCGCTTCGGGATTGGCAAGCGCTGCAAGATTGCGCACGGGCTGCCCCTCGACCACGGCGCGTACCGCGAGCTCCGAGGCCTTGCCCGAGAGGGTCCGCGGCAGGTCCGGCACGGCGATGATCCTCGCTGGGACGTGGCGCGGGGTGGTCGCGCTGCGGATGCGTTCGCGGATGCGGTGTCTGCAGGCATCATCCAGCACGACTCCCGGCCCCATGACCACGAATAGCACGATCCGCACGTCGTCGCGGAAGCGCTGACCGACGGCGAGCGATTCGAGGACTCCGGGCATGCCCGCGAGGGCCGAGTACAGCTCGCCGGTGCCGATGCGAACCCCGCCGGGCTTGAGCATGGCATCCGAGCGACCGAGGATGATGAGGCCATCGTGCTCGGTGATCAGGGCGTGATCGCCGTGATGCCACACGTTCGGATAGCGCTCGAAGTAGGCCGCATGGTACTTGCGTCCGCCCGGATCATTCCAGAATCCGACCGGCATGGCCGGGAAGGGCGCCATGCAGACCAGTTCTCCCGCCTCGCCCCGCACCGGGCGGCCCGCCTCGTCGAACACTTCCACCCGCATTCCGAGGCCGAGGCACTGCAGTTCCCCCGGATAGACCGGCAGCAGGGGGCAGCCGAGGCCGAAACAGGAGACGATATCCGTTCCCCCGGAGATCGAGGAGATCTGCACGTCCTCGCGGATGTCCCCGTAGATGTGTCCGTAGGTCGCGGCCGGCAGCGGCGAGCCGGTCGAGAGGATGGTGCGCAGCGCCGACAGGTCCACGCGCCGCGCCGGCTTGAAGTCGCTTTTCTCCATCGACACCAGATAGCGGGCGCTGGTGCCGAAGACGGTGATGCCTTCCTCCTCGGCCATGCGCCAGAGGGCTCCGGGGTCGGGATGGAACGGCGAGCCATCGTAGAGCACCAGGGTCGTGCCGCCGGCGAGCGCGCTCATCTGCCAGTTCCACATCATCCAGCTGCAGGTGGTGTAGTAGAACAGGCGGTCGTCGGGGGTCAGGTCCGTGTGCAGCAGATGCTCCTTGCGGTGCTGCAGCAGCGTGCCGCCGATGCCATGGACGATGCACTTGGGCGCGCCGGTTGTTCCTGAGGAATAGAGGATGTAGAGCGGATCGTTGAACCCCATGTCCTGAAAGCGCAGCGGCGCGCCGCGGGCGCCGAGTTCCTCGAAGCGTTCCGCCCGTGGCAGACCGGCCAGCGACGCCGTCGGCTGCAGGTAGCTCACCACGGCTACGCGCTCGATGCCCGGCACCTGCCCGGCGAGGCTCGCCGCGGCGGCGAGGCTGTCGAACGCCTTGCCGCCATAGGTGTAGCCGTCCGTGCAGAACAGCACCTTGGGCGTGATCTGGCCGAAGCGTTCCAGCAGTGCACCCGGCGCGAAATCCGGGGAACAGGAGGACCAGATCGCCCCGCGCGCGGCCGTCGCGAGCATGGCGATGCAGGCTTCCGGAATGTCCGGCAGGACGGCCGCGACCCGGTCGCCGGGGCCGACGCCGCAGGCCGCGAGCCATGCGGCAACCCTGGCGACCTCCGCATGCAGTTCGCGAAACGACAGCACCCGGCGCTGCCCGCGCTCGTTGCGGAATATGAGGGCAGGGTGCGGGTCGCGATGGCGAAGCAGGTTGTCCGCGAAATTCAGTCGCGCGCCTGGAAAGAACCGCGCGCCGGGCATTTTGTCGGCATCGATCAGCGCGGGCCCCGACCCCCATTGCGCGCGCACTTCGGCGAACCGGGCGAGCTCGCTCCAGAATGTCGCGGGCTGCGCAATGGACCAGGCGTGCAGGGCAGCGTAGTCCGGCAGCGCCAGGCCGTGCCGGTCCTCGAGCTGCTGCATGAAACGGGTGAGATTGGCGCGCGCCACGCGCTCGGGACCCGGTCGCCAGATACGGATCGGTTCAGCCACCATCACCGAAGTATAGATTAAGCGCCGTATGGGAGATCCTGCGCCGCGTAGCCGCATCCGGCACCCATGCGGCGTATTCATCGAGCGTGTCCTGGAAACAGACGTGCGATTCGTGGCCGACGAATGGACAGTCGCTGCCCCACACCAGCCGCTCCGGCCCTACATTCTTGAGCAGAGCCTGCGACGCCTCCTGGGCCAGCACATGGGTGCGCGGATCCCGGTGCGATGCGCCGGGTCGCGCCCAGGTGAGCCGGTAGGCGCCCGAGAGCTTGATCCATGTGCGGCCCTTTTCGGCTGCGCGCAGCAGCGCCTGGAAGCCCGCGCACTGGGTGCTCTGCGCGGGCGTCGGATGGCCGAAATGGTCGACGACGACCTTGACACCCGAGGCGGTCAGGGCGGGCAGCACCGCCGGCCACAGATGGCCTTCCACCACCACTTCGATATGCAGATCCAGATCGGCCAGGCGTCGCAGCAGCAGTTGGTGGTATTCGTCTTCGAGGTCGGGCAGTTCCTTGCGCCGCGTCAGCTGCAGGCGTGCACCGACGACACCATCCTGCTTCATGCGCTCCAGGATGTAGCGCTCCGTGGTGGGCAGGACATTGACGGTGCCGCGCAGGCGCCGGTGCCGCCGCAGCGCCTCGAGCATATAGTCGTTGTAGAGACCGTAGATGCTGATGCCGGCGATGACGCCGAAGTGAACACCGTGCGCGTCCAGCACGCGCAGGTACTCCTCTGCCGTGAATCCGTAGTCGGGCCGGTGCCAGGCCGCGCGGCTCGCTGGCATGTCCTTCAGAAAGATGTGGGCATGCGCATCGACCAGCGGCGCATCGGCCGCAGCGGACCCGGTCATGGCTCGACCGGCTCGAGCGGCATCGGATACTCGGCGGCATTCAGCACCCAGCCTTCCATCTTGGAAAAATCCATGCGCGGCGGGGAGAAGATATCGACCAGATGATTGAGCGTGGGATCCGTCCCCGCCGAAGTGTGGATGGCCGGTGGCGGTATCACGGCCAGTGACGGCGCGGGACAGACCTCATGGTCGTCCTCGCGCCAGTCCTTCATGTCCGGTGTCCAGGGCCAGCGGATGTGATGAGTGAACGAGCCCTTCAGTGCCAGCGAGCCCTGCTCGAAATCGTCGTGGTGGTGGGGCGAGAGCCGGGTCAGGTCGCGCGGTCCGGGCTCGAGCGGGTGCACGTTGACCATCAGCGTCGTGCAACGCCAGATCCTGCCGAACCGCCCTGGCTGGGGCGGCACGTCGAGATCGTAGACGCGCAGCCGGTAGCCGGTTGGCGGGGCGGGCCAGGGCCTATAGGCGGGAACGTTGGGATGTGGCTGCCCGTAGGCCGCTTCATTGGCGCTGAGCGCACGGAGGTCCGCGGATTCGCCGCTGAAGATGCGGATCAGAGTGCCGGTGGCGCGCGCGGTCACGACGCTGTCGCCGGGCGGTATCACGGCAAGGGCATGGCCCGAAACCTCGCGCCCCTCGCCGCCGGCTTCGATGCTCACCGGTACGTTGCGTTCCGGGATCAGCAGCATGTACTCGTCTGGTTGCCCAAAACGCCCGAGCTTTGCGCCTGCGCTCACTTCGCTGTACGCCACGACGAAATACTGTCCGCGGGCATACCAGGTGCGCGCGTGGGGCAGGACTTGCTGCGGCGGGGTACTTCCGAAGCGTACGTATTCCGCGGGCGCGAACCGCGCGGCGGATGTCGCGGCTCGATGCACCGGAGTGTTGCTGCCCGTGGTTTTGAGCCTGGATCGCGGATCATCGGAGAGATACATGCGTTTGCCCCTGACTCTGTCGCGCGGATTCTGCGCTCCCCCCGCGAGCCTTGACCAGCCCGCCGATGTCACGAATCCTCAAGAGGGCCTGCCGCTAGAGGCAAGGACCTCCTCCATGCCTGCGCATACTAGCGCGACGCAACAAGGCTTTCGTGAATGGCAGAACAATCCTCCGCAGGGCAGCGTCGCTGCTTCAATCCGGCCGATGGCCGGTCGCGCGACACCAGGCCGTACCTCACCCGTGTGGAGGTGCAACAGGCGCTGACTCGAGCCGCGGCAGCCCGTCTTCCATGGGCGCAGGCGAGCCTCTCCGATCGTGCGGGAGTGCTGCGACGGGCCGCGAGTCTGCTGCGGGCCGAGCGTGCGACACTCGCCGCGACCATCACGGCGGAAATGGGCAAGACCATTGCCGAGGCCGAAGCCGAAATCGACAAATCCGCCTGGAACTGCGAGTACGTGGCCGCACAGGCCTCGCAGTGGCTGGCAGATGAAGTCGTGCCGACACAGGCTTCGTCGAGCTACGTGGCCCATCGGCCTCTGGGCGCCGTGCTGGCGATACTGCCGTGGAATTTTCCCATCTGGCAGATTTTCCGTTGTGCCGTCTCCAACCTCGTCGCCGGCAATACCTTCCTGCTCAAGCACGCACCGAATGTCCCGGACTGCGCTGCGCAAGTGACACACCTGCTCAGTCGCGCGGGCGCGCCGTCCGGGGCTTTTGAGAACGTCGACGTACCGGTGGACATGGTCGCGGAGCTGATCGCGGATCCGCGGGTGGCGGCCGTCGCCTTCACCGGCAGTCCGAAGGCCGGCGCCGCGGTGGCGGCCCTTGCGGGAGCGGCCTGCAAAAAGTCCATCCTCGAGCTGGGAGGATCGGATGCCTTCATCGTGCTGGAGGATGCCGACCTCGAGGGCGCCGTCGCCGCCGCGGTGCGCGGCCGCTTCGCCAACTGCGGACAGGTGTGTCTCGCCGCCAAGCGTTTCATCGTCGTCGAGGCGCTCCGGACGCAGTTCGAGGAGCGCTTCGCCGCGGCCATCGCACAGCTGCGCATGGGAGATCCACTCGATCGCACGACGGCTCTGGGACCAATGGCGCGGGCTGATCTTCGCGAGACTCTAGATCAGCAGATAAAGGCCTCGGTGCGCCAGGGCGCGCGGATTGTCTGCGGCGGACGGATCGCGGACGGCCCCGGCTATTACTATCCCGCGACGCTGCTCACGCAGGCGACCGGCGCGATGCCGGTCGTCAGCGAGGAGACCTTTGGTCCCGTCGCGCCGGTAATGGCCGCGCGCGATGCGGAACAGGCGCTGCAGATCGCGAATGACTCGCGATACGGACTGGCCGCGGTGCTCTGGACCGCGGATACCGCGCGTGCCCGGAAGCTTGCCGTCCGGCTCGAGGCCGGGAGCGTGTTCGTGAACGGCGTGACCGCCTCGGATCCCCGCCTCCCGGTGGGCGGCGTCAAGCTCTCGGGCTATGGCCGCGAACTCGGGAGCACGGGCATCCGCGAACTCCTCAATCTGCAGTCCGTCTGGATCGGACCCTGAAACCCGGGCCCGCTCACAGTTTGGGGTTATGGGCCGGTGCGCCGCCCTGGAACAGGGTCCTGAACTGCCGCCGCCGACACAGCCACCCGCCCTGCGGTCCGGGCACATAATCATCCGTCACCAGTGAGATCGTGATCGGCGGATGGGTCGGTAGGATCGGCTCCCCGTTCGCGGCGTACAGCAGCAGATACCACGTGGCCTTCACTTGTCGATCTTCGGCACAGTCCACGCGGAAGTTGTTCACTGCGTGCACGGCCAGCCGCGCGCCCTGGCTCACCCGCCAGGCATAGAACTCCTGGATCTTGGCGCGGCCACTGTAGGTGGCGGCCTCGCCGACGAAGTCGGCATCCTCGGTGTAGTAACTGCCGGCGGAGCGACCCCAGTTCGTGTCGACGTCGTGCCAGTAGTCAAGGAGCAGAGCCTGAAGCTCCTGGGCGAGCGCGGCCCGTTTTCCGATATCGCTCTGCATGGTCAATCTCCGGGTTCGTGGAAGGGAGGCCCACCGTGCGCAGATCGCGGCCGGTGGTTTCGGGCAGCAGGAAGGTGGCGAGGAACGCGCACGAGGCGCCGATGACGCCCATGGTCATCATGCTCTGGCTCAGGGCCAGGTGTGCCGCCAGCAGGGCGACTCCCTGGATGAAGACGAAACTGGTGGCGCGCCCGAAATTATAGGCGAAGGCCTGGCCGGCACCGCGCAACTCGGTGGGAAAAAGCTCGGTGAAGTATGGACCGAAGGAGGCGTAGATGCCGAACTGGAATCCGCCGTAAATGAAGCCGCACGTGGCGAGCAGCGGCCCGGCGCCCCCCGCGGGTGCATACAGGTACAGCATCACCGCCGCGACGAATCCAATGGCGAACAGCCGGAAGGTGGTACGCCGGCCCAGGCGGTCTCCCAGCCAGCCATTGATGAGGAAGCCGATGAAGCCACCGGCGCTGTTCATGAGGACGTAATAACCGGCAAGCGACGTCGACAGGCCGCGCTCGTGTGTCAGGAAAGTCGTCAGGTAGTTGCTCACCGCGTAGCCGGCGCCCTGCGCGCCGACGGCCAGGAGCGAGGCGCCCGCCGTCACCAGCAGTTGTGAACGGCCGAAGATCGCGGAAATCTTCGGCGCAGCGCGGCGCGCGCGGCGCGACTCCTTGAAGATCGTCGAGTCGTCATCGCCGCGGCGGATGAAAAGCACCAGCAGCGCCGGGACGGCCCCGATCCAGAACACGACGCGCCAGCCGTACGCCGGACCGATGGCGGCGGCCACCGGTCCGGCCAGCAGTGCCGCGATGCCCGAACCCACGGCGGCGGCGCTGTGTACGGTGCCCAGTGCCCTTCCGCGATTCTCGGGCCTGATGAGTTCACCCAGCAAGACCGCACCCACCGCCCACTCCGCACCGAAACCCAGACCCTGCAGTGCCCGCAGAACCAGCAGCTGCTGGAAGGAATGGGCGAACCCAGACAGCCCCGTGAAGATCGAGAACCAGAGGATGGTGATCTGCAGGATGCGCGCGCGACCCACCCGGTCGCACAGCCAGCCGCCGATCCAGCCGCCGAGCGCCGATGCGAAGTAGTTGACGCCCGCGACCAGTCCCGCCTGCGACAACGTGATTCCCAGGCCGGCGATGATGACCGGGATGAGGTACTGGTAGACGAACCCGTCGGTCGCATCCAGGCCCCAGGCGATGAGGCACGTCCAGAAGACACGGCGGGTCTGGCGGTCGGTCTCGCGATACCAGCTGATCAAGTCACTTCGGCTCCGGACCCGTGGGTGGCAGCAGGTAGCCGTGCCGGCTCATGCTCAACGAGGGGCCATAGTCGCAGGGAACGCAGTCGGGGAGGAAATTCCCGGGCGTACGGCCGCTGACCGGATTCCTGTAGCTCCACCACATCGGCAGGATCTGTGGCCAGTCCCAGGTTTCCCCGGTGCCGCCGCGGAAATGCTCCTCGCGCTTTCCCAGTACGCTGATGGGTACGTCGGGCATGAATTTCTTCACCAGCGCATCGCCGAAATAGTGCTGCTGCTGGGATGGATTCACGGGAGGTCGGGCTAGTGGAGCGGGCGCCCCGGCGGGGCGCGGCGCGGCTTTTCCCGCCCAGCCGCCCTGCCAGCCACCGACGAGGGAGAAGTACGGCTCATCGAGTGACAGGTTCCACAGTCGCCACACGCCATCCTCGAGCACGAACTGGTTGTCGGGATACATGGCGCCGAAGAGACTCGCGCTGCCCGGTCGCTTGGCCGTGTCGGGATGGAAAAGATAGCTGTGTGCGCTCGCCGAGCGGCCGTCGGCGGCGATCATGATCACGGGCTGGATGAGCCAGTGAAAGGCGATGGCCGCGCGCCCCGCGACCTGCTGGTCGCCATATTCCAGGAACACCGCATGGGTGATGCGCTCGTTGCCGGCATAGTAGCCGGCGAAGGGCACTTCCTTGGCACCGTGCTTGCCGAAGAGCTTCGACATGTCGGACCACTGGAAGTCATCGATCAGGTGACCGTACGCGGAATTTACATTCTCGGCCCCGTCGTAGGCCTCGGCGACCGCCAGCGCGCGCGCGGCCTGTGCCAGGCGCGTGGCATCGCCGCCCGTGGGTGCGGCAGAGGTGGCCGCCGGCAGCGGCCTCAGCAACGTCGATTCGGCAATGAACTTCCTGCCCGCAGGCAGCACCACGGCCTGCCGCGTCACGGGGTTGGGCGCATGAAATGCCGGGATCACCGTATCCGGATTGCCGCTGTCGGCCTGCGGCACGCCATGGTCGGGCGCCAGCGCCCCCGTCGGCACAGCCTCGGTGAGCCGGCTCTTGCCCCAGCCCGAATGGTAGTCACTGCGGAACAGCGGGTAGATGCGCATCTCGCGTACCTTCCAAACGCCGCCTTCCTTCACGAAGAGATTGTCGAAGACATTCACTTCCCAGTGCTGCTCGCCCGTGTCGGATTCACCGATCATGCCCAGTTCATAGCCGCGCATGCGCGCCTCGCGTCCTCCGGGCAGTACCTGCGCCACATCGGCAAACAGCAGCCGGTCGTTGAGCTCGCCATGCGTGAGGCCAGCCGGGCCCATGCGCTCCATTGCCTTGCGCGCGCCCTTCGGCCCGTCATAGAGACCGATGCCGCCGATCTCGATCACACTGTCGGCGGCGAACAGATCCGTCACGTCGTCCCACATCTTGCGATCGACGTAGTAATTATAGGCGGCCTGGAGATTCCGCACCTGGTCCTCGTCGTTCAGCGCGTCGATGCGGCTCTCCAGCAATGCCAGGGTCGTCGAGGTCTTCGGCGCCGGTCCTGCTGGTTTGGGTATCGGCACGCCGGCGGTGTCACCGTTGTAGTGGTACGGGACGATGGGCAGGTCCTTGCCGTCGACATTGGTCCAGCCGGTTTCATAGGGACCCGCGTACAGCGGATAAAAGTGCAGCTCGGCGAATTTCCAGACGTTGTCCTCCTTCACGTAGGTATTTTCGAATATGCCGCCCTCGATGCTTGCACTGCCGTGCCCATCGCTGCGCAGGAACATGACATCCCAGCGTGCCTTGGCCGTGACCCCATCCACAGACAGGTTTACCACCGGTGCCCCGACCAGCTGGGTATCGACGGCGCCGGGTGGCAGCCCCTGATGGCCATTGCCGTATTTATCCGCGAGATATTCGGCTACCGCCTTGCCGCCCGTGAACTGCCGAGTCCCGGTGTTGAGCACACCGTTGTGTGCGAACAGCGCGCCCATATCGTTCCATAGGCCGTACTGCGCGTACTGCGCGTACGTGCGCTGCAGCGTCTTCACGTCACGGATGGCCTCGGCACGGTCAACGTCGCGTGCCAGCTCGTCGAGGGACGGCGGTGCCGCGACGACGCTCCTCGCGATCAGCGCCGAAGCCATCAGGAGGGTCAGCCTGCAACCGCGGCCGCACGTTGTCTTGTTGGCACCCACGATGTTCTCCTTGGCGTTTGCCTTAGTTGGTCACGGCGCGGCGGTGTAGATGCGCGCCGCGTTGTCGTGCAGAAACCTGCGGGACTCCTCCGCGGTCAGCCAGTCGGTGGCGGTCCGCGCCATCGCGACCTTCTCATCATAAGACCAGAGCATGCTCTGCCCGATGTCGGAGCCCCACATAAGCCGGTCAGGACCGAAGCTGTCGACCATGCGACGCACGATGTGCGCGGGGCGCACATTGGCGGCCTGCAGTCGTTCCATGTTGATTTCGGTGATCTTGAAATGCACGTTTGGCTGGTCCTCGAAGATCGCGATGCTGCCCTCGATACCGAAATGCGGTGGCCCGGGCATTTCAATCTTCTCTCCGGCCTGCTGTGCCAGCTGCACCTCGTACTGGGACATGCCGTAGGGCATGCCACCGTGATCGAGCACGATCGGCAGGTCCTTGAAACGGGCAGCCAGGATCCTGATGAGCGGCAGCACGAAGGAAAGCTGATTCCTGAAGATGATCACGGACATGGGTGTGGAGAGTTCCGCGCAGGTCTTCCACACGGCGAGGGCTTCCGGAGAACAGATCCAGGAGGTATCCAGCAGGTGGGCGCGCGCCTGCGCTACCCGGCAACCGCGGACCTGATCGTTCTGCACCATGGACCGGTAGCGCTGCGGTGTCTGCGGATCCCGAGGATCGAGCATCACCACGGGATGGACCCGGCCTGGATAGCGACGGGCCCCATCTATGATGCAGCTATTGTCGAAGCCGTAGATATGGCCGCGCTGCACCAGGCAGGCACGCTCGACTCGATTGGCGTTCATCATGGCGATCAGTGCGTCGATGGTGACCGTATAAGCCGGCCGCTCGGGAATCGGCAGACCGGCCTTCAGCGCCTGCGGCGGATACCGCTCCCAGTCATCGCTGACCAGATGGGCGTGGGTGTCGAACAGCGTGGTCATTCCCCTCTGATATCCCGATCCGGGTCCGCACACTTGACTGAAACGGATCTGTTCTTTGTGCGGGTGGTGGATTCATCGCATCGGTTATCGGCGGGCCTATCATAAGCGGTGGGGGAGCATGAGAGGGAGGCTTTGCAATGATCGATCCATTGTTCGCGATTGCCGGCAAGACCGTGCTGGTCACCGGGGGGACCAGCGGCATCGGACACATGATTGCCCGTGGCCTGGTCAAGCGCGGCGCGCGCACCTACATCACCGGTCGCGATCCGGAGCAGACCCGCGAGGCTGCCGAGGCGCTGGCCGCAGATGGAGGTAGCTGCACCGGTCTCTCCGTTGATCTAGCCATCGCGGCGGGTCCGCAACTGCTCGCGCAACACCTGGGGGGGTACGAAAGCCGGTTGGATGTCCTGATCAACAACGCGGGCACGAGCGGCAACGGCACGCTGCGCGACGCGACTTGCGCCGACTGGGATCGGGTGATGACGGTCAACGTGCGCGCGCCGTTCTTCCTGCTGCAGCAGCTGCTGCCCTTGTTGCGTGCCTCAGCGTCCGTGGAGGATCCCGCGCGCGTCATCAACATCGGGTCGATTGGCGGACTGCACGTGCCCAACTGGGAGGCCCACAGTTATGGAGCTTCCAAGGCCGCCCTTCATCATCTGACGCGATCACTGGCGAAGGCATTGGCCAAAGAGCGGATCCTCGTCAACGGCATTGCACCCGGACCTTTCCCATCGCGCCTCACCGACACCGATTCGGACGCCGTGAAGAAAAGCATCGCGACCCACGTGCCGCTCGGGCGTCCGGGACGCGCGGACGACATCGTCGGGACGGTGGTGTTCCTGGCCTCGCGTGCGGCTGCATATGTCAACGGGACCACGCTGGCGCTGGACGGCGGCTACCTGGCAGCGCTTTGATTGCCTGCAGGTCCGGCTGCGAAGCAAATACCACTGCCGTTTGGAGCAAGTTGACGCGGAATACCGAACGCTACTCTCCTGGCCTCCAGTCACTTCGAGGATGGGGTAGATGGGCCCGACGCAACCGCCACTGCTGACCATCAACAACGTGGGCGTATTGAGCTTCGGGTCCGGCGCCGCGCTGCGTTGCGCAGCCGACCTGCGCGATCGGGGGGCACAATCCGTGTTTCTGGTCACGACCGCGCCGACGTTGCAGCTGTGCCAGCCCTTGATTGCGGCCCTCAAGTCGAACGGCTGCGCCGTGACCGTCTGGCATGAGATGGCAGGTGAGCCCACCATTCCGGAATTCGAGAACGCGCTGCAGGCGGCGCGGCGTGCGCAGATCGATGCCGTCGTCGGTCTCGGCGGCGGCAGCGCCATGGACGTGGCGAAGCTGGTCGCGGCGCTGATCGATGGTACGCAGGCGATCGAGGAGGTGCTCGGAGTCGACCGGTTGCGCGGCCGGGCGTTGTGGGTCGCCTGCATTCCGACGACGGCGGGCACCGGCAGTGAAGTGACTCCGATCGCGATCCTGGCCGATGAGACGCAGGATCTGAAGAAGGGCGTAGTCAGCCGATTCCTGGTGCCCGATGCAGCCTACCTCGACCCGCAGCTGACGGTTTCCATGCCGCCGGCGGTTACCGCCGCCACCGGCCTCGATGCGCTGACTCATTGCGTGGAGGCCTACGCCAACCGCTTCGCGCACCCACTCGCCGACATCTATGCGCGAACGGGCATCGAACTGATCGCGGCATATCTGGAGCGGGCCGTGAAGGATGGCCGGGATCTGGAGGCGCGCGCGGCGCTGCTGCGGGCGAGTCTGTATGGGGGAATGTGCCTGGGGCCGGTCAACACAGCCGCAGTGCATGCGCTGGCCTATCCGTTGGGCGGCGAGTTCCACATCGCGCATGGGCTGGCCAACGCCTTGCTGCTGCCACATGTCCTGCGGTTCAACCTGCAGGCCGCCCCTGAACGCTACGCCGAAATCGCGCAGGCGCTGGGAGCGAGGCGCAGCGGCGATGATCTCACGGACGCGCGCGACGGCGTGCGTCGCATCGAGCTGTTGATCGCGTCCTGCGGCGTGCAGGTCGGCATGCGGCACTTCGGCATCGGGCAGGAAGACATCCCTCGGATGGCGAGTGCCGCGATTACCGTACACCGCCTGCTGGAACGCAACTTGCGGGTGATCACCGAACAGGATGCCCGCGACATCTACCAGGCGGCCTGGTGAGGTAGGATGGCCGGCATGCGTAAGACGCGCAAAATCATCATCACCTGTGCTCCGACCGGCTCCATCCACACCCCATCGATGTCGCCGCACCTGCCGGTAACGCCGGCGGCGATCGCACGGTCGGCGATCGAGGCCGCGCAGGAGGGCGCCGCGATCCTGCATCTGCACGCCCGCAGCCCCGAGGACGGCAGGCCGAGTCCCCGGGCCGCCGACTTCATGGCCTTCCTTCCTCAGATCGGCGAGGCGACTGACGCGGTGATCAACATCTCCACCGGCGGCAGCGCGACCATGTCGCTGGATGAACGGCTCGAGGGGGCGAAGGCGGCGCGTCCGGAGCTGTGCTCGTTGAACATGGGGCCGCTGATATTCGACTTCAGTGCCGCAGGCGGCCGGGTGGGGAAATGGCTGCACGACTGGGAGCGCATCTACGTCGAGTCCTCCGACGACCGCATCATGTACAACAGCAACACGTACATAGAGCGGATCATGCGCGAGGTGGGACAGGAGTTCGGGACACGGTTCGAGTTCGAGTGCTACGACATCGGGCATCTGTACACCCTGGCGCACTTCGCCGAGCGCAAGCTGGTTCAGCCGCCCTTCCTGATTCAGGGCGTGTTCGGCATCCTGGGCGGCATCGGCGCGGACCCGCGCAATCTCGCTCACATGGTCACCATCGCGGATTCCCTGTTCGGCGGGGATTACGTGTTCTCCGCGTTCGCGGCGGGGCGGCATCAGATGCAGTTCTGCACCCAAAGCGCGCTGCTCGGCGGCAATGTGCGCGTGGGACTCGAGGATTCGCTGTATATCGGCCCCGGCCAACTGGCACGCTCCAACGCCGATCAGGTCAGACGCATCCGCGGCATCCTCGCCGAGCTCAGCCTGGAAGTGGCGACGCCTGCGGAAGCGCGCTCGATGCTCGCTCTGAAAGGTCCGGCGAGCGTGGGGTTCTGAGGTCCGCGAAGCGCAGCTGGCGGAAGCGGCGCGGCGAGACCCCGTAGCGATCGCGGAAGCTGCGGGTGAAGTGCGGGGCGCTGTTGAAGCCGAAGGAGAAGGCGATTTCGGTGATCGAGTGGCCGTTCCAGCGAGGATCCTCGATCTGCCGCGCGCACTCCTCGAGACGCCGCCGCAGGATGTACGCGGACACGGTTTCGTTGCCGCTCGCGAAAATGGTTCGCAGGTAGCGCGGCGAGAGCTTCAGTTGCTCGGCGATCGCGCAGGGACTGAGGTCGGGCCGGCGCAGATGCTGCTCGATGTAGAGCTTGGCGCGGGCATGCCAGGCGGTGACGTTTGAGGAACTCGTGATCTGTGCCTCAAAGGCGATGGCATAGGAGGTCGCCACCATGTCCAGCAGGTGACGCGCGACGCGATGCTGGAAGTCGGCCGACAGGGCGGTCGAAAGCTGAACGCACAGTCTCGCGATCAGCGTTGCCGCGGCTTCGGTCAGGCCTGCACCGGCGCCGAGATGGCGGCCGCAGAAGTAGTCCGGCGATGGCAGGTGCTCCTTCAGGACGTTCGCCGGAACACGCACCATCACCACATACGAATCCGCACCCAGTTGATAGGCATAGGGCGCCTCACCGTGACAGAGCGTGAAATCGCCAGGACCCAGCTGCGCTTCATGGCCGTAGTGGGCAAACGTGCCCCTGCCACGGGCCTGATGGACCAGGGTGTAGACCCGGCCCGAAGCCCTCGCGATGTGGTACGGCGCACGGTCGATGCAGCAGCGACCGCAGCTCATTTGCATGACCCGCAGCGGACCGAACTCGCCGATCTGGATCTGCGCGTCGAAATCATTCTGGTCCGCGGGGGCGATGCTGACCTTTTCGATGCGCTGCGAGTAGAAATCGCTCCAGGCGATCGCTTTCGCGCGGCCCGGCAGACTCGACACGCTCCAGCTTTCCATGCGGCGTCCTTTAAATACATCAATTCATATCAGCTATATCAGATATCATATATGATATAGCCTGATGGTCAAGGACGTCGGGCGGGGCGCGTGCTTCGGGATCAGGAGCCCGTTTTGGCGAAGGGCACCATGCGCTTGTATGACTTCTCGATATGCAGGCGCATCGCGGCTTCCGCCGCCGTCGGACTGCGGCGGAGGAAGGCTTCGAGGAGGGTGGCGTGCTCGGTGCAGGCCTCCGTGGTGACTTCGCTGTGGAAGCGCAGCCGGAAGATGTGCAGGTGGGCGTGCAGTCTCGCGAGTGAGTCCTGGATGAGAAGGTTGCCGCTGGCGCCGGCGATCAGGTCATGCAGTTCGGAATCCTGGACGGCGAACCTGTCATAGGAGGTCCGCGAGTCCCCCGGTTCCATGCGACGCACCAGATCGCGGATCTGTTCCAGCTGCGCATCGCTCATGCGCTCGGCGGCGCGTCCCGCCGCGTAGGGCTCGATGAGCAGGCGCACTTCATAGAGTTCATCGAGCTGGCGGACGTTCAGCTGCGGCGCGCTGCAGTAGCCCGCGAAGCGTCTGCGCGTCACGAGCCCCATGGCCTCGAGCATGCTCAGTGCTTCGCGGATCGGCGTCTGGGAAACGCCCAGTTCCCGCGCGAGGTTATCGATCGAGATGCGCGAATCCGGCGGGATTCGCAGCGACATCAGATCCGCGCGAATTATCTCGAAGACTTCCTCTACAAAACCGGATGAGCGCTTGACGCGTCGATGGCCCGGCACCACTTCATCGATCGAATCCTTCGTCGCCATCGACAAATCATAGCTGATACGACGAGTGCCGCGTTGCGAAATCAAACAGCCGCCCGACGGCCCATGGGGCCAATGAAAGCCGAATACTGCAAAACATATTTCCTTGTTGGTTAAGTTTTCGCGCTAAATCGGCAGCCTCGGAATAGGGCGCTGAACAACAGAGGGGGCCGCCATGCTCGGACGTGCGTCATTCGTTTCAGTATCGACACTGGCCATGCTGGCCGCGGCGAGCGCCGGTCGGACCGCGGATGCGGATCCACAAGCCGGCGCGCAGGCCGGTTCGCAGACCACGGCCAACACTCAGGATGGCGGGGAACTGGCGGATATCGTTATCTCGGCGACGCGCCAATCCACGAATCTGCAGCACACGCCCATCGCGATAACCGCCGTCACGTCCCAGCAGCTGGTTGACCGGGGCATCACCAACCTCGGTGACCTTTCCACCATGGTTCCGAATTCCCAGATCTTGCCGGTCCAGGGCGCATTCGGGCCGGGCGTCTCGGCGTTCATCCGCGGCATCGGTTCGGGGGATACGAGCCTCGGCGGCGAGTCGCAGGTCGCCTTCTACATCGATGACGTCTACTACCCGCTGCTGCTCGCCGCCAACTTCGATCTGGTCGACACCGACCATGTCGAAGTGCTGCGTGGTCCGCAGGGCACGTTGTTCGGCCGCAATGCGCTGGCCGGCGCCATCAATATCGTCGCCAAGCAGCCCTCGCTCACCGATACTACCGGGTATGCCGACTTCACCACCGGTGCCTTCGAGCGCCGGGACATGCGGGCTGGCTTCAATCTGCCTCTGGGGGACGAGGTGGCGTTGATGGTTTCGGTGATGTCGAAGAGCCGCGAGGGTTTCGTCGACATGCTCAACTACACCTGCGAAATGGAAACCCGCGGCACACCAGCGCTCGCGGGTCATCTGCCCCTGTCCAACGCGCTGCTCGGCAGCGCCCCGAATTTCACGCCCGGCAACTGCGTCGACGGGCATCTGGGCGGCCAGGACGTACAGGGCGGGCGGGCGAGCCTGCTGTGGCAGGCGGCGCCACGGCTGAAGATGACCTTCACCACCGACTACACCCACGATACGTCGGAAAACACGGCTGATACGGCGGTCGCCATCAACCCGGCGCTTGCGAACGCCAATACCAAGTCGGAGGCGGCATATTTCGGCCTGCCGCTGACTTCGGCGTTGATTACCGGCAGTCCGTATGCCACGTACGCGAACTACTCGGACCCGATCTCGGCCGGCACCGTAATCCCCGGTAATACCTTCTACAATGGCACCGTGGTCAACGGACGACCGACGCGGGGCGGTTACGACATCCCACCGCACGAGGATGACATCAGCTGGGGAGTATCGAGCAAGCTTGTGTACAATCTATTCGATGACATCGATCTGACCTGGATCATGGCTTACCGCAGCCTGCACGACATCCATACCTATGACACGCAGGCGCTGCCGATCATGATCGAGGACACGGAAAACGACATCACCGAAAATTACCTGAACAGCGAGCTGCGGCTCTCGGGTAGATCGACCATCGTCGACTGGGTCGCGGGCCTGTTCTACTACGACGGCAATGGAACCCAGCACGCGCTGGACATTGCCCAGGACCTCGGCGCCCTGCATACGATCTACACCACCTATGCGCCCGACACCAAGGCGGCCTTTGCCAATGCCACCCTGCATCCCTTCGGCAACCAGTGGAGCCTGGAGCTCGGCGCCCGCTACTCGAAAGATCGCAAGTTCGTCAATTTCAGCAACCTCGTGGACGTGACTCCGAGTTCCAGCGACATCCGCTTTCAGGTCGAGCCGCATGAAAGCATCGCCAGCTGGAAGGCGGGCCTCAACTATCAGATGAATGACAGCACCCTCTTCTATACTTCGGCCGCGACCGGCAATTCGCTTCCCGGCTATAACGCCCGGCCGCTGCAGCCGGACCAGGTGGAACAGTTCGACGGCGACAAGGACATCGCCTATGAGCTCGGTACCAAGCTCGACTTCTTCGACCGCCGCGTGCGGCTGAACGCGGACGTTTTCTACACGGACTTCAGCAATCGAACGGAAACCCTCGGTGGCGCCGAAGCCCTGATCAACACCAACACCGGCCTGCCGCTAGTCGGCAACCAGCAGCTGATTCCCCTGCAGGGCGGCCCGGCTGGTTCGACGACCTGCAGCACCGTGCCGGTGGCCGCCAACACGGGTATCGTCTGTATCGGGCGCAGCTACTACGTGAACAAGCCGGCGACGGTCCGGGGCGTCGAGCTCGAGTACACCATCAGCCCATTCGACGGCCTGGTGATCAATGGCTCGACCGGATGGTCCAAGTTCATATCTCCGGACATCGAAGCAGAGCAGTATAACAAGCGGCAGACCAATCCCTTCTGGACGGCCAATGCCGGCATCCAGTACACCTGGGCGTTCGCGCCAATCGGTGGCTCCATCACGCCGCGCATCGACTGGACCTATGAGGACAGCCAAATCGTCAGTGGCACCTCCATCGCCTACAACGATCTGCTGCCGGCGCATTCGCAGTTCAATGCCCGCATCAGCTACGACAATGACAAGGAGAACTTCCAGATCGCCCTCGGCGCCACCAATCTCTTCAATCATTTCTATTGGATCAACGTGTTCGACTACCAGGGCCTGGGATATCCGGAAACCATGGCCCAGCCAGCCGCCCCGCGGGAGTGGTACCTCACTCTCACGAAGCGGTTCTGATTAAGATGGTGGTATGAGTAGGCCCGTCTTCCTGGTTCTAGGTGGCAGCCGCGGCATTGGCGGGGCCATCTGCGTGGCCGCTGGCGCACCCGGCAGGCATGTGCTGCTGACCTATTCGAGTCAGGCGGACCGTGCGCAGGGCGTGGTCGAGGGGGTCCGCGCCGCCGGCGGTGATGCCAGCGCGATCCGGGCCGATGTCGCGGCCGAGGGAGACATCGCCGCGGTCTTCCGGGAAGTCGACCGGCTGGGGCCGCTGACGGCCATGGTCTACAACAGCGGAATCACGGGGCCGCATTCGCCCCTGGCGCAGGCGGAGACCGCCACCATCGATCGTGTCCTGGACGTAAACCTGCGCGGCGCCCTGCTTTGCGCCCGCGAGGCGGTGAAGCGCATGTCCACGCGGCTGGGTGGCAAGGGCGGTAACATCGTCTTCATCTCCTCGCGCGCCGCATTCTACGGCTCACCCAATGAGTTCGTGTGGTATGCCGCCTCGAAGGGCGGCATGGACAGTCTCACCAGCGGCCTTGCGCGCGAGGTCGGCAACGAGGGTATCCGCGTCAATGCCGTATCTCCCGGCCCCATCGCCACCGAAATGCACCGTCCGGGCAAGCTCGAAAGCATGGAAAAACGCGCCCCGCTGCAGCGAGCCGGCACGCCGGCGGAGGTAGCCTCGACGGTGCTGTTCCTGATCTCCGACTCAGCCTCGTACGTAACGGGTGCCAATCTCATCGTCGCGGGCGGTATGTGAGCGTAAGATAAGAGCAGGCTCCGCTGCTGGAGGAGTGCCTGCGATGTACCACGAAGTCCTGTTCTGCGCGCATTGCCGCAAGCCCTTCACCTTTACCGCGGCCGGCGTTCGCCGGATGCCGAACGGCGTCATGGCCTTCCAGCATTTCGATGGCTGTGATGGGTTGTCCGAACTGGCACCCGGCAGCCCGTCACCCGAGGGGCGTGAGACGCTGCTCGTCGTCGGCCCCATCACCAACAGTCCCGACGCGCCTTAGGGCTGCCTTAGGGCGCCTCCGCAATGCAGTCACCCGGCACGCGGATCCTCAAACTCTGGCGGCGGCTGAAGCCCTATCCGGGCGGGGCGTGGCTGTTCGCACGCATCTTCGGTCGCACCGTGCCGTACTCCGGATCGGTCGGGCCCCGCATCCGGGTACTGGAGCCGGGGCATGCGGAAGTGGAGATCCCGGACCGGCGCTCCAACCGCAATCACCTCGGCAGCATCCATGCGATTGCGCTCATGAATGCGGCCGAGCAGGCAAGCGGGCTCGCCATGCTGGTGGGTCTGCCGGAGGGCATCCGCGGCATCGTCACGCACATCTCGATGCAGTATCTGAAGAAGGCACGCGGCACCATCCGGGCGGTGAGTAACGTCACCGTGCCAACCGTGACCACCGACACCGAAATCGACGTCACGGCCGCGTGCCTCGATCCGACGGGCACGGTGGTGGCGCGCGCAACGGTGCGCTGGCGGGTGGGCCCGACGCGCTGATGGAGACGGCCTTCACCCGGCATGCCCGCGTGCAGGTGCCATTGATCTGCGGGCCCATGTACCCGTGTTCCAATCCCGAACTCGTCGCCGCGGTCAGCGAGGCCGGGGGCCTGGGCGTGGTCCAGCCGCTATCGCTGACGTATGTCCATGGCTACGAATATCGCGCCGGATTGCGCCACATCCGCTCGCTCACGCAGCAGCCCATCGGCTTCAATGCGCTCATCGAAGGCAGCAACAGGACGTATCTCGAGCGCATGCGGCTGTGGATCGACGTGGCGCTGGAGGAGGGACTGCGCTTCTTCATCACCTCGCTCGGCAACCCGCGCTGGGTCTGCGAGCGGGTGCACGCGGCCGGCGGCGTGGTGTACCACGACGTCACCGAAGCGCGCTGGGCCCACAAGGCCGTGGAGGGTGGCGTCGATGGACTGATTGCCGTCAACTCACTCGCCGGCGGCCATGCGGGGACGCGCACCCCCGAGGCACTGCTCGAGGAGCTGCGGCCACTGGGCCTGCCCATGGTGGTGGCAGGCGGGATTGGCCGGGCGGGCCAGTTCGCGCGCTATCTGCGCATGGGCTATGCGGCCGCCCAGCTCGGCACGCGGTTCATCGCGACCTGGGAATGCAGCGCGAGTGAGGCCTACAAACAGGCCATTCTGGATGCCTCGCCGGACGACATCGTGCTCACCGAACGTCTCACCGGCGTGCCGGTGTCCGTGATCCGCAACGAATACGTTCAAAGACTGGGGACCCGCGCCGGCACGTTCGCACGGTGGATGCTGCGCGGGCGGCGGCGCAAGCACTGGATGCGCACTCTCTACACCCTTCAGTCGCTGCGCAAACTCAAACATTCCCTGAACTGCGCCGATTCCGGCACCGACTACTGGCAGGCCGGGAAATCCGTCGGCGGCATCGACACCCTGGTGCCCGCGGCCGAGGTGGTACGCGCCTTCGCTGCGGCTACATCCGGTCTTTGATGCCCTTTCTGATCAGCCACCAGTTCACCGGATAGGACGTGATGAAACCGCATGCCATTGCGAGCTGCATCATGAACCAGAATTCCGGACGGTCCGGGCTCAGTGACGTATGCAGCAGCGTCCCAAACCAGTGGAAGTAGGCGATCGCCATGAAGCCGTACATGCCGATCTGCCAGGCGGTCAGCGACAGCGCATCGGCCTTCACGGCGGCGCGGATCCCCTGGAGAAATGACAGCCCGCGCATGGGCGCCAGCGTGAAATACTGGAATGCGATGCCGACTGCAAATGCAAGCAGATAGTCCAGTACCCAGACGGCGAAGATTCTCTCCCGGAACAGGTGCCGCCAGCCGAACCACGTCGCGATGACCGGCGCGACCCAGACCAGTGCTTCGGCCAGCAGGTCGCCCAGCGTGCAGCCGCTGCCGCAGTGCAGAGTCCCGTTCGCGACCGACACCGCAAAGGACCGCCGGCCAGCGGCGTCCGATCTGCCGTGGCGAAAGTATTGCCACAGGATCCAGAGGCTGCCGAACAGCGCACACAAGGGCCAGACCAGGTTCATGATCCACATCCGCTGTGGATGCTTCAGCAGATGGACGGCCAGGACTGCGCTGCAAAGTCCTGCCAATGCGAGCATCGCGAGGGAAAGATCGTGAAGCCAGGGAGGCATATGGGAATTGTGGAACTTCTGCACCCGGTGCACCATAGGCGTTCTCGTTTGATGCCGTAGGACGGCCTGCGGGTGGTATCGGTTCCGTCATTCCTACACGCCATGCGGTGCGAATCCGGGTGACGCACGCAGGCGGTGGTGTTGAGATCCACGGATGAGCCACATCCGCCGTCGCGAGGTCCTCGCCGGTACTGCACTGGTTCTATTGAGGCAGGCAGCAGCCAAGGCGGGTGTCATTGCGGGTGAGCTCCCTTGGGCGCCGAACACGGAATCGCTGCCAACGGCAGCCAGGCCCGGACCGTGGTTCTTCTTCACCACCGCCGAAGGCGCCGCGATCGAGGCGCTGGCGGATCGCATCATTCCCCCCGATCCGGAAACCCTCGGCGGCAAGGACGCTGGCTGCGCCGTGTTCCTGGATCGACAGCTCGCCGGTCCTTACGGCCACAACGAGGGCCATTACAACGCGGGACCCTTTGAAAAGGGCGTCGAGCAGCAGGGGCCGCAGAACCCGGACACTCCCGCCGTCACCTATCGCAAGGCGCTGGCGGCCCTGGATGAGTACTGTCTGCATGCCCATGGCGGCAGGTCGTGGGTGGAACTCTCGGCGCAGGACCAGGATGAACTCCTGCACGGCCTGGAGAGCGGTACGGTGGTGCTGCCGGGCCTTGATGCCAGGAAATTCTTCGAAAACCTGGTCCGGGACATCCAGCAGGGCTTCTTTGCCGATCCCATCTATGGCGGCAACCGGGACATGTGCGCCTGGAAGATGATCGGTTTTCCGGGCGCGCACTACGACTACCGCGAGTGGGTGGGACGGCACAACGAACGCTGGCCGCACCCGCCGGTCGGTATCGCGGGCCGGCCTGCCTGGAATCCGGATCGCAGCTGAAGGCCCATGACGACACGGCTGCCGGCAAAGGATGCGGTCATCGTCGGTCTGGGCTGGACCGGATCGATCCTCGCCAACGAACTCACCGACGCGGGACTCGACGTGGTCGCCATCGAGCGCGGTCCGTGGCGCAATAGCGCCACTGATTTCGCGCCGAACTACGCCCAGGACGAACTGCGGTACCGGATACGTCACGAGCTGTTCCTGCGTCCCGCCCAGACCACCTTCACCTTCCGCAACAAGATGGCGCAGACCGCCTTGCCCATCAGGAACTGGGGGGCGTTCATGCCGCCCAACGGCGTCGGGGGCGGCGGCGTTCACTGGAATGCGGAAACCTGGCGCTTCCTGCCCACCGATTTCACGCTGCGCAGCCATCTCACGCAGCGCTACGGCGCGAAATTCCTGCCCGCCGACATGACTATCCAGGATTGGGGCGTCACGTACGATGAACTCGAGCCGCACTACGACCGGTTCGAGTACCTGTGCGGGACGAGCGGCACCGCCGGCAATCTCAAGGGCCGGATCCAGCCCGGCGGCAATCCCTTCGAGGGTCCGCGCTCGCGTCCCTATCCCACGCCAGCCCAGCAGCAGCCCTTCAGCCACACCCTGTTCGGCAAGGCGGCTCAGGGCCTGGGCTACAAGCCCTTCCCGCAGCCTTCGGGAAACCTGTCGCGCGCCTACGTCAATCCGCTGGGCGTGCGCATGGGGCCGTGTACGTACTGCGGATACTGCGAATGGTTCGGCTGCGCGAACTACTCCAAGGCGAGTCCCCAGACGACGATCCTGCCGGTGCTGGTGCGCAAGCCGAATTTCCTGGCGCGGGACCTGTGCGAAGTGACCCGCATCAACGTCGATGGTTCGGGCGGCCGCGCCACCGGGGTTACCTACGTCGACTCGAGCGGCCAGGAATTCGAACAGCCGGCGCAGCTCGTGATCCTCTGCGCATACACCATCTTCAACCTGCAGCTGCTGCTGCTGTCGAAAATCGGCACGCCGTACGACCCGACGTCGAACAGAGGCGTGATCGGCCGCAATTTCACCCATCAGACGATTTCGGACGTCGAGAGCTTCTTCGATTCCTCGAAGTTCATCTTCAATCCTTTCATTGCCTCCGGTGCCATCGGCATGTGCATCGACGAGTTTAATGGCGACAACTTCGATCACGGTCCGCATGGCTTCGTCGGGGGCGGGTACATGGGCCAGGTGCAGACCAACGGCAGGCCCATCGAGACCACTCCGGTCCCGCCCGGAACGCCCAAGTGGGGCGCGAAGTGGAAGCAGGCGGTGCGCGAGAACTACCTGAGCGCGCTCAAGCCCGGCACGGGCGTCCACGGCAGCATGTACAGCTACCGCGACGTCTATGTGGATCTGGATCCGACCTACAAGGATCGCTTCGGCAGGCCCCTGGCGCGCATCACGCTGGATTTCCATGAGAACGAGATCAGGCAGAACCGGTTCCTGACGGACAAATTCGCGCAGATCTTCCAGGCCATGGGCGCGAAGCAGGTCGTGAAGCAGTATCGCCTGGCTCCCTACGACATCAACGACTACCAGACCACGCACCTGTGCGGCGGCGCCATCATGGGCACGGACCCGAAGACCAGCGCCCTCAACCGCTACCTGCAGAGCTGGGACGTGCCGAACCTGTTCGTGATGGGAGCGAGCGCCTTTCCCCAGAATGCCGGCTACAACCCCACCGGCACACTCGCCGCGCTGGCCTACTGGTCCGCGGATGCCATCCGCACGCGCTACCTGAAGAATCCGGGACCGCTGGTGCATGCGTGACCGCGCCGGTAAGTACGCTGCGTTGCCGCTGCTGTGTCTCAGTGGCGCATTGTGCAACTGCGCCACGGCCCAAAGTGGCGGGGACCAGCAGGACTTCGCACTCATCGACCGCGGCCGTTACCTGACGGTCGCCGCGGACTGCGCGGCCTGTCATGACGATCCGGACGGCCATCATCCCTTCGGCGGCGGCCGCGCCATACAGACGCCCTTCGGCAACGTCGTTGCGCCCAACATCACGCCGGATCGCGAGACGGGCATCGGTGCCATGACCGAGGCCCAGTTCGATGCAGTGCTGCGGCGGGGCAAGCTGCCCGACGGCCGGAATGTCTACCCGGCGATGCCTTTTCCCTATTACACGCGCATGTCCGAGACGGACGTGCGCGCCATCCGCGCATACCTGGGCACCGTGGCCCCCGTCGCGCATACGGTGGCCTCCGATCAGCTGCCGTTTCCGTTCCGGATCCGCGCCTCCATGTGGGTGTGGGACGCACTCTATTTCAAGCAAGGCGACTTCAAGGAATCCCCGTCGCAGTCGCCGCAATGGAACCGCGGCGCATACCTGGTTGAGGGACCCGGTCATTGCGGCGCCTGCCATACGCCCAAAGGCATGCTGGGCGGGGACAAGACCGATCAGGCCCTGCGCGGGTACTCCATCCAGGGATGGTTCGCGCCGGATCTCACCAATGATCGGCCCCGGGGACTGGCCGACTGGAGCAATGAGGATATCGTCGAATACCTTGCCAGTGGCCACAACCGGTTTGCCGCGGCCTCGGGGCCGATGGCGGAGGAGGTGAGCCATTCCAGCTCCCAGATGCGCCGCGCCGATCTCGAGGCCATCGCGGTTTATCTGAAGAACCAGGCCGGAGCGACGGACAACGACAAGCCACTGTCCCCCAAGGATCCCGTCATGGTGGCCGGGGCTGCAATCTACGCGGACCTGTGTTCGGCCTGTCACAAGCCCGATGGGAGCGGTGTGCCCTACCTGTTTCCGGATCTGGCCGCCTCCGCATCCGTGGCGTCGCGGGAGCCCACGACGCTGATCCGGGTGGTGCTCGAGGGTGCGCAGAGCGTGGCGACCGCAAAGGAGCCGACCGGCCCGGCGATGCCCGCGTTCGGATGGCAGCTGAATGATGCGCAGGTGGCGGCGGTCACGACCTATGTCCGCAACAGCTGGCATCATGCGGCCGCCGCGGTGAGCGCAGGCGACGTGAAGGAGGCGCGCCGGACGCTGAACGCTGCAAACTGACCGCAATTCACCCCATAATGCCCGGCATACCAAGACCAAGACCGACATGGGGGCGCGATGAACACACTTCCTGCGACGACCGATGACCGACTGATCTGGGACACCTGGCTGTCGAGCTACCGGCTGCCGATCATGACGGTTGCCGATGAGGTCGGCACGTTCGCGGAACTGACGGCGCAGCCGTTGACCACCGAGCAGCTGGCGCAGCGGCTGTCGGTGGGTGCCCGGGCGCTCGGCATCCATCTTGGCGCGCTGGCCGCGTTGGGGTTCGTCGAACGGCACGAGGGACGGTGGCGGGCGACCGCGGCGACCCGCACATGGCTGCATCCGCAGGCACCGGGGTACCAGGGGCCGCTGCTGTACGGGTATCGGCAGAGCCAGCCCTTGCACGCGCAGCTGCTCGCCACCTTGCGCCCCGAGGTCAAGGCCGAAGCGCACGTCTCCGCGGCCGCCGAATGGGAGCGGGGCGAACTGACGCCCGCACGCGCACAAGGCCTCACGGCCTACATGAATGCGCACAGCCTGGCCGCCGCGAAGGCCGTCGGCGCCCAGCCCCTGTTCGCCGAGGTGCGCAGGCTGCTGGATGTCGGCGGCGGCTCGGCGATCTTCTCCATCGAGATCGCGAAGGCGCAGCCGGACCTGCGGGCCACGGTGCTGGAGATCGCCACGGTCTGTGCCGAGGCCGACCGGTACATCGCCGCCGCCGGCCAGACCTCGCGGGTACGGACCCAGGCCGTCAACATGTTCACGCAGCCCTGGCCGCAGGGTCATGACGCGCATTTCCTGTCCAACATCCTGCACGACTGGTCCGATGAGACCTGCCGGATGCTGGTCAGGAAGTCCTTCGAGGCCCTCCCCGCGGGCGGTCGCATCGTGCTGCACGAGATGCTCATGCACGACGATGGCTGCGGCCCGTGGCCGGCGGCGGCATTCTCCTTGTTGATGCTGCTGGGGACGCGCGGCCGCCAGTACAGCCTTCCCGACCTGCGCGGCTTCCTGGAACCGGCGGGCTTCACCGGCATCGAGGCGTTCAGCACCGGCGGCGGCTACTACTCTCTGGTCGTGGCCCGAAAGCCTTAGCGGGACAGGAACCGGCTCCGGCTCGGGTTTTGGAAGGCTGTCACTGGCATATTTGCCCGATTTCGGGCAAATATGGGGCATGTCGCCCCTCGCTTTGGCACACTGAGCCCCTGAGATGACGGACCCCGGGGAGCTCGAGGATCTCGTCGTGTACCTGACGCAATCCAGCCGCCTTTCGGCGGCGGAAGCGCGGCGGGTCATCGACACGGTGCTGACCTTCCTCGATGAGTCGGCGGAGGAGTTCGTGCGGCGGCGGCACCATGCACTGCAGACGGGCGGTGTGCCGAATCCGGAGATCTTCCGGCGACTGGCCGCAGAGCTTGCGGCCCGACCCTTCCGGGCCCCGGCCTGCAGCGAGCGGCAGATCCGGCGAATGATTTACGGCTGAGGTGGGAGATACGGTATGTGCGGGATCGTCGGGTACATCGGCCGGCAGGACGCGGCACCGATTCTGGTCGAGGGATTGCACCGGCTCGAATATCGTGGCTACGACTCCGCCGGTATTGCCGTGGTCCGCGGCGGCGCGCTGCGGCTCTACAAGAGTCGCGGCAAGGTGCGCGACCTCGAGCGGGTTGTGCCCGAGAACCTCAAGGGTGCGCCCGGCATCGCCCACACCCGCTGGGCCACGCACGGCGAGCCGAGCGACCGCAATGCCCATCCCCACAGCGATACCGCCAACCGCATCGCGATCGTGCACAACGGCATCATCGAGAACAGCGACGAGCTGCGCGCGCAGTTGCAGGCAAAAGGCGTCGAGTTCCGTTCCGATACCGATTCCGAGGTGCTGGCGCACCTGATCGCGGCCATGGGCACCGCGAGTCTCGTGGAGGATGTGCGCGCGGCGCTGCGCCTGGTGACCGGAACCTACGGGCTGGTGGTGCTCGATGCACAGCGGCCCGAGGCTCTGGTCGTCGCCCGCCAGGGCAGTCCCGTGATTCTCGGGATCGGCGAGCGGGAGATGCTCGTCGCCTCCGATGCCGCAGCGCTCGTGCGCCATACCCGCAGCATCGTGCACCTCGATGACGGCGAACTGGCCGTCGTACGCGCCGACGGTTTCGAGACCTCGACGCTCGCCGGCGGTGCGACCGTGAAGGTCCCGCTGACCGTCGAGTTCGAGCACGAAGCCCTGACCAAGGGCGATCACGCGCACTTCATGGAAAAGGAGATCCACGAACAGCCCGATGCCCTGCGCCGCACGCTCGGCGGCCGGCTCGAGCGGCGATTCCACACCGCGCACCTCGGCGGGGTGGAGATGAGCGCGCGCGAGCTGCTCGAGATCAGGCGGGTCAAGATCCTGGGGTGCGGCTCGGCCTACATCAGCGGCTGCGTCGGGGCGCAGATGATCGAACAGCTGGCGCGCATCCCTGCCAACGCCGAACCCGCCTCCGAGTTCCGGTACCGCAATCCGGTGATCGAACCCGACACACTCTACGTGGCCGTCAGCCAGTCGGGTGAGACCTTCGATACGCTCGCGGCCGTGCAGGAAGTGACACGCAAGGGCGGCCGGGTGCTGGGCATCGTGAACGTCGTGGGCAGCAGCATCGCCCGGGCCTGCGGCCGTGGCATCTACATCCATGCGGGCCCCGAGATCGCGGTGGTCTCCACCAAGAGCTTCACCTGCACTTCCGTCGCGTTCGCGCTGCTGGCGCTGCATCTGGGGCGGCTGCGGGACCTGTCGAGCGCCCGCGGCGAAGCGCTCGTGGGCGCGCTCGAAGCGTTGCCGGATCAGGTCAGCGAAATCATGCAGGCCCAGCACGGAATCGCGGAAGTCGCCGCATCGCTGGCGCCCTGCCACGACATCTATTTCGTGGGGCGCGCGGCCGGGTATGCCGTCGCCATGGAAGGTGCGCTGAAGTTGAAGGAAGTGAGTTACAAGCACGCCGAGAGCTATCCGGCCTCCGAACTCAAGCATGGACCGCTGGCGCTGATCGACCCGCAGACCCCGAGCATCATCGTGTTGCCGCGGGATGAGCTCTTCGCCAAGAACATCTCCACCATCGAGGAGATCCATGCGCGCCGGGGGCCGGTGCACGTCCTGACGCAGCCCGGAGCCAAGACCCCTGCGGTCGAAGGCCGGATGGAGGTTCCGGCCTCGGTGCCGGAACTGGACCCGGTGCTGCTCAATGTGCCGCTGCAGCTGCTGGCCTACCGCGTCGCCCAGGCTTGTGGCACCGAGATCGATCAGCCCCGCAATCTGGCGAAGTCCGTCACCGTTGAATGACGGAACCCTCGTCCGAACCTCTGACGAACCTCGGCGTGGTGCAGTCCGGCGGATCGTCGCAGTCCCGATGGGCGAATTCCGCGCCCCGTCACGCCCGTCCGCGAACAGCGGGTCCTCGAGCATGTCCGTGACGATCCACGGCTTCTTCGCCTCCACCGCGCGGCCGCAGCACTGGCTGCCGATGCGGACCTCGCCGATACCGGCGATGTACTCAGCGAGGCCGCCTGTGCATCGGCGATTTCGCAGGCGAGCCGGACCATTGATTCAAGGTATGCCTCTCGCATCGAAACGAGCCTACCATAGGCCTTTGCCGCGGGAGCTAATCCATGAGAATCCGTTCGCTATGGATCGTCGTCAGCACGCTGTCGATGGTCGGCTGCGCCACGACCACCCCGGTCCCCCCGGCGAATCCGGCTTTGGCCACCCTGACGAAGCGCGAAAACCTGCCCGGCAAGCCCGGCTGCTTCCTGCGCTCGAATTTCTCCGGCGACTGGACGGTCCTCAATGACACGACGCTGATCGTGCGGGCGCCGCTGCCCAAGGATGCCTACGTCATCAAGCTGTTCGAACCGGTCACCGATCTGCAGTTCAAGCAGCGGCTCGGGTTTGAGGACAAGGAGCATTCGGGCGAGATCTGCAACAACGGCGACGACTACCTCGTCATCCCGGACTGGCAGCATCGCGTGCCCATCGTCGCCGTGCATGCACTGACAGCCGCCGACCAGAATGCACTACTGCAGGCCGCCGGCAAGCCCCTGCGACATCCTTAGCTGCTCATAGCCGGCTCGGAACGACGTTGGCATTGAGGCGAAACAGGTTCGTCGGGTCATAGCGATCCTTCAGTTTCACCAATCGTGGGTAGTTGTCCCCATAGTTCTCCCGGAATGCCTTGAGGTCATCTTCGTATCTCGAATTTACGTAGAAGCCCTTGGTCAGTGGCTCGAGCCGCGCCCACACGTCGTGCATGCCTGCAATGTGGGCGTCCGTCTCGTGCGGGTCCTCCCAGCTCGTGATGAGGTCCATGTCCCAGAGGGCTTCGCGATGGAAGAACGCGGTGTCGGTCGGTTTGACGCGATGGGCCGCCCCGCCCATGCCCTGCAATTGAACGGTGAGGGGAAAATTGCGTGGCGTCTGGAACACCTCCAGCAGCATGTCGATGGCGCCGGACGTGAGTGTGCTGACCAACCCGGATTTCTGATAGTACCTGCGCCCGTCGGGAAATCCCGCGTCGAAGATGGATTGCAGGCGCACGTAAGGCGTCGCGACGACGGCGCCCTGGGCGGTACGTGCCAGCGTGCGCAGGGATTCGAGCGCGCGCTCGCCCGCCGCGTGATCTGCGGACCAGCACACCATGATGGATATGCCCGGCTGTCCTGCGGGCACGGATCGCAGGAACAGATCCGTACAAAGCTCGTCCGGCTTGCTTGGCACGTATTCGGCGTAGAACTCGAGCACTTCGCGGGCGTGCTCGAACGTCCAGTTCAGCATTCCCCCCAGCACCACGGGATTCATCGGGTGCAGGCGATA
>Ga0335075_10002482_pt1 | contig 29622 bp, 30 predicted proteins | sample Lox_Sample_24_FD_206723 | JGI IMG/M metagenome (GOLD analysis project Ga0335075, IMG submission 206723) | Soil microbial communities from Loxahatchee National Wildlife Refuge, Florida, United States - Lox_Sample_2.4 | ecosystem: Environmental > Terrestrial > Soil > Wetlands | place: USA...
GTGCTACGAGAACTGAAAGATGTTTCTGCTGCAGAACGAACCGGAAGATTTGTCTGCGTTCTGGCCGCGGCTCGAGATGGAAAAACGCTCGCTACATTTCGCGGCACGGCGGAAGGAATGATTCTCGACGCTCCTCGCGGCACAAACGGCTTCGGCTACGATCCGCTATTTTATTTTCCTGCCATCGACAAAACCTTTGCCGAGTTAACTGCGGAAGAAAAATCCCAATATAGCCATCGCGGCAAGGCCTTTCGCAAGTTGCTTGAGTCCTTTGAGTTCCTCTCCGGCAAATAGTCGCCGTCAATTGTCTGCGGATTTCTTGACTTCACTTCTCTCGTGCGCCGATAATGTACAGTTCTTTTACCGCTTTAAAACTCACAAGGAGCCTTCTTGGCGTCAGCAGCCAGTTCTACCGCGCCAGTAGCGAAGAAAGGTACAGCACACGCCGTGGCGCCATTGCGCGCCGGCCACGGCACGTCATTTCTGCTGCGCCGGCTCCACTCTCTGACCGGAATTATTCCAGTCGGCGCTTTTTTGTTCGAACATATATTGATTTCGAACTCGACCGCCATCAACGGTCCCGACGCGTATGCAAAGCAAGTAGCCTTTCTTGGCGGCCTCCCTCTGGTATTTTTTCTTGAGCTCTTCGGCATCTGGATTCCCATCGCATTTCATGCGCTTTACGGCTTTTATATCTGGTACCGCGGCGATGGGAACACGATCTCTTATCCCTGGATGGGCAACTGGATGTACACCGCCCAACGCTGGACCGGCGGCATCGCATTCGTCTACATCCTCTGGCACACGTGGACGATGCGCTTCACCGGCATCGATCTTCATGCCTATCCCAATGCGTCGTTCGGCAAGGTGCAAGCCGAAGTTCTGCAGCCGGCGCTATTCTTGTTTTATGTCGTGGGCCTGATCGCGGCGTCGTGGCACTTCGCTTACGGCATCTGGTTATTCTGCGCCAAGTGGGGGATTGTTTCCGGCGAGAAGGCGCGTCAACGTTTCCTGATCATCTGCCTCGTGTTTTTCTTCGTATTGAGCGGCGCGGGACTTGCCAGCCTCGCCGCATTCCGCAAATATCCGCAACAATCCGTAGAACCGGGAACCGCAGCAGCGAATCACATGCAGGTCACGGAAGGCCGATAACGAACCATGGCAGCTCCTAAAATTATCGTGATAGGCGGCGGCCTCGCCGGACTTTCGGCCGTGATCAAGATTGCCGAAATGGGCGCGAGGGTCGATCTTTTTTCCATCGTTCCCGTGAAGCGATCGCACTCCGTCTGCGCCCAGGGCGGCATCAACGCCGCCAAGAATCTGAAGGGTGAAGGCGACTCCACCTGGAAGCATTTTGACGACACCGTTTACGGTGGAGATTTTCTGGCCAACCAGCCTCCCGTGAAAGATATGTGCGAGGCTGCGCCGGGAATCATCGACCTGCTCGACCGCATGGGCGTGCCCTTTAACCGGACGCCCGAGGGTTTGCTCGATTTTCGCCGCTTTGGCGGCACTCTATATAACCGCACGGCATTCGCGGGCGCGACCACCGGCCAGCAACTTCTCTATGCACTCGACGAGCAGGTCCGACGCTACGAATCCGAAGGCAAGGTCAAGAAGTACGAGCACTGGGAATTTCTATCGGCCGTGCTCGACGGAAACCGTGTCTGCCGCGGCGTCTGTGCCATGGATTTGCGGTCGATGGAAGTTCGTACTTTCCCCGCCGATGCCATCGTGATTGCCACCGGCGGCAACGGCGCCGTCTTTGGCAAATCGACGAATTCTGTCGTCTGCACCGGTTCGGCGCAATCCGCGCTTTATCAACAAGGCTGCTATTACGCCAACGGAGAATTCATTCAGGTGCATCCCACCTGCATTCCGGGCAACGACAAGCTGCGCCTCATGTCGGAATCGGCTCGCGGCGAAGGCGGTCGGGTATGGGTCCCCAAAACGGCGGGGGATAAGCGCGATCCGAAGGCGATCCCGGAAAAAGAGCGCTGGTACTTTCTCGAAGAGTGGTACCCCAAATACGGCAATCTCGTGCCGCGCGATATTGCTACCCGTGCCATTTTCAAAGTGGTGTTCGAATACAACCTCGGCATCGACGGCAAGCCGATGGTTTATCTCGACCTGACCCACATCGATCGCAAAATTCTCGATCGTAAGCTCGAAGGCATCCTCGAAATCTACGAGAAGTTTGTGGGCGACGATCCCCGCGACACGCCCATGAAGATTTTTCCCGGCATGCACTACACCATGGGCGGACTGTGGGTGGATTTCAACCAGGCCACGAACATCCCTGGCATTTTCGCGGCGGGCGAGTGCGAGTATCAATATCATGGCGCGAATCGTCTTGGCGCGAACTCGCTGGTCTCGTGCATCTACGGCGGAGGAGTCGCCGGACCCAATGCCGTGAAGTATGCGCGCGGCTTGCAGGCGCTGCCCGATGGCAATGGAGTTTTTGCAGCAGAGAAGAAGAAGCAGGAAGAAAGTAATTCCCTGCTCATGAACAATCAGGGAACTGAAAATCCTTTTCGCCTGTGGCAGGAACTGGGCGAATTGATGACCAAAGACTGCACCGTCATCCGCTACAACAAGAATTTGCAGCAGACCGATGCCAAACTGGTCGAGATGCTGGAACGCTTCCGTAAAGTGAATCTAAGCGACCGGACGCAGTGGGCAAACACCAGCGTGGTCTTCACCCGGCAGCTTTACAACATGCTGCAATTGTCGCGCGTAATCGCGCAGGGCGCCCGCTTGCGAGACGAGTCCCGCGGAGCGCACTACAAACCAGATTTCCCCGACCGCGACGATAAGAATTTCCTGAAGACCACAAAAGCTTATTTCGCGCCGGATGCGGACGAGCCAAAGTTTGAGTTCGAGCCAGTAGATACGTCGCTGATTCCGCCGCGCCCGAGGAAGTATGACGCAGCGAAATGATGGACGGTTAGGCAAAATCGGAAAAGCCCAAGACTTACTCCTTCGAAGACCGGGAAGGGCACGAGTTCCACTCGTGCCAGTTAGGACGCTTTTAGATTCGCGGCTTTAGCCGCTGTGGGCCACGGATCGAGTTTTAGTTCCGGAAATGCGGAGCAGTACCGGAACTCGCACGGTTCGGTCGCTATACGTCGCTCCAACGGATTTCAATGAATGTAATTTCGATGATGCATAAAATCAACGTCCTCCCGAATCCGATGATCGGAGAATCCTCACTGCCAGATTTCGGTGCTGCGTCCGATGAAGCTGCCGAGTTCATGCGAGTACGCTCCCTTGATCAGCTGAATGCAACGTTTGATGGTCACGTCGTTCGCCGGAGTCAGCAGATGAACATGCTCTGGCATGACGACAAATGCGTGCAATTCGTAGCGCCCTTCTCGGCGATGACGAAAAAGAGTTCGCAGAAAAATTCGGCCGTAAGAGTCAGTCACGAACAGTCGGCGGCGTTCCCACGTTACAAAAGTGACGAAGTAAGTTTCCGGCGGGGAGATGAGTCGAGTGGGCCTCAAAGCAAACCTCAGCGGCTAAAAGCCGCGTCTGCATTCGAGATTAGACTGGCACGAGTGGAACTCGTGCCCTTTCCGGCGATTTTTCGCGCTAGGATTTTCGTTTTGGGAAAGCGTCCTTACGCCGACGGGCCGAAGTTCGAGCCCGAGCCGAGACGTGTCGCTGGCTCCATTGCGGCCGAGGAGCTGCCGAAAGATGAATGATGCCTTTGATCGCGCTTTGGGCGATAAGATCGTGGCGCCGAAGGTCAGGGAACTCCACGTAGATTTCCTCTTAGAGGAAGAATTCTGCGCGAATCCTCAATTCCTCAGTACTTTTGTAAAGGCCGCCAAGCCGGAGCATACTCCGATCGAGATTGTCTACGTTAAGCACTCAGCGTCAGACCAATACGGGGAAGCTGATCTGGTTGTGGTGTACAGCCTTGAGGGCGGCAGGAGAATCGCGCTTTTGATCGAAGACAAAATAAGAGCAGTTTTCCAGCCGAGTCAGGCCTTGCGATATGACGAACGCGGAGACGCGGGTATTCGGGAGAAGCATTGGGACGAGTATTGGACATGTCTAGTTGCTCCGAAATGCTACATCCGGGAGGAACACGGATTCCATTCGTCATTGTGCCTTGAACAGATCAAGGACTGGCTGGCGGCTGATGAACCTGGGCGGCACCAGTTCAAGGCCGGAATCGTCGAGCGCGCAATCAAGAAGGCGGAAACCTCGGGCGTGCAAGATGTCGATCTCACAATGACGAAGTTCCGGCAGAACTATTACGATTTTGCGACCGATTTTTTCAGGACTGCTCAAAGAAATGTGACGATGCGGCCGCCGGCCCCCACCTATAAAGGTGAGTCTTGGTTCGATCATCGAAGCGGCGTGCTGCCGAAAGGGGTCTACGTCAACTACAAATCGCCAAGAGGCTTCGTCGACCTAACCTTTCCGGATACTGATGCCGAACGACTAAAGGAACTCGAAAAATATTTGGAATCAGGAATGAGGATCGAACAAACCGGTAAGAGCGCGGCAATACGCCTCGAGGCCCTCGCGATAAATAGGTTCGACGACTTCGAGGAAGAGAAGGACAAGGTTCATAAAGCTCTGACGGAGGTTGCCCGATTGCTTAACTTCTATGATCGCGAACGCACAAAGATAGAAGATATAATTTCTCGCGCTCGTCTCGCACGACGCGGGTCGAGTGAGGGCTCGGCAAATGCCTAACAATAAATCCGTCCTCCTAAAAATTAAGCGCCAACCCTCCCCGACTTCCCCATCGCACTGGGAAGAGTTCGAGCTCGCCTGGCATCCCGGCATGAACGTAATCTCCTCGCTGATGGAGATCGCCGCCAACCCCGTTACGCGCGAGGGCAAGCCGACCACTCCCATCACGTACGATTCGAATTGCCTGGAGGAAGTCTGCGGCTCCTGCGCCATGCTGATCAACGGACGCGCCCGCATGGCTTGCTCCGCCTTGATCGACAATCTCGAGCAGCCGGTGCGGCTCGAACCGTTTTCCAAGTTCCCTATCGTTCGCGATCTGGCTACCGACCGCAGCGTCATCTTTGAAAATCTTAAGGCGGTGAAAGCGTGGGTGCCCATCGATGGCACTTACGATCTCGGTCCCGGCCCGCGCATATCGCCCGAAGAGCAGGAAGCCGCGTATCCCATCTCCCGCTGCATCTCGTGCACCTGTTGTATGGAAGCCTGCCCGCAATTTAACGAAGAGACTGGCTTTGTGGGCGCGGCGACTATCGCGCAAGTGCGGCTTTTCAACACGCATCCCACGGGCAAAGAGCTGCAGCGCGAGCGGCTGGCGGCGCTGATGGGCGACGGCGGCATCCAGGAATGCGGCTACGCCCAGAATTGCGTCGAGGTTTGCCCCAAAGATATTCCCTTGACCCGCGCCATTTCTGAGGTGGGCGGCGCGGTCATGAAACAAGCCCTGGGTGACCTTTTCCGGCGTTGATTTTTGTCAAGTGCCACAACTTGGCAACCCCGTTCGGTATCTAATATCCGCTAACTGCTTGCTGCGGGAGCACATGAGTAAGGCGTAATTGCCGCGCCCCGATGGCGTTCCGCGTGCTTCCATCCATAGCGAACGCGTTAGGGACTTGGGATAGTAACCACTGGGTAACCAAAGGTTGATCACCTCCTCCGGTAACGCTCGTAACCGGTAAACCGTGCCGCCAGAAGGTTGGACGACTTGACAGCATGGCTTAGAATGTCCGAACAGTTGCGGAGCGACTTCCGCGGCAGACTTGGGAACGAATTCTTGAAAGCTAAGACACAGCACCATCTGATTCTTCTGTCACTGCTGGCTTGCTTGTGCGCCCCGGCATTTGGCGCGTCCGCGACCAGCCTGCACCGGCCAGTGCGCCGCTCCGCGCGCCATAACCGGCTGCATTGGACGTTGTACAACCCAATGTTTCGTCCCTCGCACGAATCTCTTCTATTGCAGAATGCCGAAGTCGACCGCATGGAATTGCCCCGCATTCAGGATGACAATGAACTTGAAGCCTTGAAGGCCAGCGGCGCGCTGCTGCCCATCGAGGCGAGCGAGACCCTGCGCTTTGATCCCCGGCTCGATCCTTCGCGGCGCTATTGCCGTCCCTGGACGCGCGATTTTGTGCAGGATCTTTCGCAGGCTTACTACCATCGCTTCCACGCGCAGATTCAGGTGAACTCCGCAGTGCGCACGGTCAAGGGACAAGCCAAGCTCCGCCGCCACAATCGCAACGCCGCTCCGGCCGAGGGCGACACCGCTTCATCTCATCTGGCTGGCCTGACTGTCGATTTGCAGCGCCGCGGCATGACTCCCCAACAGATTCAGTTCGTGGAGCGTTACTTGTTCTACATGAAGTCGCTCGGACTGGTTGAGCCTGAAGAAGAGCGCCATCAGTGGGTCTTCCACATTATGGTTTCGGGACGCTACGCCGATTGGCGCGAATCCCAGGATATTGTTCCCGTCGAGCGCGCGGAACCTGCGACCGTTACCGCCGAAAGCCTTCCCGAGTAATCCGCCTCGTATAATTCCGTCAACATGATTGTTTTGATGGCCGGACTTCCCGGCACCGGAAAGACTACGCTCGCCCGCGAACTAGCTTTACGAAGTTCGGGGCGAGTGCTCGGCAAAGATGAAATTCGACACGCGCTTTTCTTGCCTGAAGAAATCGAATACTCCACGCGGCAGGATGATTTCTGTTTGCAGCTGATGCTCGATACCGCCGCTTATCTTTTAAAGAACAATTCAAAGCTAACCGTTTTTCTCGACGGACGTACTTTCTCCCGCACCTATCAGATCGAAAACGTTGTAAACCGCGCCGAATCTCTTCATCAGAGCTGGCAAATTATCGAATGCGTGTGCCCTGAGGATCTTGCGAAACAACGGTTGGAACAACAACACGGCGAGCATCCCGCAGGAAATCGAAATTTCCAACTCTATTTGAAAGTGCGGGAAAGTTTTGAAGCCATCACGCGGCCCAAGCTTGTAATCGATACCAGTGCACGAATGGAAACCTGCATCCAGCGCGCCATGTCCGCCTTACTTTCAGGAGATCGAAGTCCACTCGTGCCCTGACTCGTGAGAAACGAATCTGTTCTCAACCACCGATGTCGGATTGCCACCTTGATCAATCAAGACGAGTGTAAAAACTTAATTGTGATCGAAGATGCGGAAAGCTGCCCACACCAGCCCCGTAGGGACGGAATTTAATAGCCCCGCACGTCAGTGCGGGGTAAGGCCGGCAAATAGAACAAGTCCCGCAGGAACGGCACAGGTTCTCCTGCACGCTGTTTATCGAGAGGAATTTAAAAACGGCAATAGGATAAGCAACCTAGCGCAGCCAATCTTCCAACTCAATTCCCCGGTCGGTTTTTTCGTCGCGATATTTCACAATCACCGGCGTGTACAAAGAAATTCCCATCTCTGCCGCTGCGCCTTTTTTCACTGCCCGCGACCCCGGCACAACCACTGCACCCTCAGGAACTTCCAGCGGACTTTCGGCCGTAGCGCGATAAACCGTATTGCGCGGCAAATCATAGAGCGGCGTCGACCTGGTCAAAATCGTCCCCGCCCCTAGGACCGCGCGCGCACGCACCAGCGTGCCTTCATAGACTCCGCAATTCCCCCCCACCAGGACATCGTCTTCGATGATCACCGGCGCTGCGTTCACCGGTTCCAGCACGCCGCCGATCTGCGCCGCCGCGCTGAGATGAACCCGCTTCCCGACCTGCGCGCACGAGCCCACCAACGCGTGGGAATCCACCATCGTGCCTTCGTCGACATACGCCCCCACGTTGATGAACATCGGAGGCATGCAAATGACCGAAGGCGCAATATACGCCCCCACTCTCGCCGAAGACCCGCCCGGTACCACGCGCACACGGTCTGCGAGCGAAAATTGACGCGCGGGAAAAGTATCTTTGTCGACGAAGCTGAGCCCATTTCCAGGCATTTCCGTCAACTCGCCAAGCCGAAAGCCCAACAGAATTCCACGCTTCACCCAACTGTTCACTACCCATCGGCCATCGCGCTTTTCTGCCGCCCGAATCTTCCCCTGCGTTAGCGCGTCGCGGAATTCAAGAAACGCCGCCCGCGCCTCAGGCTTATGCTCAACCTCGCCGAGCGTTGCGAAATGTTCGATGGAAGTTTGCAGGGATGACATGAAATGGATGGATCGAAAATGACAGGTTAAAAAGCGAATCAAAAAATAAAAAATCGAACTTGTCGATGACTGATTGTTGCTTGGCGATTCAATCCGAAAAGACGACGTTGCGTTCAATCAATATCAGCGATCAAAAATCAACAATTGTTTTCCTACACGCACTTGCACTCGCTGCGAATCAGCACTCCCGTCATGCCATGCGCAGTCTCGCGGCCTTGCACCAGCGTGGCATAAGGTCCGTGCCAGCGTGCGTGGTTGGCGTCGTGCCCAGCCGGGCGTCCCTTGCCCTGATTGCATTGCCCGCATGATCCGCGATGCAGCACAATCTTCCGCGGACCAGCCGCCCAGTTTTCGTAAATATAAAACTCCGCCGACTCGGGCGACGGCACCGCAGCTTTCGCGATCAGCCCCGCTTCGGTTGCAACCTTCTGCAATTTCGATCGCGTGTCGCGGCGCATGGGCAAGAGCGGTAGACGATAATTTTCTTCAATCTTTCCCATCATCGTCAGCGCCGCTTTCACCGGCAGCGGATTCGATTCGATGAAGTTGGCCTGCATCAAAGCCAGATACTTGCGCTGAATGCTTCGCGCCGCCGCCCAGTCATTGTTTAGCGCAGCCCGCGCCATCTCCGCCATTTCGTGCGGTATCTCGTTTGAGGCCACCGAAATAACGCCCACTCCACCCAATGCGATCACCGGCAAGGTCACGGCGTCATCGCCAGAAAAAACCAGAAATGTTTCGGGAACGGCATTGATGGCCTCGGCAATCTGCGTCATGTTGCCGCTGGCCTCTTTCACGCCGGCAATGTTGGGGATCTCCGCCAGTCGTGCCAGCGTTCCCGGCTCAATGTTCGCTCCGGTACGGCCGGGAACATTGTAAAGAATAACCGGCTTCTCGCCCACGGCCTCGGCAATCGCCTTGAAGTGCCGGTACTGCCCTTCCTGCGTGGGCTTGTTGTAATACGGCGAAGCGGTAAGAATCACATCTACGCCGGGACGCGCGGCAACCTCCTTGGCCTTTTCCACCGCATCGTGCGTGGAGTTCGAGGTCGCGCCCGCCATAATCGGCACGCGCCCCGCAGCCACTTCGATGGTCGTATCGATCACATACAACCACTCATCGTGCGTCAGGGTAGGAGTTTCGCCAGTCGTTCCGCAGGGAACCAGAAAGTCGATGCCGGACTCTATCTGCCATGTCACCAGATTGCGCAGAGCGGCAGCATCAATCGACCCATCCTGATGAAAGGGCGTTACCAGCGCAGTGCCACAGCCTCGAAGTTGCATGGTACTAAGATAGCGCGAATATGCGTAGGAGGGAACGCCCGGAATCTAGATCTCCCGCCAGATGTCCTTGAAATCGTAGAAACCCTTCTTCCCGGCAATCCACTCTGCCGCCCGCACCGCGCCATCGGCAAAGCCCTGGCGCGATTTCGCATCGTGGCAGAGATAAATCCGGTCCGCGGCCGATTCCAGCACAACTTCGTGCATCCCTACTACGTCGCCCTCGCGAAAAGAAGTAATTTCGAGGGACTTGCCTTTTTCGCTGGCTTCCCCCATTGCGTGCTGGATCGCGATGGCCGTCCCTGAAGGCGCATCTTTTTTGTGAACGTGATGCCGCTCAAAAATCTGTCCGGAATAATCACGCTGCAACGCCGCCGCCGCGGTGCGGGCGACATCGAGAAATAGGTTCACTCCCACAGAAAAGTTAGCCGCGTAAACAAATCCCGTTCCCTGCTTTTCAACCAATTCTCGCACCCGCCCAACTTCGGCATACCAGCCGGTCGTGCCCACAACCATGCTCTTGCCGGCGCTGGCGCATGCTTCAATATGCGCGAGGACGGTATGAGGCGCGGTGAAATCAATCACCACGTCAACGTTGCGCAGATTTTCAGGCATCAGCGCCGCGCCGCCCACATTCTCACTCGAACCCGCCACTACAACCTCATGTCGGCGGTGGAGCGCGACCTGCGCCACCAACGACCCCGTCTTACCCCGGCCTAAAATGAGGAGTTTCATAACAAATGGGAAGTTGTATCGCGTTAGACTTTCTCGGCGCTCTTTGCGGATCCTCTTAGCGCCCTTGGCGGTTAAGAGCTTCTCGACCCGCTTTTCGACCCTCTATGCGTAAACTTCCGGATCCAGTTCCGCGAAAAATGTGCTGTGCAGCCGCTGGATCACTTCCGGCACTTCATCTTCTTCAATCACAAAAGTAAGATTAATTTCCGACGCTCCCTGCGAGATCATGCGAATCTTCTTATCCACCAGTTTGCCGAACACCAGCGCTGCCACACCAGGCTTGTCCCGAAGACTTTCCCCTACCAGGCAAACAATGGCTTTCCGGCCCTCATACTTCACATCCGCCAGTTTCGCCAAATCCGCGGCCAGCGCCGGAATCGCGTAGTTGGAATCGACCGTCAGCGAAACGCTGACCTCTGAAGTCGAAACCACATCGACCGCGACCTTATGCCGGTCAAACGCTTCGAAAATCGCCCGCAGAAAACCGTGAGCCAAAAGCATTCGGGGCGCGGCCACATCGACAATCGTGATCCGTTTTTTGACTGCAATCGCCTTGAAAATATTCTTCCCCTGCGGCGCTCGGGTTGTAATCTTAGTCCCTTCGCACGAGGGATTGCGCGAATTCAGCACGTATACCGGAATATTTTTCTGGATCGCAGGCAGCACGGTCGCCGGGTGCAGCACCTTGGCCCCAAAATAAGCCAACTCGGCAGCTTCATCGAAGCTGATCACTTTAATGCGGCGCGCTTCAGGACAGATTCGCGGATCGGTCGTCAGAATGCCGTCAACATCGGTCCAGATCTCGATTCGCTCCGCGCCCAGTCCCGCGCCCACAATCGCCGCCGAATAATCGGAACCGCCCCGGCCAATCGTCGTCGTAACTCCCGCGCGGTTCGCCCCGATAAATCCGCCCATCACCGGAACTTGTCCCGCATCGAGCAGCGGCTTTACTTTGATTTGCAGGCGCTCGTTGGTTTCGTCGTACTGCGGCGCCGCTTCCATGAAATTATTATCGGTGACCAGCACTTCGCGCGAATCCACATGCACGCCGTTCAGGCCCTGCGCCGCAAATGCCGCCGCCACGATTTTGCTGGAAAGCATTTCGCCGAACGCGGCCACATGATCCGTAGTTCGCGGAGTTACTTCGCCTACCGCGGAAATGCCGCGCAGCAATTCGTCGAGCGCCTCGAAATGGCTTCCCAGTTCCGAGTGAAAGTCGGTGAAGAGCGCGGTGCCGAGTAGTTCGGTCGCGGTCTGGTAGTGTCTTTCCTGAAGGGTGCGGCAAAGTTTCAGCGCGGTCTTGCGCTCGCCCGCGCCTGCCGCTCGAGCCATGGTGAGAAGCGTGTCAGTCACTTTGGCCATGGCGCTGACCACCACTACCGGCTTCTGCGGAAGCCGGTCCTTAACAATTGCGGCCACGCGCTCAATGGCGCGCGCATCCTCCACCGAAGTGCCGCCGAACTTCATTACAATCATCGGCGTGCTTCCCTGGCTCGACCGACCAGCAACGGATTTTGAAAGCGCGTCTGGATTTTCATTCTAGGAGGTCGCCAGGTAACCTTCGGCTTTGAGTAGTTCGGCGTTCAGCACGGCCGCGCCCGCCGCACCGCGTATGGTGTTATGCGAAAGCACGGTGAACTTCCAATCCAGCACGCTGCAGGGCCGCAGGCGGCCAACGGCAGTCGTCATGCCCGCTCCCAGATCGACATCGAAACGGGGCTGCGGACGGTCATTGGCTTCCAGGTACACCACCGGAAGCTTCGGTGCGCTGGGCAAGTCTAATTCCTGCGGTTCGGCGCGATAGTCGTTCCAGGCGGCGATAATTTCTTCCCGAGTGGCTTTCGTCTTCAGCCGCACCGAGATTGATTCCGTATGGCCGTCTTCCACCGCAACGCGATTGCATTGCGCGCTCATGGCGAAAGAGGCGGGCACAATTTTTGTTCCGTTTACCTGCCCCAGCAACTTCAACGTTTCCTCTTCCATCTTTTCTTCTTCGTTGCGGATGTACGGAATCACATTGCCGAGAATATCGAGCGAGGCCACTCCCGGGTAACCCGCGCCACTAACCGCTTGCATGGTCACGGCCAGCACCGCTTCCAACCCAAACTGCCGGTGCAAGGGCGCTAGCGCCAGCACCAACCCAATCGCCGAACAGTTGGGATTCGTCACCACATAGCCGCCCGATTTCTTCCTCCACGCCTGTGTATCGATCAGCTTGATGTGCGGAGCGTTTACTTCCGGGATCACCAACGGCACGTCTGCTTGCATGCGCAGCGCGCTGGAATTCGAAATCACGAAGCATCCCGCCTCGGCGAAGCGCGGCTCCATCTCCGCGGCAATGGACGCGTCGAGCGCCGCAAAAATGATCTTCGGCGCGCCTTCCGCCGTAGCGGGAGCGATCTTCATCGCGCCCACATTGGCCGGAATCGGCGTTTTCAGCCGCCAACGCGCCGCTTCGGAATAAATCTTACCTTCGGAGCGGTCCGAAGCTGCCAGCCAAGCTACTTCGAACCAGGGATGGTGCTCGAGCATCTGGATAAACCTTTGCCCGACTACACCTGTGGCTCCTAAAACGCCAATGGGAATCTTGTTGTTCATAATTTGCTGTTCACAAAGGGGTACTTGGATTTTACAACAGCGCTTTCTCTGCCAAGTGCGGACGGTGCCACGGGAAACAACCAGAAGTTGTCCGCCTTCAGTCACTACCCGGTCGGAGCCGGGTGCCGATGGAAGATTCGAGAGGCCGCTATGCCCGAACTTCGACAAAATTTGTTTACCAAAGAATGGGTCATCATCGCCACCGAGCGGGCCAAGCGTCCTGAGGAACTGGTCACGCACCGCCCAGCCCAGGCGGTGCCATCTCTTGTAGATAGCTGCCCCTTCTGCCCCGGCAACGAAAATAAAACGCCAGAGGAGATTATGCGTTCGCCAGCGCATACTACGGAGCCGTGGGCGGTGCGCGTGATTCCCAACAAATTTGCCGCGCTCTCGCGCGATGTGCAACCCACCCGCAGCCTGCAACACTTGCGCCGGCGGGTGGAAGGCTTTGGTTTTCATGAGGTGATTATCGATAGTCCCGACCATGCCGCCTGCATGGCCCTGCTTCCGGATGCTCAAATAGCCCGGATACTCGGGGTGTTCAAAGAGCGCTACAACTTGCTGAGCGCGGACCAGCGCGTCAATCACATTACGATTTTCAAGAATCATGGCGTCGACGCCGGGGCCAGCATGCAGCATCCGCATTCCCAACTCATCGCCACGGCGGTCATCCCCAGCCAGGTACGGCACCGTCTGCACGAAGCGTTGCGCCACTATGACGACGCCGGCGAGTGCATGTTCTGCCACATGGTGGAGCGCGAGGTCGAGGACCAGACTCGCATTGTCCTTAAGAGTGAGCTTTTTGTGGCGATGGAGGTTTTTGCCTCGCCCACGCCGTTCGCCACTCACATTTTTCCTTTACGCCACATGGCCAGCTTCGGCGAGATCACGGCCGCCGAAATATCGGATCTGGCGCGCATCCTGCGCAATCTGTTGGCGAAGATATACGTGGGCCTGGAAAATCCCGATCTCAATTTCACCATTCGCAGCGGGCCCTCCGATTATGAAGGCGCACGTCACTTTCACTGGTATCTCAGCGTGATTCCCCGGCTCACTCGAATGGCCGGTTTTGAACTTGGTTCCGGCATGTTCATCAACACAGTTCTGCCCGAAGCGGCTGCGGAATTCCTGCGGAACATCAAAGCCGACAAAGCCAACGCTGCCAAGGCTTCCTCCATCTAGCCGAATAATGCGTGCGCCTTCGGAGCGCGCTAGAATCCATAGCGGCAAACATTCCAAGCAAAGCAGGAGCGTCGAGATGGGCAACGCTTTGGAAAACATAACCAACAGTTCGCTCTACACCGAGGCCGCGCGACTGATGCTGGCGCCCGAGCAATGCGCCCTGGTGGTCGTGGACATTCAGGAAAAATTGCTGCCGCCGATTTTCCAGAAAGAGCAACTGGTTCGCAATTCGAAGCTTCTCATCCGCGCCGCAGGCGTTCTCAAGATTCCAACGATGATGAGCACGCAATACGCAAAAGGCCTGGGCGCAACCGTGCCGGAAGTCGCTTCCCTGCTGCCGGAGTCAGAGGCCATCGATAAAGATCAGTTCTCCTGCTTTGGCAGCGATGCTTTCTGCGCGCGGCTCAAGCGCTTGCCCGGCAACCGCAATACTTTGCTCCTTTGCGGTATGGAGAGCCATATCTGCGTGGCGCAGACAGCGCTTGCGGCTTTGCGCGAAGGCTACCTCGTGCACGTCGCTTCCGATGCCGTAGGATCGCGGACGGAATGGAACTGGAAGATCGGCCTGGAACGAATGCGAGCCGCGGGGGCAGTGATCTCCTCGACCGAAATGATGATTTATGAACTGATGCGCTCGTCTTCGTCAACGGCGTTCAAAGAGATGCTGCCGTATCTAAAGGGATAGTCTTGGGTAGGTTGGTATGGATCGGGAGCACTTTCAAGTTCGGGCCGCAGAAATTCGCGTTGGCTGAGTTTGCAGGGATGCGGATTGCGGAGGTTTTAAGGTGCCTGGGGCGACGGAGCAGAGTCCGGCTGACCCTCTTTACCCCGGCCGTTTCGACCCGCACCACGAGCCTCTTAAATCGATTTAACTCTCGTATTTAAGTCTATGATAATAAATGAGTTATAAGCGTACATTTCAACAGGCTGCAGGTCCTGTAACTATCATAAAAACAGCTCTTTAGCCGTCCAGTGCACCAAAAACAATGCATTACATGCGCGAATGGCTTTATCCTGGTCAGAGCTAAAGCCCGCATTATTGGTGGTCCAGGGCGGCACGGCTGAAGCCATGCCCTTCCATACGCCTAGGCCTCCACTGGCGACGCGGTAGGCTCGGCTTCGTCCTTCTTCTTGACTCGCACCACTGTAATTTTCGCAATGCCCTCTTCAAACGTGGGCGGCTTCAATTTTGAAGCCATGCGTCGCATCACATCTTCGGGGACGACGCGGTCGCGGCGGGCATGGCGTTCGATGCACACATCGAGCGGCACGTCGAAAAAAACCGCATGGACTTCGTACTGATAATCCTTGGCCAGCTTGATCCAGTGCTGGCGTTCCTGCGGCGTCAGGTTCGTGGCATCCACATAATTCATGGGTCGCTTGGCGATCAGCCGCGCCTTCAGCATGGAGCGCAGGTTAGAAAACACTAAATCCTGAAATCGCTGCTCGCGCACGTCGTCAAAAAGCAAAGAACGCACCATGTCGCTGGATAGTGGAACTACGTTGTGACGCTTGAACCAGGAACTTTTGCCCGATCCCGGCAAACCGATAGCCAGCACCACTACACCTTTCGGCGGGCGCGGCGCGGCAGGGACGGCGGGAATCTTTGAAGCACCAACGGCAGCCGCTGACGTCGCTTCTGGAGCTTGCGTCTCTCCATCACCTAAACCTTCATCCGGCTCAGGTTCTTCGCGACCACCCGGAATCGATCCTTTCACGGCAGCGGGTGTAAATGCCTGTGCCACGGCCTGCTCGCGTCCGCGGCCACCTCGCCCGCGCCCACCCCTTCGACGCCGCCCGCGGGACGCTGGTCCTGAGCTTGCGTTACGTTGAACTGGAGCCGGCTCTTCCTCGGAGGGCGCCTCTTCTGCAACGGCCCGCGTGCGGCGCGCAGTGGGAAGCTCGGGGGACGGAGTTGCATGGGATGCTGCAGCTTCGTGCGGTTCTCGATCGGGATCAGCTTCCGGCTGTTGTTCTACTTCGAAATATGCCGGCTGTAGGGGAGGTGGAGCGGGTTGGTCGGAAGGCTCCGAGGGCGTCTTTTTGCGGCGCTGCAAGCGCTCGCGCATCCATTTGCGCATGAATGGCTTTTAACACAGAAGAGCGGGCGGGATCAATCGGCCAAACCCAGACGCGAACCAGACGCGACAGCGGCACAATGAACGACTGGTTTCGAGCACCGGCTACAATAGCACCATGCCGAGCACGATTCCAGATTCCATCCGCGGCCAGAGATATGTTTCCCTCACCACCTACCGCAAGAACGGCACTCCAGTGGCCACGCCGGTGTGGTTCGGCGAAGACGAGGGCAAGCTCTACATCATGACGCTCAGCAAGACCGGAAAGGTGAAACGCATTCGCAATAACCCGCAGGTCAAAGTTGCGCGTTGCACCATGCGCGGCAAAGTTACCGGGCCGGAATATGAAGCGTCGGCGCGGCTTCTGCCGACGGAAGAGCACGCCCACGCGCACCAGACCGTAAACCGGAAATATCTGCTGGCCCGGCTGACCTCGATTTTCAGCCGCGCCGACGCCTTCATTGAGATTGGCTTTCCGTAGCCACGCTCATTTCTTGTTGCCCCCATTCGTTTCCGCAATAGAACACGAGCCAGCGTTAAAGGCGCGAGAAGGAAGCTCGGATTATTTACGCCGACGCGCTCTCCTGCTAACATCATTTGTTCGTCTGCGAAGCAAACCAATTTCTGAATCGCGCCGGATGTATTTAGACGTGGTTATATGAACGGAGAAACCATGGCAATCAAAGTAGGGATTAACGGGTTCGGCCGAATTGGCCGTAATGTACTGCGGACGTCGCTGAATGATCCAAATCTGGAATTTGTAGCGGTGAACGATCTCACCGATCCTAAGACGCTGGCGCACCTGCTGAAGTACGATTCGATCCTAGGAAACCTGAAGCAGAACATCACCGCCGGCGCGGACAGCATTACGGTGGACGGAAAGACCATCAAGGTCTTCAAGGAGAAAGATCCAGCGGCACTGAACTGGGAATCCGTGGGCGCCCAGGTTGTGGTCGAATCGACCGGACGCTTCACCGACGCGGCCGATGCGAAGAAGCATCTGCGAGGTTCGGTAAAAAAAGTAATCATCTCGGCCCCGGCGAAGAATGAAGACATCACGATTGTTCTCGGCGTTAATCACGAGAAGTACGATGGCAGCAAGCATCACATTATTTCGAACGCGTCCTGCACCACGAATTGCCTGGCGCCTGTGGCCAAGGTCCTCAATGATGAGTTCAAGATCATAAGCGGGACCATGACCACCATTCACTCCTACACGAACGATCAGGTCATCCTCGATTTCCCGCACAAAGATTTGCGGCGGGCGCGGGCGGCGGCGATCAATATGATTCCGACGTCCACCGGCGCGGCCAAGGCATTGAAGCTGGTGATTCCGGAATTGGCCGGAAAGCTCGATGGTTTTTCGATGCGCGTGCCTACTCCGAATGTTTCCATCGTCGACCTGGTGGTGTGGGTGGAAAAGAAAACGACCAAGGAAGAAGTGAACGCGGCGTTGAAGAAGGCTTCGGAGAGCGGCCCGCTGAAGGGCTATCTTGGCTATGAGGAGAACGAATTGGTTTCCTCCGATTTCAAAGGGGATTCGCGGTCTTCCATTGTGGATTCTCCCGTGACCCTGGTGGTTGGGGGAAATTGCGTCAAAGTATTTTCGTGGTACGACAACGAGTGGGGATACTCCTGCCGCGTGCGGGATTTGATCCATTACATAGCAGATAAGGGATTGTAAATTCCTGGGGCGCCGCGTTCTCGCCGGCCAGAGCGCGGGTGGAAGTCTTTTTGGTTTTGTTGTGCTGGCTGCAAGGGCGAGATGCCCTCGCAACAGCCGGCGGGACGCCGGCGCTACGTGTTTGCCGGCGCTACGTGTTTGCCGGCGCTACGTTTGTTTCGCGGCTTCCATCTGTCGCTGCTAACATCTAAGGACCAACCAGCTAAGGACGACCCAGCCATGTCGAAGTTATCCATCCGCGATCTTCCCCTCAACGGCAACCGTATTTTCATGCGCGTCGACTTCAACGTCCCTCTCGAGGATGGGCGCGTGATGGACGACACGCGGATTCGCGAAACTCTGCCTTCGATCGAATATGCGCTGCGTCACGGAGCGCGGCTGATTCTGGCTTCGCATCTGGGGCGTCCCAAGGGCAAACCCAATCTAAAGATGAGTCTTAAACCAGTGGCCGAGCGCCTGCGAATGGTTCTGGATAAAGAACTGGCCCGCGGCGAGAACGTTGGCTTCTGCCCCGATTGTGTCGGACCCGAGGCCGAGGAAGTTGCTACACAGCTTGAAAAAGGTCAGACGCTGCTGCTGGAGAATTTGCGCTTCCACGCCGAAGAAGAACTCAACGACGAGCATTTCGCCAGGCAGTTAGGGAAGCTTGCCGATTTCTATGTGAATGACGCCTTTGGCACAGCGCATCGGGCGCACGCTTCCACGGTTGGCATCACCAAGTTTGTATCGATGTCCGCAGCCGGCTTGCTGATGGAGAAGGAACTGCAATATCTGGGCAAAGCGCTGGAAAATCCCGAGCCGCCCTTCATTGCAATTCTCGGCGGAGCCAAGGTCAGCGACAAGATTAATGTGATCCGTAATCTGATGACTAAGGTCGATTCGCTCATTATCGGCGGCGGCATGGCTTATACGTTCCTGAAGGCGCAGGGGCAGGAAATTGGCAAGTCGCTGCTCGAAGCCGACAAAATAGAACTGGCGCGGCAACTTCTGCAAGAAGCCAAGCAACGAAATGTGAAGTTTTTACTGCCTATCGATCATGTGGTTGCGATGAAACCCGAAACCAATGCCGTGATACAGCAGGTCGGCGAAGGCCAGCCGATTCCCGCCGATCGCATGGCTCTCGATATTGGTCCGAAGACGATTGATCTGTTCTCGGAAGAGATTTCGCGGGCGCGAACCATTGTGTGGAATGGGCCGATGGGCGTGTTCGAGGTTCCAGGATTTTCACGCGGAACCTTTAAGATTGCGCAAGCGGTAGCCGATAACGTTGGGGCGATTTCGATTGTGGGTGGCGGCGATACGGTCGCTGCCGTGCACGCCGCGGAGGTCGCCGACAAGATGACGCACATTTCGACCGGCGGAGGCGCATCGCTGGAATTTCTCGAAGGGAAAAAGTTGCCCGGGGTCGAGGCGCTGACAAACAAAAAGTGAGCGGCCTCAGCGCGGACGTGAGCGATCTCAAACTCCGGATTCGGTTGCGGGGCGAACGGACTGTCGAATTCGCCGGCCCCGCCGATATTACTCGAGAGAGTACCGATGCGATTGTGAACGCCGCGAATTCATCTCTTCTGGGCGGTGGCGGCGTGGATGGCGCGATCCATCGCGCCGGCGGCCCCGATATTCTTACCGCTTGCCGTGAAATCGTTTCGAAGATCGGCAGACTATCAGCAGGGCAAGCCGTTATCACGGGCGGAGGCCGCCTGGCCGCGAAATATGTAATTCATACTGTCGGTCCGGTGTATCGCGGCGGAGAGCGGGAAGAGGCTGAGACCCTGGCAAATTGTCATCGCGCGTCCATTCGTCTGGCCGACGAGCACTTTTTGAAGTCGTTGTCGTTTCCGGCGATTTCCATCGGGGCTTACGGTTATCCTGTCGCGGACGCGGCGGCCATTGCGGTTTCATCAACCCTTGAAAGTCTGGCGGCAGCGCAACATGTTCTTTGCGTTCGCTTCGTTCTCTTCGATCACTCTACTTTAAAAATTTATGCTCAAGCTGCCGAAAGGCTGGCGAGTACCGACTCCACTTCGTCGTACACAATCGAGAAAGAATCTTAATGAGAAAGAAGCTGATCGCCGCCAATTGGAAAATGTATAAAACTCCCGAGCAAACGAAGGAGTTTTTTCGCGCCTTCTTGCCGCTCGTGGCCGGACACAACCGCGATGAAATCGTAGTGTGCCCTCCGGACATCGATCTGGCAGCCGCGCTGGAAGCGGCCAACGGGTCAGAGGTAGCCGTTGGCGCACAGAACGTCCATTGGAAAAGTGAGGGAGCTTTCACCGGAGAGACTTCCACGGCGATGCTGCTGGCGCTGGGCGTAACCCATGTCATTATCGGGCACTCGGAACGGCGGCAGTTTTTCTGCGAGACCGATGACACGGTGAATCTGCGGCTGAAAGCCGCGCTGGAAGCTGGACTCACACCGATCTGTTGTGTGGGCGAGGTGCTGGAAGAACGCGAAGCTGGCCTGACGGATGATGTTCTCCGCCGGCAGTGCGTGCGAGCTTTCCATGCAGTTTCATCGAAAAAGGGCACGAAGCTTGTCGTGGCGTACGAGCCGGTATGGGCGATCGGCACCGGAAAGACGGCGACGCCGGAACTGGCAGCGGAAGCTCACGCGGTGATTCGCCGGGAAGCGACGGAAGTATTTGGCGAAGAGTTCGCGTCGAAGCTGCGCATTCTGTACGGTGGATCGGTAAAGCCGGAAAATGCCGCAGCGCTCATGGCGCAGGAAGAAATCGACGGCGCGTTGGTGGGAGGGGCATCGCTCGATCCTAAATCGTTTGCGGCGATTGTGAAGTATTAGGACTAGTTTGCGAATGCGCCAGTTTATCTACGACGAATTTCGTCCAGCATTTTAGGATCGATGTTGCCGCCGCTGATGACAGCGACATTGAGCTTCGTTTGTGGCAGTTGGCCGCGATGAAAAAGAAATCCAGCTACAGACACGGCTCCGCTGGGCTCCGCTACAGTTTCTGGATTTTCAGCCAGTAGCCGAACTGCTTGGCGAATTTCGTCTTCTGTCACGGTAATAATGTCGTCGACGTAGCGGCTAATGTGTTCGAAGTTGATAGGTCCGATGCTTTGCGAGCGCAATCCGTCGGCGATGGTTTGGGACACTTCGCCGGCGGCAAACTCAACGATTTTTCCTGCACGGAAACTGGCTTGGGCATCGCCTGCCAGTTCTGGTTCGACGCCAATTACGTTGACGGCGGGATTGCTTAACTTAATTGCAGCCGCGATCCCACTCAGCAATCCGCCGCCGCCGACCGGCACCTGGGGCAGGTCCTCGAGAATTTCCAGCCCAATCGTTCCCTGACCCGCGATGATCTGTTCGTCATTAAAAGGCGGCACGATGGCGTATCCATTCTTTGCAGCGAGTTCCTCGGCTCTGGCTTGCCGTTCCGAACTGCTTGGGCCTACCACAACAATTTCGGCGCCCAATGCAGCTGTGGCCTGACGCTTGATGGCCGGAGCGTTGTCCGGCATTACGATAACGGCCTTCAGGCCCAGCGCGCGCGCCGCGTAGGCCACTCCCTGTGCATGGTTGCCGCTGGAGTAGGTGATCACTCCGCGGCTCCGAGCCTCTTCCGACAGCGAGCTGATCTTGTTGTAGGCCCCGCGAAGTTTGAGGCACCGACGGGCTGCTGGTTTTCGGGTTTGAGGAAAAGCTGGCGCGTATCGGATGGGAGAGCGGGAGGCGGCTGTGCCCACACGCTTCGGGGGAATTCGATCAGCGGCGTGTGGACAGCGATGCCGCGAAGACGTGCGCGGGCAGATTGGAGGTTGGAAAGTGTGATCATGCTGCTTCATTATCGCCCAGCCATTCAAAGCGCCACGAGGGAATGATGACATCATGATGCCGTACAATGCGCTGACCGTGGAATACGGAGGCGTGCTCCACTGCAGATCGGGATTTCGCACGGTTTCCGGGGCTGCGGTGGAAACCCGCTGGAGTAAAGGTGTTACCGTCCGGCGGCCTTGAATCGGGCCGCAACCTAGAGCGGAATAGCAAACACTCGGTTTGTCCACCCCGCGGCTTGAGAAGCCGACCACACCAAAAGTAGTTCGTTGATTGCCGTCAGCAAGTCCGTTTTCTGGGAAACAATGAGAAGGCCTTGGCGTACGTCCGAACTCACAAATCTCGCGAACGCCCGTGGCATAGTCCTGAGATCATGTGAGACCAGGAGGCGCCCTTCGCGAGCGAAGGCGGCCTTCTCGAGCGGCAAAAGTCAAAACTTCAAGATCGGAGAGACCGCGTAGGCCAGCCATCACCGCAGTCTGAAAATCCACCTATGGCTCGCGCCGCAAAACTCCAGTGACAATGTGTTGATTAAGGTCAGCATCTGCCTGGAAGCGTACTCTCAAGGATTAAGCCGCTCTTACTTCTTCGACCTTCCTGGATTCCTCGAGCTTGCTGTGCAGGATGGGATTTACCCTGCGCGCCTCGGCGCGCAACGCCTCAAATTCCCGATCATGCTGTTGCAGATAGGAGTCCACCTCCGCACGGTGGCTGAGGTAGTAGGTTATCGCACCGTAGACTTCCTCTAGTTTCAGAACAGGAAAGGACTGGGCAACGCTTTCGGGGGCGGCGCCGCGGAGGAAGCCGTACGCAATCGAATCCAAGGAAACACGCGTGCCAGTGATCCAGTATCCGCCGTCGCGTTGCTCTACGTATTCGGTTGCCATTCGTAGCCACCCTAGCAATAGTACCACCGCGCAAACCGGCTAAATTTCCAGGATCACGGGCATGATCAGCGGCCGTTTTTGCGTCTGCCTGGAGATGTATCTTTTTAGGTCGGCGCGGATTTTTTCTTTGATTACGCCGTAGTCCGCTTTTTCTTCTTCGCTGGAGTGGGCCAGCGTATCTTCGACAACGCGGCGCGCGCCATCCATCAGGCCATTGTCGCCGGGATTGAATCCGCGGGTGACAATTTCGGGCGCTGTCTCGACTCGCCCCGTGAGTTTGTTGATGGCGATGATGGGCAGGACGATGCCATCTTCGCTCAGGTGCCGGCGGTCTTTAATAATTAAATCCTCGACCACGTCCGTGCGCGACCCGGAATCAATGCAGACGCGGCCCACGTTGACCTTGCCGGCCTTGCGCGCATTATGTTCGTCGAACTCGAGAACGTCTCCGCTTTCGATCAGCATCACCTTGCCGACAGAGCTTTGCATGGCCGCAGCCATTTCCGCGTGCAGCTTTAGCTGGCGGTATTCGCCGTGTACGGGAATAAAATACTTCGGCTTGACCAGGTTGATAATCAGCTTCAGTTCTTCCTGGCTGGCGTGCCCGCTGACGTGAATCGGGGGCGAAGTTCCGTCTTCATAAATCACGTGCGCCTCGCGGCGGAACAGGTGATCGATCATGCGGTAAATCGTTTTCTCGTTGCCTGGGATGATTCGCGACGAAAGAACGACGGTGTCGCCCTTCTCAATTTTGGCGTGCTTGTGATTGTCGACCGCGGCGCGAGACAAGGCAGACATGGGCTCGCCCTGGGTTCCGCTGATCATCACGCAGACTTTTTCCGGGGCGAAGTTCTTCATCTCGCCGGGATTGATCACCAGGCCTTCGGGGATCTCGAGATAGCCCAGATCTTCGGCGATTTCGGCCGAGTTGTTCATGGAGCGGCCGATGAAAGCCACTTTCCGACCATGCTGGTGCGCCAGCTCAACGGCCAGGCGGATGCGGTGAATGGAAGAAGAAAAACAGGAGATAAAAAGCCGCCGCTGGGTATGCGCGAATACCTCGTCAAACTTGCGCCGCACGGCGCGTTCACTGGGGGTGTAACCTTTGCGCTCAACGTTCGTCGAATCCTGAAACAGCGCCAGAACGCCGTGCTGGCCGTATTCCGCGAAGGCGTGCAGATCGAAAAGGTGATTGTCGGTGGGTGTGGGATCGACCTTGAAATCGCCTGTATGGATGATTACGCCGAGCGGGGTATGAATCGCAAGCGCCACGCAATCGACCAGACTATGAGTTACACGAATGGGGTGGATGGTGAACACGCCAGCCTTGAAGCGCTCGCCTGCGTGCATCTCGCGCAGATCGGCATCGTCAAGAAGGCCGTGCTCGTCCAACTTGTCTTCCACGTAAGCCAGAGTGAATTCGGTGCCCCAAACCGGCACGTTGAGCTCGGAAAGGATCCAGGGCAGGGCTCCGATGTGATCTTCGTGGCCGTGAGTGAGAACGATTCCGCGAACCCGTTCCCGGTTCTCGATGAGGTAGGAAATATCGGGAACTACGATATCCACGCCGAGCAATTCGGCCTCGGGGAACATGAGGCCTGCATCGACGACGATGATGTCATCTCCCCAGCGGACCGCCATGCAGTTCATACCGAACTCGCCGAGGCCCCCGAGGGGGATAATCTGCAATTTTCCAGGTGGCATTAGGTTAACCCCTGATGCTAGCACAGACTGTGTTCTCTACCGGACTTAAGGTTGCTGCAGGGTGATCGACCCGCATAGCATTCTCCCTCTCGCTGAGTTAAGGTTGATGGGAATGGTTGCCGATTCGAAATCGTGGCTGCGCACGCGGATTGAAAAAACTTTGGTGAAGGGCTTGACTCGCGCCTACTCTACCGTGCAAGTCGATCCGAATAAGTTTTTGCTGCAACTGCGCACCGCATATCGTGTGCCGATCAGCGGTTATCACGGAGTGTATTCGCTCGAGATCGGCGAACTGGATGCGGTGGCCGATGACCTGATTCGCGGAGGCATGAAGCTTGCCGCAGCCGAAGGCGCGGGCCTTGGACTGGGTGGCCTGATTACGATTTTGCCGGACCTTGGTATTCTTTCTGCGATTACCATGCGAACCATCCAGAAGCTGAGCCTGATCTACGGCTTCCAATACAACACTGACAATGAAATTGCCGAACTGTGGATTGCCGCCGCCAGCGCCGCGGGAGTAGATGTGAGCCGGGAGTTGATGGAAAAAGAAGTGGTCAACAAATTCGTGCCGCGGGTGATTCAGCGCATCGCGGCGCGGGCCAGCACGGAAGTTGTTGAGAAGTGGGCGGGACGGATGATTCCTTTGGTGAGTTCCGCTTTGGGTGCGGGGTTGAATTACTGGTTTGTACGAGCGTGGGGCGAGCGGGCGAAAGCTCACTTTCGGAAGCGGCACCTCGAGTTACGGCAAAAAGCGCAGAATGCGATCCCAGTGCCGGAGCCACAAATTTTGTTGCCTTCCAGTCATTAAAGAATGATTACGTTCCAGTGTGCTGCAATTCTGTTCGATCTCGATGGAGTCCTTGTAGATTCCACCCGCTCGGTAGAGCGGCAGTGGCGCGTGTGGGCGCGCGAACATGGCATCGATGAAGAGAAAGCCGTCTCTATCGCGCACGGAGTACGGGCGGCCGAGGTGATCCGCGCGATTGCTCCGCATCTCGATCCTGAAGCGGAAGTGCGGAAACTGGAGAGGCGCGAGGCCGCCGACCGCGATGGGGTCGCCGTGATGCCGGGAGCTATCGATTTGGTAAACAAACTTCCCAAAGATCGCTGGTGCGTAGTTACCTCGGGCACGAATCATGTGGCGGAAGCGCGGTTGCAGCTTGCCGGGATTCCGCTGCCTAAAGCGCTGGTGAGCGCAAACGACGTGACCAATGGAAAGCCGCATCCCGAGCCTTATTTGAAAGGAGCCGAGCTTCTGGGATTCGAGCCTGCACAATGTTTAGCGATCGAGGACGCGCCCGCGGGAATTCGATCGGCTCACGCCGGCGGGATGAAAGTGATCGGATTGACCAGTACCTATCCGGCCGTGACGCTGAACGAAGCCGACGCGGTGATCGCAAAGCTTAGCGAGATTAAAGTCAGCGTTGGCAAAGAAATGCTGACGCTTGTGATCGGCTAGCAAGCTGTCCCAGGAATTTGCATCTCGACTAGCGGAGTAACCCACGCCCAGCCCGGACAGGGGCACAGCAGACAAAGCGCATGGGTCCTTCGCTTCGCTCAGGATGACAAGCAAGAGTTTTATACGAACTCACGAGACGAGGCACATCTATGACTCGCTTCCACACATTCGCGCTCTCTATCCTGTTTCTCGGGGCGTTATCCGCGGGCGCCCAATCCGCCGATCAGTCGGGCGCACCGGCGGGCACTCGGGCTCGCGCTATTCATGATTCGGCAATTGTTGTGGACACACATGCCGACACGCCGCAGCGTTTCCTGGACGAGGGTTTCGATATCGGATCGACCGATCCCAAGGACATCGGGCATGTCAGCCTCGACAAAGCCCGGCGAGGCAATCTGGGCGCGGAGTTTTTTTCCATCTGGGTCGATCCGGAGACAAATCAAGGACACTTCGCGCGGCATACGTTTGACCTGATCGACTCCGTTTACGAACAGGCCGCACATCATCCCGATCGCATGATGATGGCGTTTTCTGTTGCGGATATCGAGCGCGCCCACCGCGAGCATAAACTGGCGGCGCTGATGGGAATCGAAGGCGGGCACTCCATTGAAAACGACATGCACCTGTTGCGCGACTATTACCGTCTCGGCGTGCGCTACATGACGCTTTCCTGGTCGAATACCAATGAATGGGCGGACTCGTCGGGAGACATTGATGATCCGAAGGTTTCGCATCACAACGGACTCACCGATTTTGGCAAGCAAGTGGTGCTAGAGATGAACCGGTTGGGCATGATGGTAGACATCTCTCACGTTTCCGATAAAACATTCTGGGATGCGATCGCGGTTTCGAAGGCTCCGGTTATCGCATCGCATTCTTCCGCGCGGGCGCTGGTGGATGCGCCTCGCAATATGACCGATGATATGCTGCGCGCGGTTGCAAAAAACGGAGGAGTAGTGCAGGTGAATTTCTTCTCGGGCTTTGACGACGAGAAATTTCGAAAAGCGATGCTGGCGCAAGAAGACAATCAGAACGCAGCGATCAAGAAATATGTCGACTCGCTAAAATCACAGGGCAAACCGGTTGACTACATCGAAGTCGACCGCATCGAGCGCGAGTGGATGGCGAAGATTCCGCGTCCTCCGTTCAAGTCGCTGATGGACCATATCGATCACATCGCCAAAGTGGCGGGAGTGGATCATGTGGGGCTGGGATCCGATTTCGATGGCGTGAGCGGAGCGACGCCGCAAGGCATGGACTCGGCGGCGGACTTGCCCAAGATTACCCAGGCGCTTCTGGATCGCGGTTACAGCGCGGACGATATGAAGAAGATTCTAGGCGGCAATCTCTTGAGAGTCTTTGGCCAGGTGGAAGCGGTGAGCCGGGAACTGAGTTCGCAATCCCACTGACGGCTTACGCTGTCGTACAATTCAACTTTGTCCAAGGCATTGTGTTGGAAACTATTTCGGGCGATGAAGATACACCACCGCGCGAATATCGGGAGCAATCATGCGTAATTTGTTATTAGGATTGGCTTTGCTGCTAGTGCCAGGTGCTGTTGGGGCGCAAACTGCCAGCCCGAAGGCGCCCGCCTCCAAGCCACCTGTTCATGCTACGACGAGCAGCGAACCGACGGCCATCATTGAAACCACGGCAGGAAAAATGACCTGCACATTATTTCCCGACAAAGCACCGATTGGGGTCGAGAACTTCATCGGCTTGGCGACGGGCAAGAAGGATTGGAAAAATCCGGTGAGCGGCGCGAACGAGCATGGCGTCCCGCTTTACAACGGAACCATTTTTCATCGTGTGATTCCGGGATTCATGATTCAGGGCGGCGACCCGAAGGGCGATGGCACCGGCGATCCGGGTTACAAATTCAAGAATGAAATTTCCTCCAGTTTGATGTTCGATAAGCCGGGGAGGCTTGCTTACGCGAACGCGGGACCGGGCACGAACGGCTCGCAGTTCTTCATTACCGAAGTGGCTACGCCGCATCTCAACGGAGGCTATACCATTTTCGGGCAGTGCGACGACGCCACGGTGGCGCTGGTGAAGCAGATCGCGCACATGGCTACCGACCCCAGCAACGACCGTCCTTTTCGCCCCGTGAAGATACTGCGGGTCAAGATTATTCGCGCAGGAGCAGCAACATCTGGGGCAAAATCTGCGACGCCGGCGAAGAAGCCAGCCTCAACTACAGCGAAGCCGCCAGCCGCTTCGAACTGAGTGCATTGCGTTCTCATTAGAGATAACAAACCGAACTAATTCTGAAATTCTGAAAGGATTCCATGACCCGCGAACCCGGACTCTATGCGACGTTTGAAACCAGCGAAGGCAATATTGTTTGCCGCCTCTTCGAAAAAGAAGCGCCGAAAACTGTAGCCAACTTCATCGAACTTGCCGAAGGCAAGCGCGAGTGGACCCATCCCTCGACGCGAAAGAAATCAAAGGACCGCCTTTATGACGGAACGATTTTTCATCGCGTGATTCCCGACTTCATGATCCAAGGAGGCGATCCACAGGGCAGCGGAATGGGCGGTCCCGGCTACCAGTTTGAAGACGAAACCAAAGGTTCCCCGCACAAGCTCGACAAACCGGGAAAGCTGGCGATGGCCAATGCCGGACCGAACACAAACGGATCGCAGTTCTTCATTACGGTCGCGCCCACGACCTGGCTCACCGGCAAGCACACAATTTTCGGCGAGGTGGTCGAAGGGCAGGATGTGGTTGTAAAAATCTCTGAGGTCCCGCGCGGAAGAAACGATAAACCGAACAAAGACGTGGTGCTGAAGAAGGTAACGATCGAGAAGGTGTAGTCAGCGATTAGGCAGCACGGCAATGTTTCCCAATTTAATGAGTTGCTCGTCGGAGGTCACCAGAGTCAGACCGAATACCTTTGCCGTGGCTGCGATGAAGCCGTCAACTTGATCGTTGTGAGGAAATTCATGGCCGATACTGCGAGCGCCACTTCAGATGTTAACGGCGCCTCGCGCATGCTCAGCCGGAAAAGGCTCTCGTTAAGGAGATGGCCACTTCTTTCTGTCTTGTTTATATTATGGTCAATGACCTTGGTCAGCTTCAAGGCGCGAGAATTGCCACACGGATTTCGTGTTACACTGGTTCAGGATTATGAAGGCTAAGCTTCGCAACGTAACGGTGACTTTGGAGGAAGAGGTCGCGAGATGGGCGCGTATCGAGGCGGCACGGCAGGACACCAGCGTCTCCCGCCTTTTGGCCGATATTCTCAAAGAACGGATGCGAGAAAAAGACAGCTACGAGCGCGCCATGCGCGAAGCGCTCGCGCGCAAGCCTTTCCTGAAGACAGATGGCCGGTATCTCTCCCGCGAGGAAGTCCATGACCGAGCTCGTCTTCGTTGATACGAATGTCCTGATCTACGCCGTTGACGAAGCCAATCTCAAGAAACAGGAAGCTGCTAAACAGTGGCGCGCTGAACTGTGGAAGAGCCGCCGAGGCCGCATTAGCTTTCAAGTGTTGCAAGAGTTCTACGCCAATGTATCGAGGCGGTGGCCCAGCGCGCGTGAACAGACCGTTTCCGAGATACGCAATCTGCTAGCGTGGCGACCCGTATCCATCGATGCTGCCGTTCTGGAGAATGCATGGAGAATAGAAGAGCGGTACCTGCTTTCGTTCTGGGATTCGCTCATCGTTTCGGCTGCGCAGGCGGCTTCGTGCCGGTACTTGCTGACCGAGGATTTGCAGGCGGGGCAGGAGTTGGATGGGGTGGCTGTTGTGAATCCGTTCCATACTTCGACGCGTGAGATCTGGGCGGATCGATAGCCCAGACGATCTCCTCGGAGTAGTTGCAATGTATTCTTGGGCATGCCCGGTTTCGCTTACGGTGATTCTGTTAAGACAGGCGACGACAAATACGTGCTCGCACAATTTCGTCACGATGCGATTCTGACGTGGGTTGGAGAGTTGCGCTCTTTTCTCAATCTAGTGGAGCTTAAGTGGCGCGATTATCGAAATAGAAGAGAATACGTTCAGTCTAATCGTAACCTTTTCAGAAGTTCGCATTGGGCTGGAGCAGGCTGA
>Ga0335075_10002483_pt1 | contig 29619 bp, 24 predicted proteins | sample Lox_Sample_24_FD_206723 | JGI IMG/M metagenome (GOLD analysis project Ga0335075, IMG submission 206723) | Soil microbial communities from Loxahatchee National Wildlife Refuge, Florida, United States - Lox_Sample_2.4 | ecosystem: Environmental > Terrestrial > Soil > Wetlands | place: USA...
TACCCCAGCTTTGGCAATCTGGTCCCGCGCGACGTTGCCTCCCGCAACGCCAAGGCCGTCTGCGACGAAGGCCGCGGTGTCGGCGAGACGGGACTGGGCGTCTACCTCGACTTCAGCGATGCCATCGCGCGGCTCGGCGAACATGTCATCCGCGAGCGTTACGGCAATCTGTTTGACATGTATCAGCGCATCACCGACGAGGACCCCTACAAGGTCCCCATGCGCATCTACCCCGCAATTCACTACACCATGGGCGGCCTGTGGGTGGATTACCAACTCCAGAGCACAATCCCCGGCCTTTTCGTCGCGGGCGAGGCCAACTTCTCCGATCACGGAGCCAACCGCCTCGGCGCCAGCGCGCTCATGCAGGGCCTTTCCGACGGATACTTCATCATTCCCTACACCGTGGGCAATTACATCGCGACCCACAAGTTCGCCAAAGTCGATGAGACCCATAGCGAAGTACGCGCTGCCGTCTCCTGCGTACAGCAATCGACTGACAAGCTGCTCTCCATCAATGGCAAGCGTACCGTGGACTCCTTCCATCGCGAGTTGGGCAAGATCGTTTGGGACGAGTGCGGCATGTCGCGAACCGCACAGGGCCTCGAAAAAGCCATCGGCCAGGTTCGCGCGCTGCGCGAGAACTTCTGGCAGAACGTCAACGTTCCCGGCAGCGGTGATGACCTGAACCAGAGTCTCGAAAAAGCAGGCCGCGTGGCCGACTTTTTTGAGCTGGCCGAACTCATGTGCATCGACGCACGTGAACGCAACGAAAGCTGCGGTGGGCACTTCCGCGAGGAATACCAGACACCCGACGGCGAGGCGCAACGCGACGACGAACACTACTCTTATGTGGCTGCCTGGGGCTACGGCGGCCCGGACGGGAAACCCATACTGACCAAGGAGCCGCTTGAGTTCCACTACGTCCACCCCAGCCAGAGGAGCTATAAGTAGTTCGACAGAAACTACGGCCACGGCTAACAGCCCGGCTGGACCCGAACCCGTAAGCAGCCCAGCAGAATGATTTGGATAAATCTATGAAACTCACACTGAAGATCTGGCGTCAGAAGGGTCCGAACGACAAAGGTAAGTTCGTCGCCTATCCGGTCGACAATGTAAACCCCGAGATGTCCATGCTGGAGTGCCTCGACGTGCTGAACGAGACTCTCATCGAGCGCGGCGAGGAGCCTGTTGCCTTCGAGCATGACTGCCGCGAGGGCATCTGCGGCTCCTGCGGATTCATGATTAACGGCGTCGCGCACGGCCCCGAGCGCGCAACCACCGTCTGCCAGCTCACCATGCGGCACTTCAAGGACGGCCAGGAGCTCGCCATCGAACCTTGGCGTGCCGCGGCTTTCCCTATGGTCAAGGACTTGGTCGTCGATCGCCGCTCCTTCGACCGCATCATCGAGGCTGGCGGCTATATTTCTGTCTCTACCGGCAACGCTCCTGACGGCAATACCATCCCCGTCGGCAAGGAAATTGCCGACCGCGCCATGGATGCCGCCGCCTGTATCGGCTGCGGAGCATGCGTGGCCGCCTGCCCCAACGCCTCCGCCGCACTGTTCACAGGAGCCAAAATCTCCCATCTGGGCATCCTGCCGCAGGGCAAGCCCGAGCAGGACCGCCGTGCTCTAAGCATGGTCGCCCAAATGAACACGGAGCCCTTCGGAAGCTGCACCAACATCGGCGAGTGCACCGGCGTCTGCCCCAAGGAGATCCCTCTCGAAGTCATCGCTCATATGAACCGTGACTTCTGGCAGGCAAGCTGGAAGGAGCGCGACGACCTGGTCCAGACCATCGCACCCGTAACCAGCTGGTCCAACGGAGCAAAAGTCAAAAGCTGATCAATCAAGCAGGAAAGATCGAACGGCGCGATGTTGAGAAACCCACGGCTGGTGATTTGATACTCTGGACTTTGGAAACTGACTGCATGAATTCATTGCGTTGCTCCTTTCTTTTATTGGCTCTTGCTTCCACCTTCGCCTCCACTGGATTTGCACAGCAGTCCACCCCGGCAGATCAAAACTCATCAACCCCTGCGGCTCAATCATCCGCCCAGAGCGCAGACCAAACTTTGCCCGACTCACCCGACGCGGAAGCGCAGGTGAGTCCGCAGCCCAGCGGCCCCACAGCTGTCTTTGACACCAGCATGGGCCGCATGACCTGCCGGCTGTTCTCAAGGATTGCCCCCAATACAGTTGCCAATTTCATCGGCCTGGCCGAGGGCACAAAGGACTGGACCGATCCCGCCACCCACCAGAAGATGCACGATAAGCCGCTTTATAACGGAACTATCTTCCACCGGGTCATTCCTGACTTCATGATTCAGGGCGGTGACCCCCTCGGCACCGGCATGGGCGACCCCGGCTACTACATCAATGACGAGTTTGACCCCAACCTGAACTTCGATGTCGCCGGACGGCTGGCCATGGCGAACTCCGGACCAAACACTGACGGCTCGCAGTTCTTCATCACCGTTGCCCCCTATCCCAGCCTTAACCAGCACTACACAATCTTTGGCCAGTGCGACCCCCACAGTGTTCTCGTGGCTCAGAGCATCACCGAGGTCGAACGCGACACCAACAACAAGCCTCTCCAACCGGTCGTCTTGTACAAGGTCACAATTGTGCCGAATGGCCAGCCTCTTCCGGCCCCGGCTTCGGTTACGACTCCGCAAGCAGCACCGGCGCCGCAATCGCAACAATAACGTCTAAAGGAGCCCTACTATGTCCCGCCAACCCGGAATCTACGCCGTATTCAATACCAGCGAGGGAAAAATCGTCGCCCGCCTGTTCGAAAAGGATGCGCCGAAAACCGTCGCTAACTTTATCGAACTGGCCGAGGGCAAGCGCGAGTGGATCAATCCAGTGAGCAAAGCAAAGAGCACCAGCAAGCTCTACGACGGCACTATCTTCCACCGCGTGATCCCGAATTTTATGGTCCAGGGCGGCGACCCCGCCGGTACCGGCTTCGGTGGCCCCGGCTACAGGTTTGAGGACGAAACGAAGGGCTCACCCCACAAATTCAATGCCCCCGGAAAGCTGGCTATGGCTAACGCCGGCCCCAACACGAACGGCTCACAGTTCTTCATCACATTGGCCGCCACAGAATGGCTGACGGGCCGCCACACAATCTTCGGCGAAGTCGTGGAAGGTCAGGACATTGCGGAAAAGATCTCTCTCGTCCCCCGCAACGCCGAGGACAAACCGCACAAGCCTGTTACCATCGAATCCATGATTATCGAACGGCTCTGAACGGCAATTAGATGAAGGCGATGATTGTTAGAGTCTAAGGCATCTGCCGCCTGTAGCTCCAACGTATCGCTATGGCTGGTCGAGCGATTCATCCAATGGCGATTGCAAAGTCAAACCACTTGGAATGGTTGTCATCAGTGGGTTTGTTGGCAAAGCTGTCAAGACGGTCGATGGCGGCATAGAAGACGGTATCGCATTTCTACCCGCTCCTTGACCTTGCTCCGGGCGCGATCGCCTGCGCCTACTCTTACGTGAAATGTGGAGGGTTGGATTCAGAAAGGTCTGTTGCGACAGGTCTTCGAGTCCAAAATCAAGAGCTGGATTCCAGTCAAGCGGGCTCTCTGTACCGGTATCTGGTGGGCTGATAAGTGCCGTGCCTTTGGTGCTGTCAGGAAAATCCTCTGAGTAAGCTACGCTATTCATGCTACTGGCTTGTCTCACGTTTAGCTGGCCGGGTTCCTCGGCCGTGGTACGCAGTTCAAAGAAGCCCATTGAAAGCGGATGCTGTCTCACTCCGACCATTGTCCGTACTTTGGCAAGTGAACCGCGTCTCTTCAGTGTCGATATCGTGCGCAAGTAAGAGTTGCTCAGCGCCTGAATCGCGGAACTTCTGTATTTTTGATTCAGTAATCCGGCCCTACTCGTGCCAATCGCTTCACCAGCCGTCCGTCTCGAATTCACCGCTGCTCCAGAAGACCCGGAGGCTTCTGGAAAACTACCTTCGCCTCCCAAACTTACGTCCGATGCCCTCGACACCGAAACCGCCGCAGATACCGAAGATTCCGTGGAACCATTCACCAGTCCACTGACCGCGCTTCCCAAATCAGACACATTACCGCTCGGCTGCGAACGCTGATCGTTCACGAGGCTCTGCGCGATCACAGGATACCCGCCAAGGATCGTCAGCAAGCTAAAACAGATCGCAATCACCCGCTGCATGGTATCAGCCTAAACGCCCAGTATACTGCTGGCGCAGACGGAACCGCGGTAAGAAAAGCAAGATCTGGATGATGATTCCAAAGATGATTTCATTTCGAATCCCAGCACTGTAGGCAGACAGGGTAGCTTCGGTTGGTAGGAATGCACCAATCAGGCTGAGGCTGACAATCAATAGAGGTATGGGCATAAGCCACATGGCGAGAAATTCGTACACCGCTCTTACTACTACGATCAATATCAGCGGGTAGATCAACACACCCATGAGTCCGAAATCCGTCGCACCTCCAGTGAGAACCGAATTTGCCTCATCTCCGTAGCCAAAACCAAATTGCTGATCGACGAGCCCCTCCTCTGTAAAGAACCGAACCTTATTAGGATCGATCGCCCTCGGGATTGTCGAGTCTATCATATCCTCAGCATCGCGCCCTAGGGCGGGAGTTCTGGTTGAGGCCGCATCAAGAACATTTGCGAGAAATGCTATGACAAAGGTGCGCCTTTGCACGTTTTGACGCGTTGCTGCAACTGCTACAGCCAGCGCATCCCCCCTTTTCACAAGCTTGTTCGCCGCCGCCACACGCGTGGCGATTGTCGGTGACCTAATATTTGCTCGAGACAGCGGAGAGATACGCAAGAGCATAAATACCAGCCCGCATGCAGCAATTATGGCTCCAAAAAAACCGATAAGGATTGCGTTACGGATGGCTTTCCCGCGCCACGCATAGCCGGTTAGCCCTAATGCGAATAGAATTAAAACAGTCGAATAAACTGCGACGCGACGACCAAGCACTGCAAACAACAACAAAAGGACAATGGATGATAGACCGGCTAAAACTCTCTCGCGGCCCGTTTTTGCTGTTAAGAATGCGGGGATTGACAGCGCCACAGCCGGTCCATATATCCAATCGATAAACAATCCCGGAATACTGACATGGCCTGACTTTGATGCCGGTCCTTCTATCACTAGGGCATGAGCAGCATAACCAAGCAACATCCCGACCGCACTCAGATTGATAAGCGACCGCATTGTTGAATCGATTTGCAATCGAAAGCTTTGTCCAAACAGCGGTTTCTCAAAGATCTCACCAAAGAAATAGAGTAACGCAGAGGAAAAGAGGACCGCGGCGATACCCCGGGCCAATACTCCTCGGCCCAGACCCATCACCTCACTTAATGCAAGGGGACCGCGCGGAAGTGTCAGCCAGGTGTTGAGGGCCCCGCCTCCGTAGCCCAGGAGCAGGCTCATCGCAAGAAGAGTTGAAAAACGCGTAGGGGCCCGGCGAAACAACCACTGCCAAAGTGTATAGACGGAGATCACCGTGGCTGCGACACATCCAAAAGCGAACCCGTCATCATTGCCGATCGTCCAGCTCAAGGCCCCGGCAAGAATCAAGACTGCGGGGAAATACATGAAGTATAGAGGACGGGGAGGTGCCAGATCATCTCCGAACAATCGAATGGGGGCAACACGGTAAGTGCTGAGATCGGCTTGTGGTTCGGCTCCCATCATGTCCTATGGTTCGGAATTGAACAGCATCATTATCATTGAATCCAAAAATCAGAATCCGCCGTTCGCCGCCGAGTAGACAACCGCAGTTTGCGCCGCGGCAATCAACGCCTCCATTCCACGGTATGCCAAAGTTTTTCCAAGGCTCGGCGGAATGTAGAGAATATCGCCATTCTTGATACTCACATCTGCCTGTTTGCCATTGAGCACGTGCTTCAGATCCAGCATTAATTGCTCGTGACCTTGCGGGACCTTTCGAATCAGTCGTGCCTTGCTAAGCGATGCCGTTTGGTCCCATCCCCCCGCAAGTGTAAGCGCCTGCATGAGCGAGATCTGCTCGTTGTTGTCAATCAAGAATCCCCCGGGCTTTTTAACTGCACCGAGAATATAAATAATACCAGCCTTGCCAACCTCAATCGTATCCTCCGGGAGGATCACTGGATTCTGTTGAGCTCCAAGAGATTGGGCATTTTGAACCAGCCGGACGATCACTGGATGGTGAGGATCGTTGCGGTGAGCTATCATTACGACTTTTCCGGCAGAAGGAGAAAGCCCCCCGGCAAGGGCAATTACATCGAGGAGCCGACGGCCTCCGAATACCGAATACTCGCCCGGGCTCTTAACTTGGCCTAGAATTGTTGCGAACTGTGAGGCATATTCAATCACCGAAACCGTTACATGAGGCTCCAACATGAGCCCGTGAGAGCGCAACTCTGACTCGATTTTCACAGCGGCTTGAATTTGACTTAAACCGCCGACCCTGACAAGCCCTAGAACCGGAAGATTGACCTCGCCACTCTGACTGACCTGCGCAGAATCAGCCGAGAGCTCTGGAGTATCGAATACCTGGACGCTCAACACATCCCCGGGAATGATCGGAAGTTTTTGAGCATCGATGGGTGGCCTTGTTCCCGGCATCGTGTACTGCCCACTCAATGCAAAGCCAACCTGCATTGCACCCCAGACCAACACGATAGTAAGAGCGAATCTACGTGTTCTCATCAGACGCTCCATACCCCGCTCCGTAACTTCTTCTGTAGTCGTAGCCGTAGCGTTTCGAATAAGTGTAGTAGTTCTCCAGTCTCAGGTCTGCGTCATTCACTACGGTTCCCATAATGCGCGCGTTGGCGCGCCGCAGCAACTCACGCGTTTTAAGTAGCGCCTTTTTGCGGGTCACACCCGCGCGGACGAGAATCAGCACGCCATCAATCTGCGAGCCAAGGCTCAGGGGGTCCGAGACCGCGAGAACAGGCGACGAATCCAGAACGATCCGATCATATTCAGAGCGCCATTGCCTGAGTATTGCTTCCATGGAGTGCGAAGCCAGCATCTCGCCTGGATTCGGGGGAATAGGCCCCCTCGAAAGCACCGTGAGTCCGGGCAGATCAGGAAGCGGCCTTTCGTATGCTTCCTTCCCCGATTCCCGCGCAAGGACGGACGATAGGCCGCTGCGGTTGGAGAGACCAAACTTCAGATGTGTGGTGCCGCGGCGCAGATCCGTATCTACAAGCAGCACCTTCTCCTCGCGTTGCGCAAATGAGATCGCTAAATTCGCGGCAATCGTCGATTTACCTTCCTCCGCGAAGCTGCTTGTGATTAACAAAATCTTGGGTTCACGATCCACGGCAGATAGCAGAATGGAGGAACGCAAACTACGAAATGCCTCCGCACCAAGCGAATGAGGTTCCAGGTACGAAACCAAATCAGGAAGAAGTTTCTGCCGCCCCACTTTCTGCACTGCATCTCCCTTGGCTGGGAAGTGCGGTACGACTGCCAGTGTGGGAAGATGCGAGATCGCTTCGGTTTCTTCTGAGGAGTGAAGCGAGTCATCAAGCATCTCCAATGCAAACGCCAGGATAAATCCGCCTGCCAGCCCGCCAACCAATCCGAACATCAGGTCTGACCGCTTTTGAGGCAGGATCGGACCCACGGGTATAGTTGCACGGTCAATAACATCAACGTCATTCGAACTGAGTCCGGCAGTAACACCTGCTTCCTGCAGCCTCAACTGAAGTGCGTTATACAACTCAGCCGCGGACTCCGCCGAGTGCCTCAGGATGTCAAACTGAGCGGCAGAGGCACTCTCCCGATATGCTTCTTGTTTGAGGTTGTCGAGCCGGGCCTGCAGCAGCTGCTCAGTCTTAACAGCGGTGTTGTATTCCTCCGCAAAGCGCTTTGTTAGGCTGTTAATCTCAGTATCAATGTCCGCTTGCACACTTGCGAGCTGCTTGTTGATTTCGCGAACCTTTGGGTACTGCGGACCGAATTTTGAACGCAATTGTGCAGCTTCCACCATAAGGCCGGCTTGTTGAGCTCTCAAGGATCCAAGAATCGTGCCTGGCGCTACAGAAACCAATAGCTCCGGATTGCGCGTGAGAGCCATTTTGTAGCGCGCCTCTTTCACAATTCGGTCTGCCTGCGCCTCAGCCAACTGTTCATTTACTGTTGAAAGACTGTCCGTAATCAGGCTCCCGCCCTCTGGTCCTGTGGTTACGATATCGTGCTTCCGCACATATTGAGCCAGGGCCTTCTGGTTTGCTTCCACCTGCTTCTTAAGCCCGGAGAGCTGTTGTGCAAGCCAGTCCGAAATACGCGTGGTTCCTTGGTACCGTGCCTGGAGATTTCGTTGCATGTAAGCATCAACAATTGCATTCGCGGCTTCCATAGCTATCACGGGGTCTGAATCCATAAATTGCACGTCGACAAGACCCGTTCCTGGCACAACGTTTATCTGAGTGGAACCTTGGAACATCCCAACCAAAGCTGCTCGCTGGCTGGGAGTCAATTGTCCGTTATATGGGTGGTCGGCAAAAACGTCGGAAAATGGCTTCTTGTGATAAAGATCCAGTGCCTTGATGACATCCATCGCAACCGTCTGGCTGCGCATGATCTCTAACTGAGTCTGAAGCTCAATGTCCGGATCCTCGAAATAGTTTGAGTTCTGCTGGATCACACTCTCGACACCGATGTTAGCGGAGCGCCCAAGATCGATATTGATGCGTGAAGATGCCTGATACTGCGGAGTCGTCGTCACAATGTGATAGACGGCGACGGCAATTCCAATCAGAGTCGTGGCAAGTATGAGCCATTTGCGCTTGAAGATAAGCTTACGCAAATCTGCCGGGGTAAAGACCGGGGCATGAGATGAAAAGCTTGCTGCCGGAGCCTCTGCCTGAGCTCCCTGGGGAGGGTTGGTCCACCCTTGCATTCGCGATGCGCTCCTTGTCCCGATTCTGATTTCAAGCACTACTCCGGGCGGAGGTAGCCCGGACGACACCGGCCTCTCGCACCAAACGGGAACTCGGTAGCAGTGTTACTTGAGTCTATCGAATGGATGGGACTGCGGCAATAGCACCGATGCCTGACCAGATCACCCTTAAACCCAACCAGTCACACACAGATGGAAAACATGCACGTCTTTTGTTTTCAATAGCGAGGCACCGAGCTGTCCACATTGACTGACCACCCGTCAATTCCTCCGCGCAGGGATTGCGCCCGCTCGTAGCCCTGCTCGCGAAGCCACGAGGTGACACTCATCGAGCGCACACCATGATGGCAAATCGCAATGATACGGGCCTCCGGGTCAAGTTCACGGTAGGCACGCTCAGGTATCTCGCCCATGGGAATCGAAATGCTTCCCTCGATTCGTGCCTCTTCATATTCCCATGCCTCCCTTACATCGAGAAGTACGCAGTCCCCGTGATCGCCCTCTGTCAGTAAACGCTTGAGCTCAAGCGCTGAAATTTCATAGTTCAGCATAGAATCTAAGGATACATGGAAGACCCTGTCGAACGATTCGAAAAGAAAGCGCCCGGCCGGCCGGAATCCATACCGCGAAATAGAAAAGAAAGCTGCTTTCTGAAACATGACGAATCAGGAAAAGGTCCTAATCGTTGAAGACGAGTTGCATGCCTTGACTGGGCTGGCGGAGCTGGTCTCCGGGTGGGGGTACCGCACTGAGACAGCCCGCGACGGAATTGAAGGCTTGGAGAAAGCCCTGGCCTGGCAGCCCGGGATTGTCGTAACAGACCTCAAAATGCCCCGTATGGATGGTTTGGAACTCTTGGAACGACTCTCCGAACTTAAGCAAAACCTCTCTGTAGTTGTGCTTACGGCCCAGGGTTCAATCCAGTCGGCCGTCGACGCGATGAAGCTCGGAGCATACGACTTTATTCAAAAGCCAGTTGATTCGGTGCGCTTACGCCAGATTCTCTCTAATGCTGCTCGCCAGCGCGAAACCGAGCAGGAGTTGGAGGTCACCCGGCGCAAGCTGCGGGATGCGGGTGTTCTCGGCTCTATGGTTGGATCTTCCAGGAAGATGCAGGAAATATTCGCCTTGGTCGAACGCATTGCACCATCCAATGTCTCGGTGCTGATCACTGGAGAAAGTGGTACAGGGAAGGAACTCGTAGCGCGCACCCTCCACTCGCTGAGCCCCCGCAAATCCAGACCTTTTGTCGCAGTCAACTGTGCGGCCATTCCAGAAACCTTGATTGAGAGCGAAATCTTCGGCCACGAAAAGGGCGCCTTCACTGGGGCAATGGAGCGCCGCGCGGGCTGCTTTGAACTTGCCGAGGAGGGCACTCTCTTGCTCGACGAGATTGGCGAGATGCCCATCGGCACTCAGGCCAAGCTGCTCCGCGTGCTTGAAGAACGCACATTGAGGCGCCTGGGAAGCAAAATTGAGTCCCCGGTGGATGTACGTGTCTTGGCCGCCACTAATAAGGATCCCGCAGTCGCGGTTTCAGACGGCCATCTGCGCGCTGACCTTTTTTACCGGCTGAACGTTTTTAATATTCATATGCCACCACTCCGCGACCATAAAGAGGACGTCCCGGCAATTGTCGAATCCATGATTCTGGACATGAACCTTAAGCACAACCGTCAGATCACCGGCGTAAGCGCAGAGATGCTCCAACATCTGATGGCCAGCGATTGGCCCGGAAATGTTCGTGAGTTGCGCAACGCGATCGAGCGCGCAGTGGTCCTGGCAGGTGAAGGACTGCTGGAGACGAACCATCTGCCGCCAGGCTTCGGGAAGCAACTGGATAGACATCCAGCTTCTTCAATCCCCGAAAATGCAATACATATTGAGATTGGTTCTACGATCGACGATGCGGAGCGATTGCTGATTCTCAGGACCTTGGAGGCGCACGGCAACAATAAGACGCGCGCGGCTGAGACTCTGGGCATTAGCCTCAAGACCTTGCATAATAAGCTGAAGGAGTACGTAAACTCTTCCTCTGAGGACGGCTCGGATACAAATGAAGAGTCGTGAAAAGGACCTCACCCGCCTGTCGTTTCATGCCGCATTGCAATACTTTCGCTGCCCCAATTTGGCTGGACGGGCGTGACCCATGCGACTGAAGACAAAACTCGCTCTCACCATCACAGGACTAGTGCTCCTGGTGGTATCGATCCTTTCCTGGCTGTACATCAGCCAGTTATTGCAGCAGCACATTGAACAGTCTTATCACTCAATGGACATCGTTGCGCACCAGTTGCTTTTCACAACCAGAGAGGCCCTTGAGAGCGGTCTCAAAAATCAAACCATCAACATAAATGATCCCGCGGCGGTCCAGGCCGCTGTAACTCAGTCCCTGCGCAACAATGACGCATTGAACGCGCTGATCGCCTCGGTCATCAACTATTCACCGACGGTGCAGGACATTGCCATTGTCGATCACGACGGCCATGGTCTGTTAACTGCCCCCGATCCCTCACTCGAAGATCAGGTACTGCCGCAACGGCCAAATTACGCAACTCTGCGTCGCGCGTCGCTGATCCAGTTGCTAAGAATCGTCTTTGGCCCCCCAAAGGTATACAACGTCTCGCTCGAGTTGGACCGTAACAATCAACCTTTTCTGAATATCAGGATCGGTATCCGCACCACTTTTCTCGAAAACGTGTTGCATCCATGGCTTGTGGGAGCACTGGGCTACACGAGCCTGGCGCTGCTTCTGTCGTTGGTTGCTGCAGCATTCGTCTCTAACCTGGCGCTCGCGCCTATCGAGCAGATCAGCGCACGTCTGGATGCCCTCCAGGCCGGATCTGAAACCGCCCTGGAGCCGACGCAACCACAATCGTCTGATACGGTCGTTCAGGTATCACATAAGATCGAGCGGCTCGGCCGACGCATGAAGGATGTACAGGAGGTTTTCTCAGCTCTCAAAGAAAACCTGGACCAAATCCTCTCGAACCTTCAGGACGGCATGATGCTCTTCACACGCGACGCGCGCGCTGTACTGGTCTCGCGTTCCGTGGAGCGGTTTCTTAATGTTGATCGCGACCAGGTCCTTGGTGCGTCGGTGCATGAAATCTTCGACAGGAAGACGCTGCTGGGGCGCACCGTCCGTATGGCCTTCGACGCAGGCATTTCTATCGTCCAGGAAGAAGTTGTCACCGAAACAGGTCGCCGCGTTGAAATCTCCCTCGACTTTATTCATGACGACCATGCTGCTGATCAAGGCCAGTCCTTGGGGGCGCTGCTCACCTTGCACGACCTCGAATCCGTGCGCGAAATCGAGAATGAACTGGAGGTATCGAGGCGCCTGGCGGCCATCGGGCGGCTCACTTCCGGCGTTGGCCACGAGGTCAAGAACCCCATCAACGCGATTGTGGTTCACCTTGAACTCCTCCGCAGCAAGGTAACCGGCGATGCCAACGTCTCCAGGCATCTCGAGGTCATCCAGAGCGAGATACACCGTCTCGACCGAGTTGTTCAAACTCTGGTTGATTTTTCTCGCCCTGTCGAGCTGCGGCTTCGCGACCACGACCTGCGGGATATTGTCTCCAGCGTTCTCATGCTTGCCTCCGCGGAACTCGAAACACGAAACGTCACTTTCGTCAGCGAGCTTCCGAATCATCCGGTGAGTGTTCGCGTCGACGCTGACCTGCTGAAGCAGGCCATTCTCAATATCGTGATCAACGGAGCGCAGGCGATGCCCAGCGGCGGTGAACTCGGAGTGCGGCTCACAGAAGAGGCAAGAGTGGCCGTTCTGAAAATTGAAGATCACGGCGAGGGCATCCCGAATGAAATTCGTGATCGCATTTTTGATCTATATTTCACGACCAAGCGCGAAGGCAGCGGAATCGGCCTCGCAATGACCTACCGCATCTTGCAATTACACCATGGCCAACTTGACGTAGAATCGAAGCAGGGAGATGGCTCGACCTTTACTTTACGGATTCCGGCAATCCCCCTTTCTGAACCGGGTCCGCGCATCCTAGCGGATACGAATGTACATTCTTTGAGGGGATCCGGTGAATGAAGTCTAGTGCTAAGGTAGTCGCTTTGTTTCTACCTGCGGTGCTCATCGCGGGGTGCAGACACAAAGCAAAGGTACTGCCTCCACCGGCGGCCGAGGCCCCCATTTTGCCTGTCTACCTTAGTGAGGCAAACTTGCCCCCGCCGCAGTTTCCTCCGCCGCAGTTGCCCGCGGTCAATCCTCCGGCTCCACCAGCCCCCCAGCACCCTCCCAAAAAGCACCATCCCGTTCATCGCACGGTGCGGCACGTGGAAGTTCCCGCTGAAAAAACCACGACAGCTGCGCAGGACGCAGAGGTGGCGGCCAACGGCGGAGGCAGTGATATAACCCCGATCGGCCAGCTCACCGCAGCAGGCGAGAGCACAAATACTCCACGGCGAAACCAGATTTTGGACGAAATCAATGCAACGCAAAAGGGCCTGGATAACCTGAAAAGACCTCTCAGCAAGGCAGAACAGAAGACTGCCAATCAGGTTCGTACCTTTCTGACCAAAGCACGGCAGGCATTAAACCAGGAAGACCTGGACGGTGCCAATATACTCGTCACAAAAGCCAAGGTATTGCTGGGTGAACTCACCAGTAGCTAAAACTAGCCTCATAAACGCGAAAATGTCGCAACGGCACGGATGAAACCCACCATGGAAGCGGGTCCCAGTTTCTGCGTAGAAGCCACAAATCTATTTATGAGACTGCTTGGCTTGACGCTATCTCTCACCCCACTTCAGCTTTGATCGCAATATATCGAAGAATCCCGTTGCTCCCAGGCGCACTAATTTCACTGCGTAATCCGAACGCCGGCAACGCAGCTCGTCCCCAACTCGCAGCGCGATGGCCTCTTGTCCGTCCACAGTCAGAAATGTCTGGTCCGGAACACCCTCAATGCGCACACTCAGGCGTGCATCTCCGCGCACAACCATCGGCCGAATCGTCAGCAGATGCGGGCACACCGGCGAAACAATCAGGGCATCCACGTCGGGTACAAGGATCGGGCCATTGGCCGCCAGCGAATAAGCAGTAGAACCAGTTGGGGTCGCGACAATCACTCCGTCAGCACGAAACACCGCAGCAATCTGGTCGTCCAGCATCACCCGAAAGTCGCCCATCCGGGCAATTGCGCCCTTGGCCACTACCACATCATTCACGGCCTCGTGCTCGACGAACATTTCGTCATCTCGCCAAAGTTCGCTGTGGAGCATAAACCGGCAGTCAACCGTATAGCACTGGTTGCACCAGCCCTCGAGCGTGGAGTACAGGTCGGAGAGTCTTACCTCTGTCAGAAATCCAAGCGAACCCAGGTTAACGCTGAGAATCGGAATGCCCGTTTTCGCAAACACTCGCGCTGCGGAGAGCAGGGTCCCATCCCCTCCCAGCACCACCACCAGCTCGGGATTCTCAGCGGGCAACATGTGCCGAGGAATCACAGGAGCCGACTGGGTATAGTTGCCGCTTACAGGATCAAGTATCGGGTTCAGACCATGCGCCTTCATCCATAGCACCAGCTCGGGTAAGAGCGCAGATAGCTCTTCTTTCTGTGGCTTGGAGACGATCGCTACAAAGCGCATGGGTATCAGTGTAACGAAATACCGGGCAACACAGTGTGAAGCAGAAACTCTTTGTTGCCTTCGGCTCCATGGATCGGAGAGTCTATTACCTCGACACTCTCGGCCGACAGGCTCAGAACGCAGTCACGCACCCTCTCGACAGACGCCCTGTGGGCCAACAGATCGCGCACAATTCCTCCCTTGCCCACCTTTTCCCTGCCAACCTCAAATTGCGGCTTTACCAGAACCATGACCTCTAGCCGTTGTTCAGCCCCGATAGCTGCACGAACTGCGGGCAAAACCAGCGTTGAGGATATAAAGGACACATCCATTGCCAAAAAGCTGATTCCCTTCGGCAGATCTCCAGGGCGAAGTTTCCGGGCGTTGGTGCGCTCCATTAGTGTTACACGCAAGTCACGACGCAGGCTCTCTGCGATCTGGCCGTATCCTGTGTCGATGGCTAGGACCTTCTCAGCTCCGTGTTGCAGCATGCAATCCGTAAATCCCCCGGTGGATGCGCCGACATCTAGGCAAAAGCGGCCACTTAAATCTATATGCCAATGCTGGAGGCTGCGCTCCAGCTTCAGCCCCCCACGGCCCACATAACGCCGATCATCCCCTAGCAGACGCAAACCTGCGTCCTCGGCAACCTGGTGGCCCGGCTTCTCGACTTTCTGCTCGTTCACCAGCACCCGCCCGGCAAGAATCATCGCCTGGGCCCGCTCCCGGCTCGTTACCAGGCCCCGGTCAACGATCAGCTTGTCGAGACGAAGACGCGCGGACCGGCCCCGTGCCGGTTTGGGCTCTTTTGTCCCGGGCTCATCCGGGGAGCGGATCATGGTCGATATTCCTCCTGCGGTTTGACATACCAACAAACAACCGGAAGCAATTCTTATTGTGCAATATTGACGTACGCATGCTCGAACCGAAAGAATACTCGCCAGCACAATGAAACGTTCAAAAGCCGCTGCGAAATTCATTCGACCAGCCGCTCTGCACTCGGAGCGCAATCCCGGCTTTGCTCATCCAGTCACTCTAGCCGTTGATATCGGAGGCACAGGCCTGAAGATGATGGCCCTGGACGTTCACGGCCACCCACTGAGTGAGCGGCTTAGAGTGCCTACTCCCGATCCCGCAACCCCGGCGCAGGTGCTCCAAGCCTTGGAGATTCTCCGCGAAGAGCTACCCGCCTGTGATCGTGTATCCGTCGGCTTTCCTGGTGTTGTCAAGCATGGCAAAACCCTTACGGCTGTGAACCTTCACCCGGATTGGAACGGCTATCCATTGCAGGCGACTCTTGAAAAACGATGGAAACTCCCCGTGCACCTCGCCAACGACGCCGCAGTTCAGGGATATGGAGCCATTCGCGGCAAGGGCGTTGAGCTGGTGCTCACCGTGGGCACGGGTTTGGGCTCCGCCTTGTTTACGAACGGACATTTATGCGCCGGACTGGAGCTCGGCCACCATCCTTGGCGCAAGGGTAAAACCTACGAAGAGTACCTCGGCAGAGAGGGCCTCAAAAAACTCGGCAAGAAGAAGTGGAACCGCCTGCTGGCCATGGCAATTGAGCAGACCGCCCACACCTTCAACTGGGACCACCTCTTTATCGGAGGCGGCAACTCCAAGTTGATCAACTTTGCTCTTCCCGAGAACGTCTCGACCATCTCCAACGAGGACGGCCTGCTCGGCGGCGTAGCCTTATGGAGTTATCAGAACCACCCAGACCAGGCCAAGTAATCGGTGCCCACTTCCGGATGACATCTGTCATCTCCGATTGGTGACATCTCCCACTGCCATCTGACCGCGTAGCGGGGCGATCCTGTTTTGGACAAGGAGAAACAGGATGGCCGCAACCGCATACTCAACCGGACTTCATGCTGAGCCGCTGATCGCTTACCCTTCCGCCTCCGTGCGCGAGCCGATGGCTCAGTTGCGCGACGTGACCAAGCGCTACGGGCAGGTAACGGCGCTCCATCACCTTGACCTGTCGCTCTATCCCGGCGAAGTGGTGGCTCTTCTAGGCCCGAACGGAGCCGGCAAAACTACAGCCGTGCGTCTGCTACTGGGGCTTATCGCGCCCGGCAGCGGCACAGCGGAGGTCATGGGCGCAAACCCGCGAGACTCCGAGACCCGCACGCACATAGGAGCCATGCTGCAGGTCACGCGTGTACCGGAAACCCTGCGCGTACGCGAACACATTGACATGTTCCGCAGCTACTACCCCATGCCGCTATCGGCTGACGAGATCGTCCGTATTGCTCGTCTTGAGGGCCTGGAAAATACCTTCTTCGGTAAGCTTTCCGGAGGGCAGAAGCAGCGCGTTTTGTTCGGGCTGGCACTGGCCGGCAACCCTAGCCTCGTGATCCTCGATGAACCGACGGTAGGTATGGACATTGAGTCGCGCCGCGCGCTATGGGAGCAGATTCGCTGGCTGGCTGCACAGGGCAAGACGGTCCTGCTCACGACGCACTATCTGGAAGAGGCCGACGCACTGTCCAGCCGCATTGTGGTGATCGGCAAAGGAAAGGTTCTTGCTGAGGGTACGCCGACCGAGATCAAGCATCGCGTGGCGGGCAGGAGGATTCGCTGCATCACGGAGCTCGATCTGGGTTTTCTACGCGGGCTGCCGTCTGTGATGAGTGTGGAGCAGGACCGCGAGGCCGTAATTGTCACCGCGACGGAGACTGAGCGCGTTGTCCATGAGCTGTTGCGCAACGATCCCTTGCTGCGCGGACTCGAGGTTTCCGCTCCCGCGCTGGAAGATGCGTTCCTGGCGCTCACTCAACAGGAATCATACTGATTTCTAATTCAGGAGGCTACATTATGGCTACCGCAACGATTGCCGTTCGCCCACAGACGCTGGGCTGGAGCTACTACACGCACGTGATCGCACAGGAGACACGCTACGAATTCCTGAAGCTGTTCCGGGCCAAGGCATTTTCCTTCTCAGTCATCGGCTTTCCGGTGATGTTTTACGCGATCTTCGGCCTGACCAACCATCACATCGAGTACGCACGCTACCTCCTCGCCAGCTACAGCTGCTTCGGCATGTTCGGTTCAGCGCTTTTTGGGCTGGGAGCGGGCGTGGCCATGGAGCGCGCTCAGGGCTGGCTGGAACTGAAGCAGGCATCGCCCATGCCGCGGATCGTGTACCTCGCGGCGAAGACCATTACCTGTGCCGCGATTGCGATGATTACAGTGGGGATACTGCTGGCGATGGGACTCACCATGGGCGGCGTGACGATGAGCGTGGTCGAGATGCTGGAGTTGATCGGAGTCACATTGGCCGGGGCGATTCCCTTTGCGGCGATGGGACTCCTGATCTCCTTCGTGCTTCCGCCAAACGCAGGCGCGGGCATGATCAACATCATTTATCTTCCGATGTCGTTTGCGTCGGGCCTGTGGATGCCGATCAGCATACTACCGCATTGGATCCAGAAGATTGCACCGACGCTGCCAACCTATCATTATGCGCAGTTGGCGCTGAATATCTTCGGATATGCCCAACCAGGTACGTCGATGACACTACACTGGGAGGCTCTGCTAGGCTTTACTTGTCTGCTGCTGGGAGTGGCGTGGCTGGTATTTACGCGCAGCGAGGCGAAGGCGTGAGCTTCTATTTCAATTCCGAGAGCGACAACCGCACAGAGAGCCTGACGATGGATGACGGCTCTCAGCGAATTCAGAATCTTGCGCGGCGGATGATGACCAGCCGCGCGTGCCGCAAGGCCGATTACTGGGACTTTCTGTGGCTTGTTTACTCGGTCTTCTTCTTTATTGAGCCGATCGCGCGGCGCAACGCAAGTTACTGGGTTGAGTTTGCTGCTTTTTATGCGGTGTTCCTGACGCTGTATTCGGGTATTGTTCTTGCGCGCCAGCGTTGGGTGAACTACGCGTGCCTGGCCGCAATGGCAGTGCTGGGGCTGGCCTACTATCCGCAGAACAACGGCGCAACGGGATGTGTTGTGTATGTCGCGGCTTTTCTGCCGTTCGTATGCGAATCGCTGGCTGTAAGCCTAGGCGGATTCAGTGTTCTGTGCCTGGCACTTATTATCGAAGGAATCCTGCTGCATACCAGCCCGTGGGCATGGGCTTTCGGGAGCTTCTTCACGTTTGTTGTAGGCGGCACGAATCTTTTTATGGCGCAGAGGATCCGCGCCAACTCCAAGCTGCAGCTTGCCCATGAAGAAATTGAACAGTTGGCCAAGGTTGCCGAGCGCGAGCGTATTGCCCGTGACCTGCACGACGTGCTGGGGCATACACTCTCAGTGGTTGTGCTGAAGTCGGAGTTGGCAGGGCGTCTGGTTTCGGGCGATCCGGCACGCGCGCGCGCAGAGATTGCCGATGTGGAGCAGATTGCGCGTAAGGCACTCAGCGAAGTCCGCGAAGCCATCAGCGGCTATCGTTCAGAGGGGCTGGCGGCGGAGATCAAGCGCGCGCAGACCACGCTCGATACGGCGGGCGTAAGGCTGGTCTGCGAGGAGCAGCCGCCTTCGCTCAGTCCGGCGGAAGAGACGGTGATGGCGCTGATTTTGCGCGAAGCCGTGACGAATGTCGTGCGCCACGCGCAGGCCAGCCAATGCGTTGTGCGATTTGTGAGTCAGGAAGGAAAGCCCGCGCTGGTGGTGGAAGACAACGGGCGCGGCGGCATCCGCCAGGAGGGCAACGGGTTGCGCGGCATCCGCGAACGCATCGAAGCCCTCGGCGGACGATTTGCAATTGACGGTACGCAAGGTACGCGTCTGACGATTGAACTGCGGCATTTTCCGAGTTAGTACATTAACCCGGAAAATGCAATGACCGCGAACTGATATCAGTCCTGTTTGTGCGGATAGTCCACCTTCACGGCTACGATTTCATACGGATGCACGGGAACCGTAACCTTGTCACCAGCCACAGACAGCGCCGGGCCTTCGGGCTGCTCGAGCAGATTGGTCTCGGTTGCGCCGGTTGCGCCGGGAGGCAACGAGATCGAAATGCTGCCCGACTTCCCTGCCCACTCATACAAGTGGAAGACAAGCGCGTTTGAGTCCTCGGCCTTCTTCATCGCAGTCATCACCACGTTGTCCGGCGTGACGGAGACGAAAGAGTGTCGAGCCGGCATTTCGCCGGTGTGAAGCTCAACCTGCGCTGCGCTGAGCTTGAAGTTGAAGTCGTAGCCGTGACGCACGGTCATGGCCTGCTTCCAGGTTGCGGCGTGCGGATAGAGCGCATAGTCAAAGCTCTGGTGGCCGCGGTCGGCGTTCGGGTCAGGCCAAGTTGGCGAACGAAGCAGCGTAAGACGGAGCACGTTGCCGCGCGCGTCGTAGCCAAACTTGCAGTCGTTGATGAGGCTGAAGCCGTGCTGGCCGTCGCCAAGATCGGCCCAGCGCTGCGCAGGAACCTCGTACTTCGCCTTCTCCCAACTGTTGTTGCGGGTGGTGGGACGCTGGATGCTGCCGAAGGGGATCTCGTAGGTCGCTTCGCTGCTGGAAGCGGCGAGCGGGAAGGCTGCTTTCAGCAGTTCGTGCGTCTCGTGCCAATCGACCTTGTTTTTCACCACGACCTCGTCCGCTCCGTCGGTCAGGATGATGTCCTGCACGAACTTGGAGTTTGCCGTGTGGTGGATGACGCGGATGTCGGCGCGCAACGGCGAGTTGTCGACCAGCTCAACCGAATCCGCAGTGTCGAGGCGCGTCGGAGGCACGTCATACGTGCCGGGCTGGATGTTCCATGCGTCGTACTGCTTGGGTAGGTCGTGATAAAGCTGCAGCTCATTGCCGCAGCTTCCGGCAGCCAATGCCTCGAATCCGGTCTTCTTATCGACGAGGCTGGTAATGCAGCCGCTGCTTTTGTCGACAGTTACCCGCAGGTTGGCGTTCTCCAACGTAAGCCCGGAGACCTTAAGGTCGGTTGTGAAGGCCCGCTTGCCGGGAACGACATGCAGAACCTCGTAACCAAGCGACGGAGCGTCCTTCACGTCCACGAGCAGCTTGAAGGTGTGCGTTTGCGGATCGGACGAAAGCACTTCGGAAGGCAGGACGTGGTTTGCGGAGTCGAGCACCGAGACAATACTCTCAGGTCGCGGCATCTGCACGCTCACCATGACCAGCCCGTCGCGCTGCCATGCAAGCGGGTTGAAGACCAGAACAGGCACGCCTGCTCCGCTGGTGTTGATGCGCGCATCGATCGTGCTCATGGCATTTGCGGAGACCTGGTTGTCCTCCCAGTGCACGACGTCAAAGTCCTTCTGCGCGTTCTTGTAGTTGATTCCAATTCCGGAGCCGGCCGCGAGGTCGTGGAAGTCGTTGAAGGTGATCTTCTTCCATGCGTCGGTGAGGCGGCCGTTCGGATAAGAGTTGCCGTCAAGCCACGCGAGTGAGGCCAGTTTCTCGGCGTCGAGCGTCCACTCCGGTGCGTCACGCAGGTTCTTCTTCATTTTGGCCTGCGTGGTGTAGGTGCCACGATGGTACTCGAGATAAAGCTCGTCGTCCCAGGTCGGAATAGCGATCTTGCCGGGCACCGGCGTGGGCGGATGATAGCCTTGGGCGATCGTCTTATAGTTCCAGGTGCGCGAGTTGGGCGCAATCTCTTTCTGGATCGTGGTGAAGTAGTTGATCGCCGTACCGAATTGCATCTTGGGTACGACCATGTCGCTGGTGGCCCAGTGCATACCCTGATCGAGCATGGCGCGCGTGGGGCCACCGCCGTGATCGCCGACTCCATAGAGGTCCATCATCTCGAGCATGCCCGGAGCATATTCGCGGGCAACCTTGAGGTCGGCAGACAAGCGAATGGGGCTGAGGTTGGTGTTGCCGTAGTCGTGCGGGAAGTAGGTGAGGACCTTGCTTCCGTCGGGCGACTCCCACCAGAAGAGCTTGAGCGGGAGCTGGTTCATGTCGTTCCACGCCATCTTCTGTGTGACGAAGTAGTCGATTCCGGACTTTTTGTAGATCTGCGGGAGCTGCCAGTTGTATCCGAAGGAGTCCGGATTCCAGCCGACCTTTACGTCCACGCCGTAGTGCTTCAAATACCAGCGCTTGCCGATCAGAATCGAACGGGCGGTGGATTCCCCGTCAGGCAGGTTGAGGTCAGGCTCAACCCACATGCCGCCGACCACTTCCCAGCGGCCCTGCTTAATGCGTTGCTTGATCTGATCATTCAGTGCCGGGTAATCGTTCGCCAGCCATGCGTTGTACTGTGCTGCCGACTGCGTGTAGGTGTAATCGGGGTATTCCTCCATAAGTTGGATCGCGGTCCCGAAGGTGTCCTTCACGACGCCGACAGATTCGGTCCACGGCCACAGCCATGCGGCATCGATGTGTGAGTTGCCGGTCACATGGAAGGTCGCTTCCTGCATCAGCGGCTTGAGCGCATCCAGCTCCTGTTGCGATGCCTTCAGCGAGGCATCAAAGGCCGTCTGATCGCCCGCGTCCAGCGCCTTGAGATCAACGGCGGAAATGGATTTGTCCAGCGTGGCTTCATCGGCAGGAATATTCTTCGACAGACTCGGAACCAGCAGAGCCGCAGAAACAAACTGGGTACGCAGGTCCTCAGGGTTCTGCCTGTTCGGAGCAAAATCAATCTTCATCGCCGATCCGGCAAATTGCTTCTTGTCCACCGTCGCCAGCAGCTTCACGGCTACCAGCACTTTATCGCCGGGTTTCGCCTTGTCAAATAAGACGATGGGCGCAAGATCATCTCCCAGCGCAACTCGGCAGCCGTTGAAGTAAATAATCTGCGGCATGGGACCATTGGCATATGCGCGGAACTGGAACCAGATCCGCGTGCCGGTCAAATCGTAGCCGTCGAGCGTCTTCGGAACCTCGACCCACTGGCGAAACCACGCTGCCTCGTAAGGGCCCACAAATCCCGGCTTGACCACCTGCCAACTGGAGTCGTCGAGTGAAGGATCTTCCCCGTGGGGCACATCCCCGGCATGAAAGCGCCACGCACCAGAAGGCAAAGTATTCAGTTCGCCGAGACGATGAATGACCTGCTGGTCTGCCGATGGCAGCGAGTTGACGGCAGCTTTGACCGCTTGTTGTTGTGCGCTAAGCGGGACTCGGATGAAAAAACTCAGAAGGGAAAAGACAATTAGACACAGCGAGGCAGGAAGTAACTTCACAACAGGGCCCTCCGCAAACAATGCGTAGATTATATCTACAAAATGACTTGCTGCTGCGAACCACGCATTTTGAGGGAGTTTCCAGGGTTTGTAGTTAAATGCCGGGTGCCCATCGTCTTAACTGTTGCCGCGGCCGCCGTCCCGCGTGGCCTCATTCATCTCCTCATCCAATCCCTGCATCTCAATTTCACGGATGCCAAGTGAAGGATATTCCTGCTCGGCAAAAAGAAACCTGTCCCCGCCAGCTCGCTTGGCACGATACATCGCCGAATCGGCCAGCCTCCACAGAACCTGAGCTGCTGTTCCATCAGTGGGATACATGGCAATTCCCATGCTGGCCGAAAGATGAATCGTGTGGCCGTCGATTAAAAGCGACTGACGAAAGCCATCGAGCAGTACCTGAGCGACGTGTGCAGCATCTGCCGGACTCTTGAGCTGACCCAGCAGTACGATAAACTCTTCGCCGCCCGATCGTGCCATTGTGTCCGTCATACGCAACCGGTCACGAAGAGCCGTTGCAACCCGTTGAAGGCAGACGTCGCCGACATGATGTCCGTATGTGTCATTGATCTGTTTAAAGCGGTCCAGATCCATGCACAACACAGCCGCCTGCTGACCGAGTCGCTCGGCGGCGGCAAGCATCTGCTCCATACGGTCCTTCAGTAGCAGGCGATTCGGAAGTCCGGTGAGAATGTCGTGGTGCGCCTGGTAGACCAATCTCTCATATAGCTGTTGGCGCTCGGTAATATCCTGAACCAGAGAAAATCGTGCACGCCGGCCCTCGAAGGCAATTCCATGCGACGCGACCTCGACCTGGATCTGCGATCCGTCCTTACGAATATGGGTCCAGGGCCCGGAATACATCGTGCCCTTACCAGCATCCTTGAGCCGATGTTCCAGCCGCGGCACATCCTCCGCTGGGCGTATTTCGCGCAATGACATGCTCAGGAATTCTTCCTCGGTGTACCCGTAGTGTGCAATCGCAGCCGCGTTTACCTTAAGAAAGGCGAGTGTCTCCTGGTCAAAAATCCACATCGGATGAGGATTGCCGTCGAACAACACGCGATACTCCTCACGCTGCCGTGCGGTTTCAATCACCTCATCTTCCAGCAAAGTCAGGATCATTCCGAATTCGACAAAGTATTTGGGCAGATTCCAGAGTTCGCCGGCCACATGAGCTGTCGGCAGTAAAGCCGCAATTGCAGTCGACACCGGAAATACCGATGCCCATGCCACCAACCCGACTGTGGCGGTGAGCACACCTATCGACCAGCGACGGAATCCGTACCAGTAAATCAGCGCGTTCAGAAAGTAGATCTGCGCGAGGACCGCATTCAGCCCGTAAGCCGCGGCATGATGATTCAGGACTCCTGAGCCTGCCCACGCCATGACCAGAACGGCGCAAAGCACAGACATAAAAACAACAATCCGTTTCGAACGCCAACAATGAATGACAAAGAAAAGCAGTGCCAGTTGCAGCAGCAGGAAGGCGGCTGCCAGCAAAGCACTATTCGCAACCCCAAAAGCAATTAAGAAAACAAACAGAACTGGCGGAACAGCGAGCAGCAACTCCATTCCGGTACGAGGACCCCGCGACATCCGCGTCGTCGACGATGCCAGCAAAAAGCAGACGCCACCCAGCGCCAAAGCGGAAATACAGAGTGCGCCATCCAGATTTGACCAGAAATCAGACGCCGGATTCGGCAGAAGCAGTGCGAAATGAACCAGAATGAAAAGCCAGCCCGCAATCCAGAACTTAAGACGCAGTGTCCGCCGGGTACGATAGATCGACCCGAAGAGCAGCACGAGCAGCCCAAGTATCAGAATATCGAGAAGCGTACTTTGCATAAGACGTCTGGTGTTCCCTATATCGGCGAGAAACGGCACTCCCCCATACAGGCTGAGGGATTATCGTAAATATGACGCTCCGTTACAAGAGAAACCTGGAAATGAGCCAGACTGATGGCATTGAGAGCTTTGGTGGGCAGTGAGGGACTCGAACCCCCGACTTCCTGCTTGTAAGGCAGGCGCTCTAACCAGCTGAGCTAACCGCCCCGCTGCTCCTCAGGCGCCGTAGATATCATGCGCTTTGATTTATGTTATGGTGATTCTAACAGTAGTGTTGTCTTTTGCGCGAAATATCCTGCCCATAAAACGCTGACACGCCTCGCTAAACGGTTTGTGACTCGCCTCATCATAAACGCCGACGATTTTGGTCTGACATCCGGCGTTAATCAATCCATCCTGGATCTTTATAATGCCGGGGCGCTCTCCTCCGCAACGCTCATGACCGCTGCAGACCACACTTCTGCCGCAGCTGCCGGCACTACTCGTCATCTGGACCTTTCGGTCGGGTGCCACGTTGTTCTTGTAGATGGGAAACCTGTGCTACCCTCACGCGATCTCAGCGAGCTTACTCTGCCCTCCGGAATATTCCGGCCCACATTGGGAGCCTTTGTCGTTGACCTGACGCGTGGCGGCATTCCGGAGCTGGAGATCGAAATCGAAGCGATTGCGCAAATACGGAGACTTCAGGCGCTCGGCATTCGCGTCACCCATCTCGACACTCACAAGCACACTCACATATATCCGGGTGTTTTGCGACCTCTAATCCGCGCCGCTCTCGCACGCGGCGTCCGCGCCATCCGCAATCCCTTCGAACCAGACTGGGCGCTCAAGGCCACGCATCAAGCACCCATGCTCCGGAGAGTCCAAGTCCGTCTCCTTCGCACCCTACGGAGAACGTTCTTACGGCTGGTCGAACAGGCGGGACTCACCACCACCGATGGCTCTATCGGTTTGCTTGCCACCGGAACCTTGGACACTTCAACCATTCGGTCCCTGCTAAGTGCAATGCCCGCTGGCACCTGGGAGTTGATATGCCATCCCGGATACTTCGATACCGAGCTGGGCAGGGTAAGGACGCGTCTCAAGGCGTCCCGTATGGTCGAGCATGCTGCACTTCAGGAAGTCGTGCCGCACTTCCTCCGTGACCACCCCGAAGTATCACTCATCAATTACAGGCAATTGCTGGAGCAGAATTCGTGAATCGCTGATCCACTCCAATACGTCCAACAGGAACGGTTGAATTGGCATGAAGATTGGAATTACCTGTTATCCCACATACGGCGGCAGCGGCGTGGTGGCCACCGAGCTCGGCATCGAGTTGGCGGCCGCCGGCCATCAGGTCCACTTCATCACGTATTCGCAACCGTTCCGGCTCACCGGACGAGAGCACGGCATCTGCTATCACGAAGTGCCGGTTTCTAACTACCCACTATTTGAATACCCGCCCTATGATCTGGCCCTGGCGACCCGCATGTCAGAGGTCGCAGCCTATTACAAACTCGATCTGCTGCACGTACACTATGCCATTCCGCACTCGATCTCCGCATACCTTGCACGGCAGATGCTGGCGGAGCATAACCATCGTCTGCCCTTCGTCACCACGCTGCATGGAACTGACATAACACTGGTCGGGCTCGACCACTCATACCTGCCCATCACCCGATTCGGCATCGACCAGAGCGACGGCGTAACGGCCATCTCGAACTATCTTCGCGAGAAGACAGTGCAGGAGTTTCGGGTGAAGCGCGAGATCGAAGTAATCCCGAATTTTGTCAACTGCGACGTCTATGCCCCTCTGAGCGACAAGGAACGCGGCCAAGGACGCGCGCAGTTCGCGCAGCCAGACGAAAAAATCCTGCTCCATCTGTCGAATTTCCGTCCTGTCAAGCGAGCAGTCGACGTGGTTGAGGTCTTTGCGCGCGTTGCGCTCGGCCTGCCTGCGCGGCTGCTGCTTATCGGCGATGGCCCGGACCGATCCCAGGCGGAGTGGCTGGCGCGCAGGCTTAAGATTCAGGATCGCATTCATTTCCTGGGCAAGCAGGCCGGGGTCAGCGACCTCCTTCCGCTGGCAGACCTCATGATCATGCCCAGCGAGCTGGAGTCCTTCGGCCTGGCTGCGCTTGAATCCATGGCCTGTCAGGTACCCGCGATTGCCACAAATGTTGGAGGCGTCCCCGAGCTGATCGAGGATGGCGTTAATGGGCGCTTATTCGCAGTTGGAGACGTAGAAGCCATGGCAAAAGCGGCTATCGATCTTCTCACTGATGACGGCAAATACACGGCCATGGCCGCTGCCGCGAGGCAAACGGCGCAAAAACGCTTTTGCGCCTCAAAAATCATCCCTCGGTATGAAGCCTATTACAAAAGCGTATTGAATCGCGGCGCCACTCCCTGAGCCTCGCCATCCCGGTCTTCCTGCACCGGAATCGCCATCGAGACTTTGGTTCCCCTTCCCGGACGGCTGGTCACATCGAAGAGCGCAGCATCCCCGAACAAAACCTCAAGCCTTTCCCGCACATTCTTCATGCCGATGCCGGTCCCGCGCAGCACCCCGCTTGAATGCGCCCTACCAGGAGCAATTCCGACGCCGTCATCTTCAATCTCAATAATCATTCGGCCGAGTTCGAGCCTGCTCCGCAGAGTAATTGTTCCTCCGCTGATGCGCGGTTCCAGTCCGTGCTTGATACTGTTTTCAATCAGTGGTTGCAGCAGCATGCTGGGTACGGGCAGATCCAGCGTAGCTGTGTCAATCTCCTTCACTACCCTAAGCTTTTCCGCTCCAAAGCGCACCACCTCGATACCGAGGTAGTCGTCCGTAAAGCTTAGCTCGTCCCGCAGAGGAACGTAGGAATCGCGGTCTGTTAGAAGCGCACGCAGGATATTTGCCAACTTGACGATCAGCTCCCGCGCCTGCTCCGGTCGGAAGCGGACCAGCGACGCAATGGAATTCAGCGTATTGAACAGAAAGTGCGGATTGATTTGCCGCTGCAGTGCATCCAACCGAGCCTCCAGCAGCAGACGTTTCTGCTCTTCGAGGAAGCGCTCGTTGCGGATTGCGTTCCACACCTTCAGCGGAATCCCCACAACCATCGCCGCGCACGTCCACACCGCCAGGCGGATCAGCCAGCTATTCGTAAACAGCGCGAAGAGCCGGTGCGGGTATAGCTGGTGCAGCCATTCGCGGCATACTTCCATGCCGATGATCAGGACCAGCAAAAGGATCTGACGGTCGAAACGCGGCTTGCGAAGATTGCGACGGATCCAGCGGTAAATGCTGAGGTCGACAAACGGCGAAAATGACCAGACCTCTTCCTGCTCGACAAACTTTCCGAAGATGCCGGCCGTAGTGGCGACCGCGAGATTGAAGGGCAGCGACAGATACTCGTGGTGGAGCATGGCCGGGAGCGAGAGCGCAACGGCGCCAGCGATTGCCGAAAACGGTCCTATCAGTATTCCGAGAAGGATAGTGGTTTCAAAGGAGAGATCGGCGGCCAGAAAGTTTGGGACGACAACGCGCACCCACACGCCGAGCGCGAGGGGAATGACGATGAAGGCCAGCAGCCCGAGCGTTTGCGCAGGGCGGCGCTTTTGCATGAAGAGGAGGTTCTGGAATTCGCGCGAACGGGCTAGCGCGCCGGAAACGGCTGCTGCTACTCCCAGCTTAACCAGAAGCGTGATGAGGATGAGTCGAGGCTCGATCACGCTCTTACTTTACTCTTACCGCGCAGGAAGACCATCGGAAAGATGGCCCATCTTTTCGCGCTTGACCTTGAGGTATTCACGAAATGTGTCCTCAGGTTCAATGTCAGCGGAAATGCGTTCGACGACCCTGATCCCCACCGCTTCAAGCGCGGCCACTTTCTCGGGGTTATTCGTAATCAACCGGACGCGCTCGACATTCATCAATTTGAGCACGGCTGCGGGCAATTCAAACTCCCGGCAGTCGGGTTTGAAGCCAAGCTCGAGGTTAGCCTCGACCGTATCCAGCCCCTGGTCCTGCAGCTCGTAGGCCTTGAGTTTCGCCATGAGACCGATCCCACGGCCCTCCTGCTGCTCATACAACAAAATGCCGCTGCCCGCTTCCGCAATCCTAATCAGAGCCAGTTCCAGTTGCTGCCGGCAGTCGCAACGCAAGGAGTGAAACACATCACCCGTAAGGCACTGGGAGTGGATTCGAACGATCGGAGCCCCGGAGAAAACATCGCCCATCACTAGAGCAACTGCGGCTTCGGTCTTGACAGACGGCGCAACTGTGCCCTCGCGGCAAGGTTCCGGACCGACCACGGTGCCTTCAAATCCCAGAATGCGGAAACGACCCCAGCGGGTAGGGAAATCCGCATCCGCAACCTTCCTGACGCTTTCTAAGGGCATAGCCCAATTATAGATGTTCAGGTCGGGCGGAAGGCTGCACGGCGGCCATCGGTGCAGTTTCAGGCTGCTGGCTTCGCGCTGTGAAGAATTCATAGAATTAGATCGCAATACGATATAATATATTTAGATCGTAATGCGATATAAATCCAGCTCCGCATCAATACTGCCAGATGCAGTAACGCCCGCGATGCTGTCTTTGAATGGAATGGAAGCCGACGGCAGCGCCCTGATTCACCATCTGGCCCAGTTCCGCTATGCTCTGCGCAAGTTCCTTCGTTTCAGTGAGAATGCGGCGCGGCAGTGTGGCGTGACCCCACAGCAGCACCAGCTGATGCTGGGCGTCGCCGGATTCACTGGCCGCGGCTCGGCCACAGTCTCAGAGCTCGCAGAGTTTTTACAGGAAAGACCCCACTCAGTGGTCGGGCTGATTGAGCGCGCGGCGCATAACGGATTCGTCCGCCGCATAACAGACAAGACTGACCGCAGGGTGGTCAATATCTCCTTAACCAGACGCGGGAGGCAAATACTCTCCCGGCTAAGCAAGCGTCATCAGGAAGAAGCGCTGCGAGTCAGAGAGTTTTTGCAGTCCCGATAAGAAAAGCCCCGAAATTATGCCAGAAAGAAAAAACCGGGTTTTACAACATCCACTCCTTCGAAAATATTTGTCGCCGGTGCATGAGGACCTCATCGCCGTCTACTCTCGCGATCTGAAAAAGTGGCTGGTTTTCGCGCCAATCATCGGCATTACAACGGGTCTTGCCATCACCGGCATCGCAGTTGTGAT
>Ga0335075_10002484_pt1 | contig 29605 bp, 27 predicted proteins | sample Lox_Sample_24_FD_206723 | JGI IMG/M metagenome (GOLD analysis project Ga0335075, IMG submission 206723) | Soil microbial communities from Loxahatchee National Wildlife Refuge, Florida, United States - Lox_Sample_2.4 | ecosystem: Environmental > Terrestrial > Soil > Wetlands | place: USA...
GCGAACGTGCCGGTCGAGGGGTGAGCGGTGACCGTGGCGAGGTCTACCGTGACGGTCATGGACCTCGACTGGAACGCCGAGCTGGCCGGTCAGCTCGAGTCGCACTGGCAGGGTCAGCTGCGTCCCCGCATGGACGGGCTCACCGACGAGGAGTACTTCTGGGAGCCGGTCCCCGGGAGCTGGAATGTCCGGCCACGCACCGACGCCACGCCGCCGGACGTACCCGGCTCCGGTGGCTACACGGTCGACTTCGCGTTCCCGCAGCCGGACCCGGCGCCGGTGACGACCATCGCGTGGCGGCTGGCCCACATCATCGTGGGGTGCCTGGGCATGCGTAACGCCGCCCACTTCGGCGGCCCGGAGGCGGACTACCAGTCCTACCCGTACGCGGGGACCGCGGCGCAGGCGCTGGGCCAGCTTGACGACGAATACGCGGCCTGGATCACGGGCGTGCGTGGCCTCGGCGCGGACGGGCTGTCCCGCCCTTGCGGCCCGGCCGAGGGGCCGTATGCCGGCCTTTCGATGGCCGCCCTGGTGCTGCACATCCACCGCGAGGTCATCCACCACGGAGCCGAGATCTGCCTCCTGCGTGACCTTTACCTGCGCCGGGCCTGAACGGCGCGCGCCGCTGCCAGCCTGGACTTCAGGTCAGCCGGGCGGGAGGGCCTGCTGGCACCAGATGGTCTTGCCGGTGGTGGTCTGGCGGGTGCCCCAGCTGTGGGTGAGCCCGTAGACCAGCAGCAGGCCGCGCCCGTCTTCGTCGAGAGTGCGGGATCGTTTCAGGTGGGGTGCGGTGCTGCTGGCGTCTGTGACCTCGCAGATGAGCGTGTGGTCGCGGATCAGCCTGAGCTGGATCGGCGGGGCGGCGTGGCGGATGGCGTTGGTGACCAGCTCGCTGACGACCAGCTCGGTGGTGTACTCCGCCTCGGTCAGTCCCCAGGTGCGGAGCTGGTCGGTGGCCAGCTTGCGCGCGTGGGCGACCATGGCCGGGTCGGCGGGGATGTCCCAGGTGGCGACGCGGTTGGCGGGGAGCGCGCGGGTGCGGATGACCATCAGCGCGGCATCGTCGGCCGGGCAGTCGGTGCGCATCGCGTCGACCACGGCGTCCCCGGCTGCTTCCAGTGACATGGCGGGCGCCGCGAGTACCTGGCACATCCGGTCCAGGCCCTGGTCGATGTCGCGGTGGCGAGATTCGACCAGGCCGTCGGTGAACAGGGCCAGGATGCTGCCGGGGGCCAGGTCCAGCTCGGTGGTCTCAAAGGGCATGCCGCCGACCCCGAGCAGGGGACCGATGCGATCGGAGGCTACCTGCGCAGCGCCGTCGCCGGTGACCAGGACGGGCAGGGGGTGCCCGGCCGTGGCCAGGGTGCAGTGGCGGGAGATCGGGTCGTAGACCGCGTACAGGCAGGTGGCTCCCATCTCGCCGGCGCTGAGCTGACCGCCCGGTGTGATGTCGGCTTGGTCGTCGCTGGTGAGGTTGAGGACCAGGTCGTCGAGGCGGGCGAGCAGCTCGCCGGGGGGCAGGTCGACGTCGGCGAGGGTGCGCACGGCGGTACGCAGCCGGCCCATGGTGGCGGAGGCGTGGATGCCGTGGCCGGCGACATCGCCGATGACCAGGGCGACCCGGGTGCCCGACAGCGGAATCACGTCGAACCAGTCGCCGCCGGTCCCGGCCCCGGAGTCGGCGGGCAGGTAACGGGAGGCGACCTCCACGGCCGGCAGCACGTTCAGGTGCCGGGGCAGCAGGCTGCGCTGCAGGGTCAGTGCGGTCGTTCGTTCACGTGTGTAGCGGCGCCCGTTGTCGATGGCGATGGCTGCCTTCAGGGCCAGTTCGGTGGCCGCGGCCAGATCGTCGTCCTGATACGGCCCGGGCTGGCGCGAGCGCCAGAAGCTGGCTATGCCGATCAGCCCGCCGTGGGCGCGCAGCGGGCAGGTGATCAGCGAGTGGATGCCGTGGTCCAGGACCAGCCTGACCGGCTCGGGACCCTGGAGCCGCCATTCGGTGGAGGCCCGCAGGTCAGGCTCGATCCGCGAACGCGGGCCCCCGAACAAGCGGGATTCCTCGGCCACGTCCGGGACCAGCGTGATCAGCGTGCCCGCTGGCCGCAGCGGAGTGTCCTGCTCGATGCCACCGGTGGCCACCCGGCGCAGCTCCGTGCTGCCGCCCGCTTGCGGCTCCTCGCCTTGCAGCGCGGCCGTCGTCAGGTCGACGGTCACGTGGTCGGCGAAGCCCGGAACGGCTACCTGCACCAGCTCCTGCGCGGTGCGGGCCATGTCCAGGGTCGTGCCAATGGTCACGCTGGCCTCGTGCTGCAGGTCGAGGTGCTTGTGAGCCGACCATGCTCTCATCCGCTGGAACTGGCCGCGGGCGGCCAGTTCCGACACTCCGGCGCCGACAGCCAGCAGCAGCAGCATCGTCTCGAAGTCCGCGGCGCCCGTTCCGGTAAGCGACAGAAACGGCGGAATCAGGAAGAATTCCAGCCAGAAGGCAGCCGACGCCGCCGCAACCAGGCTTGCCACGCGGAAGCCGAAAGCCGCTATCGCGACCACAACCACCGTCAGGACAAGAGCCGAATCGACGGGGTGGAAGCTGGCCCGCACCGGCACCAGGATCGCCGCGACAGCCGCCGGCGCCACCACCGCGCACCCGAGTGCTATCCAGTTCCGGCGTGCCCCTGCGTCCACCTGCCGTCTATGCCCCGCCCTGTCCCTGGCACTCCAGCGCGCGGCCAGAGATCGGTCCTCGGTAAAAGGCCAGCCCCGCCGTAACCTGACCGCCTCGAACCGTTGTCGTCAGTGACCTGCGCAAACGTTCCTGCTGCCTCCCGGTTAACGTTTCGTGACTCCCGTCACTCGCGTTATCCTCCCGTCACAGGCCACCCAGGATCACCCACAGCGCGCCGGCGTTGAAAGGGCCGGTGCGCTTCCGGGCGGGTCCGTGCCGGGATCGGTCTGGGCCGGGACCGCCGTGCCTTGATGGCGCGTTCACCCTGGTCGATGATGGAGTCCAGACCAGATCCGGTCCGCCCGCCGGGTTCGGCCCGGCGGTGACGCTGATAACGAGCGGTAAAACGGAGGTACTGCGCGATCGTGCCCGGCATAGCCCCGCATCAACAGGCCTGCCCAAATGGCGCCGGCACGGTTCGGCCCTGTCCCCGCGGCGTCGGCCCATGGTGACCGACGCAGAGGTTGGCGACGCGCAGCGGCTGCGGCGGGTGCTCGGCGCGCCCGAACTGGGCTGGCTAATCGACCGGATCCGGATCCGCCTGGAGCGCGGCGAGCCCGTCGACGGCACCGTGACGCTGGTCGGCGCCACTCTCGAGCAGCGCCGCGCGGCGGCCCGCCTGCTCGGCCACCGGACCGGGCGTGGCACCTCACTCAGCGTCTCACTGCCCGAGGTGGAGACCGCGCTGCGCCGGGCCGGGCTCCCGTCCGGGCTGCGCGCGGCGGTCGAATCCCTGACCGGCCCGGTGCGCGACCGGGCGGCCGAGCGGTCCGCCGAGATCCGGCAGTTCCAGGACGCGCTGGACGGGGCACGGCGCAGCCCGCTGGCCGTGGCGCAGTGGCATCTCGCCTGGCTGGAGGAGCTCAGCCGGGACGGCACGCTCACCCGGCTGGTCCGGCACGGCCAGGGCGACTTGCTGGCCCAGGCCACGGCCGTGCTCGAGCGGCTGCCGACCGGAACCGACGAGTCGGCGGTGCTGCTTCCGGTCCTGGCCGAGGCGGTGACCGGCGACACCAAGGCGCTCGACACCACAGCGCTGTCCAGCCTCGTGCTGCGGGCGCTGGCGCTCCGCGAGGCGGTCCCGATGCCGTCCGGGCGCGACGCCGAACGCGGGCTGTGGACGGCGGCAGGCGTGGTCACCGACGACCTGGCCAGCCAGGTGCTGGTGCTCAATATCCGGGCGGCCGGCGAGCAGCTGGGCGAGTGGCTGACCCAGGCCGCCGAGGTGGGGGAGCCGTTCCGGATCACCCTGCACCAGCTGACCGTCATGCCGATCATGCCGCTGGCCATCGACCTGCGGGTGTGCGAGAACCCGGCGGTGCTGCGCGCGGCCGCCGCCCAGCTTGGCGCGGATAGCGCGCCCCTCGTCTGCACCGAGGGCGAGCCGTCTGTGGCCTGCTACCGGCTGCTGCAGTCCGCGGTGTCCACCGGAACCCGGATCCACTGGCACAGCAACTTCGACTGGCCCGGACTGCGGGCGACGGCAGCGGCGATCCGGCGGCTGGACGCGACGCCGTGGCTGATGAGCGCCGACGACTACCGCGCGGCCCTGCCCGCCAGCTCCGAGGCGCTCAAGGGCCCGCGCGCGACCAGCCCATGGGACACCCGGCTGGCCGAGCTGATGCAGGCCAGCGGCCGGGCCGTGACCGAGGAACGGCAGCTCACAGCGCTGCTCACGGAGATCGCCGACCGGACCGGCGGGCGCTGAAAACGCGTTGCGGTAACCGCCCAGAACGACCACGATGGCCCGGTGGCCGGCGATGAGCAACCCGTCCCGGGCCTGCACGTGCGGCCCCTGGAGCCGCGCGACGCCGAGGCGGCCGCGGGCTGGCGCTACCAGGGCCCGTGGAGCATCTATGACCCGCGCCCCGGCGGCGAACCGCTCAGCGCGGTAGCAGGCTACGACGCCGTCGTCGACGACGCCGGGTCCCTCGTCGGCTTCGTGTGCGCCGGCCAGGAGGCCCGGGTGCCGGGCCTGGCCGAGGCTGACGGGACCATCGACATCGGCGTCGGGATGCGCCCAGATCTGGTCGGCCGCGGACTGGGCCGCCACTTCGGCGCGGTGGTGCTCGATCACGTTCGCGCCCGGTACGGGGACCGGCCGCTGCGCGCGGTGGTGCAGGGCTGGAACGAGCGCAGCCTGCGGCTGGCCCGGGGACTTGGCTTCCGCGACGCCGGGACCCACCAGTGCGTACAGGACGGCGAGCAGGTCAGCTATGTCCTGCTTGTCCGCCCGGCCGGGGCGGCCCGGCAGTAGCGTCACGGCCCGCCGCCGCGCCACGCCCACGTCACCTGGATTTTGCCCGGTAGCGGCCCCTCAGCCCTTGACTGGAAGCGACAGCGGGGACAATAGGCTCATGGACGCGGGTCAGGCCACCTCAGAACGCGACGAAACACGCAGCGCCGGCCGGGCGGCTGGCGCCGTCCACGGACAGCCGGACACCGAAGGCCGGGGCGGAGATCACCTGAAGGTGCCGGCCGGCCACCCGCGTGCCCAGGCAGAATCAAGGGAGCTACCGCCCGAGCGGTACCTCGACCGCGAAGAAAGCTGGCTGCGGTTCAACCAGCGGGTACTGGAACTGGCCGAGGACGAGGCGATCCCGCTGCTCGAGCGGGTGCGGTTCCTGTCCATCTTCGCCAGCAACCTGGACGAGTTTTTCATGGTCCGGGTGGCCGGACGGATCCGCCGCATGGAAGCCGGCCTCCCGGTGGAGCACGCCAGCGGCCGGCCGCCGGCGGAGATCCTGGCCAACACCCTGGAGATGGCCGGCCAGCTGACCAGCCGCAACGCCGAATGCTTCAGCCACTCAGTGCTGCCCGCCCTGGTCAAGGAGGGCATCGAGATCCTGCGCTGGAAGGAGCTCGAGGCCGCCGAGCAGCAGGAAATGCAGCGGCTGTTCCGGGACCGGATCTACCCAGTGCTCACCCCGCTCGTCGTCGACCCGGCGCACCCGTTCCCCTACATCTCCGGCCTCTCGCTCAGCCTGGCCGTCATGATCGCCGACCCGAAGACCGGCGCCACCATGTTCGCCCGGGTAAAGGTGCCACCGCTGCTGCCCAGATTCCTCACCGTGGCACCGAACCGGTTCGTGCCGGTCGAGGACGTGATCGCCGCGCACCTGCCCGACCTGTTCTCGGGCCTGGACGTGATCGAGCACCACGTGTTCCGGGTGACCAGGACCCATGACCTCGACATCGACGAGGACGTGACCGAGGACCTGCTCAAGTCGATGGAGCGCGAGCTCACCCGCCGTTCCCAGCTGGCGGTCAGGCTTGAGGTAGAGGAGTCGATGTCCAGCGACGTACTGGAACGGCTGGTCACCGAGCTCGACGTCGACACCGGCGCCGTGTACCGGCTTCCCGGCCCACTCGACCTGTCCGGCCTGAACGCGATCGCCGACCTCGACCGGCCGCAGCTGAAGTACCCGCCGTTCGTCCCCTCAGAGACGGCGCTGCCGACCGACATGAGCATCTTCGCCGCGATCACCGAGCACGACGTGCTCGTGCACCACCCGTACGACTCGTTCGCGGCCAGCACGCTGCGCCTGGTGGTCTCGGCCGCCGCCGACCCCCGGGTGCTGGCCATCAAGCACACCCTGTACCGGACCAGCGGCGACTCCGAGATCGTGGACGCGCTCATCGACGCGGCCGAGGCGGGCAAGCAGGTCGTGGTGGTGGTGGAGATCAAGGCCCGGTTCGACGAGCGCGCCAACATCGCCTGGGCCCACAAGCTAGAAGAAGCCGGCTGCCACGTGGTCTACGGCCTGGTCGGGCTCAAGACCCACTGCAAGATGATCCTGGTGGTGCGGGAGGAAGCAGACGGCTCACTGCGGCGCTTCTGCCACATCGGCACCGGCAACTACCACCCCAAGACCGCCCGGCTGTACGAAGACTTCGGCCTGCTCACCGCTGACGAGACGGTCGGCGAGGACATCACCGACCTGTTCAACCACCTCACCGGGTACAGCCGGCCGTCCGACTACCGCCGGCTGCTGGTCGCGCCCGAGGGCATCCGTTCCGGCCTGGTGGAACAGATCAACGCGCAGGCCGAGCGGGCCCGTGCCGGGCAACCCGCCCGGATCCAGATGAAGTGCAACGCGATCATCGACGAAGTGATCATCGACGCCCTGTACCGCGCCTCACAGGCCGGAGTACCCATCGACCTGTGGATTCGCGGCATCTGCGGCGTCCGGCCGGGAATGCCCGGTGTGTCGGAAACCATCCGGGTCCGCAGCGTCCTCGGCCGATTCCTCGAGCACTCGCGGATCTACGCGTTCGGTCCCGGTGACGGCGACCCGGACGGCCACGTCTGGATCGGCAGTGCCGACCTCATGCACCGCAACCTCGACCGGCGGGTCGAACTGCTGGTCCGGGTCAGCGACCCGGTGCACCGAGCCGAACTTCGCGGCCTGATCGACATGGCCATGGACGAGACCACGGCGTCGTGGTGGCTGGACTCCGACGGCATCTGGACCAGGCATCACCTGGACGCCTCCGGCGCCCCGCTCAACGACATACAGGAATACCTGATCCGGACCCGGCAGGGCCGCGCCGCAGATGGCTGACGCCGCGAACAACGGCGAGATCCGCGCGGCGGGCGCGGTGCTGTGGCGGCCATCGGGCCGCGACCGGGAGGTGGCCCTCATCCACCGCCCCAAGTACGACGACTGGAGCTTCCCCAAGGGGAAACTCGAACCCGGCGAGCACCGGCTGCTGGCCGCCGTCCGGGAGGTGGCCGAGGAGACGGGAGTGCACGCGATCCTGGGCCGGCCGCTTCCCACCTCCCACTACGACCGGGGCGGGCGGCCCAAGCGGGTCGACTACTGGGCCGGGCACCCGGCACCCGGCGGCCAGCCGCCATTCCAGGCCAACCACGAGGTGGACGCGCTGCAGTGGCTGCCGGTACCCGCTGCCCGCGGCAGGCTCAGCTACTCCCGCGACACCGCCATCCTGGACGACTTCGCCGCGGGACCGGCCGACACCGTGCCGCTGACGTTCCTGCGGCACGCCTCGGCCGGCGCCAGGGACGGCTGGGCCGGGGATGACCTGCACCGGCCGCTGGACGCCGAGGGCGCGGAGGAGTCCGAGCTGCTGTCCCAGCTGCTGTCCTGCTTCGGGCCCGCCCGCGTGATCAGCTCGGCCGCCGAGCGCTGCGTGGCCACGGTCAGGCCTCACGCCGCCGCGACCGGCGCGAAGGTGGAGATCGAGCCCGCCTTCACGATCGGCCGCGCCGAAGCCGAGCCAGCGCAGGCCGCGGCCCGGGTGGCGGACATCGTGCACGCTGGCCAGCCCGCCGTCATCTGCGCCCACCGGGAGAACCTGCCGCCCATGCTGACGGCCGCGTGCGCGGTCCTCGGCGCACCGCCGCCCGGCGACCTCCCGCTGGACAAGGCCGGCTTCTGGGTACTGCACACCGCCGACGGCCGGCTGGCCGCCGCCGAGCGGCATGACCCGGCCGACCCCTGACCGGCCCGCCAAGAAATGTCGGACGTCGGCGATACAACTGCTATGTCCAGACACCTCCGAAAGGGGCACGGATATGGCTGATGACGTAGCCGACGCCGTCGAGGCCGAGCTGGCCGAGCTGTCGTGGCGGTTAACCGAGCCGGGTAAGCGCGAGTGCCTGCGCTGCTTCCTGCTCCGGATGATCAATGAGTTCGGCTGCGACGGCACGCACCGGTGGACCGTGCGCTGGCGCGACCTGCGGGCGCCGCGGGCCACCGGCCTGGTGCAGCGCATGCAGCGGCGGGGTGGCTGCTGCTGCGATTGCGAAGTCATCTTCAATGTCTTTCCGGACTACCCGGACACCGACGAGATACTGCCCTGCACGGGAGTGCTGCGGGCCGGCTCCGCGGTGCCCTGCGACCTGCGGCCGCTGCGCAAGAGCGCGTGACCCCCGTCCCCCTTCACTTCCCCCTTCATCCGGCCCGGAAGCTGGAGGCGTCCCAGTCGAGGGTCGGCGGCAGCGCGCCTTCCAGGGTTAGCAGCCAGCGCTTGACCTCGGGGCCCGTGCCGCCGCTGTAGCCGCCGAGCCCGTCCGCCGCCACGACGCGATGGCAGGGGACGACCACCGGGATCGGGTTCGATCCCATGATCTGGCCGGCGGTCCTGGCGGGCAGCGACGCGCCGAAGCTGCCCAGCCCGACCCGGCGGGCCAGCGTCCCGTAGCTGACCGTCTGCCCATAGCCGACCGACTCGAACAGTGTCCTGAGCACCTGCTGCTGCAGCGGGGACGTGCCGCTCCAATCGATGCCCAGGTCAAATTGGCGCCGCTGCCCGGAGAAGTAATCGGCGATCTGAGCCGCCGCGGCGCCGGCCAGCTCGCTCGCGGCGCCCGGCACTGCTCCGGTGGCGCGCCGCGCCTGCGCCAGCTCCGGCGGCCCGCCAAACCGGACCTGCCTCAGGCCGGCCTCGCTGCAGCCGACCGCAATCGGCCCGACCGGCGTGCCGAACGTCACCCACGCGAGTTCGGTCATCACCTCATTATGCTTCCCGCCTCCGACCAGCCGGGCCGCCAGAAAGCCGCGCCTAGCCTGGCGCGTCGCCCTTCTCGTTGATGCGGAGCAGCGCCTTGGCGATCGGCAGTGACACGAGGCCGACCTGCCAGGGCCGGGCGCCGAATCCGGCCAGGCTGGCCGCCACCGCCTCGGGGCCGGGCGGCTGCGGCGGCTGCCAGGAGAGCCGGCGTACCGCGTCTGGGGGCACCAGGTTCTCCGCGGGCAGGTGATGCTCATCGGCGAGCGCGGCCACCACGGCCCGGACCGCGGTGAGGCGCGTGGCCGCGTCCGGGTCGCGTTCCTGCCAGCGGTGCGCTGGCGGGGGGCCATCGCCCGAGCGGGCCGACACGGCAGGCAGCTCACGCTCGGTCTGGGCCCGGGCGCGCCCGACCGCGCGCTGCCACTCGGTCGTGTGGCGCCTGGCTCCGCGGCCGTTGAAGCCGGCGATGGCGGCCAGATCGCCGGACCCGGTGGGCAGTGACCTGGCCGCCTCGACGATGGCCGCGTCGGGCAGCACGCGGGTCGGGGACAGGTCACGCCGGCGGGCGATCCGGTCGCGCTCGAGCCAGAGCTCGCGGACGATGGCCAGGCCGCGCCGGCTGCGGACCCGGTGGATGCCGGAGGTGCGGCGCCACGGTTCCGGCCGTGGCGGGGCGGGCCCGATGCGGAGCACGGTGGCGAACTCCTGGCTGGCCCATTCGGTCTTGCCCTGCTCGGCGAGCTGCTCGGCCAGGGCGTCGCGCAGCTCGACCAGGACTTCGACGTCGAGCGCCGCGTAGCGCAGCCATTCCTCGGGCAGTGGCCGGGTGGACCAGTCGGCGGCCGAGTGGCTCTTTTCCAGGCTCAGCCCGAGCACGGACTCGACCAGGGTGCCAAGGCCGACCCGCGGGTAGCCGAGCAGCCGCCCGGCCAGTTCGGTGTCGAACAGCAGCTGCGGCCGGTAGCCGAGATCGGCCAGGCACGGCAGGTCCTGGGATGCGGCGTGGATGACGGCCTCGGCGTCGGCCAGCGCGTCGTTGATGCCGGACAGGTCGGGACAGGCGACCGGGTCGATGAGCACGGTTCCGGCGCCGTCGCGGCGGAGCTGGACCAGGAACGCCCGGTGCCCGTAGCGGAAGCCGGAGGCGCGCTCGGCGTCGACGGCGACCGGCCCGTGGCCGGCGCCGAGTTTCCTGGTGGCCTCGTCCAGTGCGTCGGCGGTGACGATCAGCGGGGGGAGGCCGTCCCGCGGTTCGAGCAACGGCACCGCGGGCGCGGGGCTGGTGGCGGCGTCATCGGGGGCTTGGTCATCCGGCACGGTGGTCATGGCCGCCGCCGGGGACGCGGCGGCCGCAGCGCGCTCACCCCGGCGGGCAGCGGCGGCAGGCCGCACGCGGCGCAGAGCGCGTCGCACCAGGCAGCCATGTGCCCGTCCAGATCCTGTGGCGCGCCACCGGGCCGCGCGGTGCCGGGCTGCGGGGTGGGAACTGCGGCGGGTGACCAGGACGCGCGCAGCTCGAATTCGGTCGTTACCGGCTGGTCTTGCTTGGCCCCAAATCCCTCCGTTACCACGCGAGTTACGGTACCGCTGACCTGCCGGTAGCCGTTGGTCCTGGTGTCCAGGGCCTCGGTGAGCCAGCTCCAGCCGACCTGCCCGATCAGCGGGTCAGCGGCGATCTCGGGGTCAAGTTCGGCGCGGATATAAGCGATGACCCGGAACGGGCCTGCCCATCCAGTCTGGCCTGCGGGGTCGTAGAGGAGGACGAAACTGCCCCACCCGATCTCAGTGTCTGCGTCGTCAGGAACGACTGAGCGGGTGCTGCCGCCAGGGACCGGCTCGTGCACGACCGCGCCGATCGCGGCGGCGTACGGCGCGAGCTTGCGCGGCGGCCGCTGGTTGTCGAGGACGATCTCCCGGCGTGCCTTCCGCTGCTGATCCATCCCGGCTTCGAGATCGCTCACTGCCGAGCGGAAGGTGGCAGCGGCGTCCATCCCGGCTCGTTCCGTTCGCCCGGTGGCAGGGCTCATGATCCGAGCATGCGAGATGGGCGCCAGATTGTCATGCCACGCGCCTGCCGGGCAGCTGCTCCGGGGCCATCTCGGGCGTCAGGCGGACCAGCAGGGCGGCACCGCAGTCGGTGCAACACCACTCGGGGCACCAGCCATCGGCTGAATCAGGGCAGCGCCCGGCGACCGCGTGACGCTGCTCGAAGAGCCGGTTCCAGCCGCAGTCGGGGCAGAACCGGACCATCTCTACCATCTCCGACCTCCTCGCCGCTAGGCTCAGCACGATGCTGGCACGCGATCCGGCCGGTGCCGTGCATCTGCTGCGGCGTGTCATGAGGGCGTTTTCCGCGTCAAATACTGCCGTCGGCTCCCGGCCGGGCCTGTGAGATGATCACTGCTGTGAGTCCGAAGCTGGAAGAATCGGCTTTCCTGAATGCCTGCCGCAGGAAGCCGGTTCCGTACACGCCGGTCTGGTTCATGCGCCAGGCGGGCCGGTCGCTGCCCGAGTACCGCGCCGCTCGCGCCGGGACCGCGATGGTCGAGGCGTGCACCAAGCCCGACCTGATCACTGAGCTCACGCTCCAGCCGCTGCGCCGGTACCCGGTGGACGCGGCGATCCTGTTCAGCGACATCGTCGTGCCGCTGCGGGCGGCCGGGGTCGGCATCGACATCCGCCCTGGCGTCGGCCCCGTGGTCGAGGAGCCGATCCGCAGCCAGGCCGACCTGCAGCGGCTGGGCGTCCTGGAGCCCGGCGACGTGCACTATGTGACCGAGGCGGTCGGGGCGCTGGTGGCCGAGCTCGGCGGCACGCCGCTGATTGGGTTCGCAGGCGGCCCGTTCACGCTGGCCTCTTACCTTGTTGATGGCGGGCCGTCCAAGAGCTTCGACAGGACGAAGTCGCTGATGTATGGCGATCCGCCGCTGTGGAATGCCCTGCTGGGCAGGCTGGCCGACATCACCATCACGTTCTTGCAGGTCCAGATCGAGGCCGGGGCGTCGGCCGTGCAGCTATTCGACTCCTGGGCCGGGTCGGTGAGCCCCGAGGACTACCGCCGGTCGGTGCTCCCGCACAGCAGACGGATCTTCGCCGCGCTGGCCGGAACCGGTGTGCCGCGGCTGCACTTCGGCGTCGGCACCGGTGAGCTGCTCGGCCTGATGGGCGAGGCGGGCGCCGACGTGGTCGGGGTCGACTGGCGGGTGCCGCTGGACGAGGCGGTGCGCCGGGTCGACCCGGGCAAGGCCCTGCAGGGCAATCTCGACCCGGCGATACTGCTGGCCCCGTGGGAGGTCATCGAGCAGCGGACGCTCGAGGTCCTGGACGCGGGCCGCACGGCCGAAGGCCACGTGTTCAACCTCGGTCATGGCGTGCTCCCGGAAACCGATCCCGATGTGCTCGCGCGCCTGACCGAGCTGGTCCACACGGCGTCGGCCCGGCTGCCGGACTAATTGCGCGCTGCGGAGCCGCGCCGGCTGGTGCGCCGGGCGCTTGCCGCTCCCAGAGGAGTCCGGGCCGGGCTTCGGCGGAGGCTGGATCGCCTATCTCGGTTTTGGCCTGGCCGATCAGGTCCTGCCGGTACCGCCCGGCGATGCCCGGCGGCTGCCCGCCTGTTGGCTCCCCCAGGGCCGCCACATCATGCGCAACTTCGCCACCACGGTCGTGACTGCCCGCCGCGGACCGTTGATCGGCCGGCCACCTCCGCGGCCCCGCCCGCGGTTACCCGGCCGCGGTCGGGCGGGTGCCGCGCCGGGACCAGCGCAGCAGGCGCCGCAGGTGGCGCCGCCCGGCATAGCCCGCGGCGGCCAGCACGGCCGCGAGAACCACGAACGGGAGCACAGCGCCCAGCGCGGTGAGGACCCCGGAGACGATCAGCCGCAGCCCGCGCCAGCCAGCGGCGAATCCGGCCACGAACCCGTGCTGATGCGCCGTCTTCCTGACCGTCTTCTTGACCTTCTTGGCCAGCACCGGCTGCGGGCTCAGCAGCGTCACCGACACGGTCGCGTAGCTGGTTTCCCGGTCCAGGGCACGCTGCTGCGCCTGCAGCGCCTCGAGCGAGGACTCCTGCGTGCTGATCTGCTGCTGGACGGTGAGCAAAGCGCTGATCGAGCCGGCCTGCTTCAGCAGCGCCTGCAGCTGGGTGATCGCGGCCTGCGCCGAGCTGACCAGGCTGCTCACGTCGGCCACCTGCTCGGTTACGTCCTGGGCACGCTGGGTCAGCGAGGTCTGCGTGCCCAGGGTGGTGGACAGCGTGCTGAGCGTTCCGGCGTACTGGGCGACGGGGATCTTCAGCTGCAGGCTCACCGCGGAACGCGCCGGATCGGCGGGGTTGATCGTGGCGCGCTCGCCGGAGACGTAGCCGCCCTCGGCGGTGACGATGCTGGTCGCCCGGGTGGCGGCAGCGGTCACGTTCTTGGTCTCGATCGTGAGGCTGGCGGTGTAGATGATGCTCTGGCTGGCCAGGGCCAGCTGGGACGCCTGGCTAGCCGGTGAGGATGGCGAACCCGCAGCGCGTCCCGGCGCCGGAACCGCTGCGGCCCCGGCACCGTTGCTGACGGCGCCGTGCGCCGGGGGAAAGGCGGACCCGGGGGAACTGACGGGGCTGCTGGAACAGCCGGCCAGCAGCAGGGCCGCGCCGGACATCAGCGCGGCGAAGACGAGCGTGGTGGTGCGCAGCGGCCTGCGGAAGGCACGGGCCCGGGGGGCAGTGTTCATGCCGCTGGGACGCGCCCGCTGCGTGGCCGGTTCCGCCTGCCCGGCCACGGTCAGATAACGGGCACTCGGTGGCCGAGGCCGCGATGCCCCGCAGACCGAATGAGATTCAGGCCACAGTTACCGCTGGCTCAGCCCGCCATATCGCAGCCACAGAAATAGCGGACAGTGACCGTAGTGGAAACTCTGAGTCAGCTTCGTAAACCGAAGGGTTGTCTGGAAATGGCAAAGCCCAGGTCAAAGCCCTGCGTGCCCCAGGTCAGAGCGCTGTGCGCCGCGTCCGCCCGGGTCACCTGCCCGCGTGGTGGCAATGAATTCAGAACCAGACAACGCGCCGGAAAATGATAAAAATGTCAACTGCCCGGCGGTTAAACATGCGCCCGGCGTAGACTGCGATTCCTCGCGTACACGCTAGGTGTGGAGATAACGGAAGCCAAGGGAAACGATGACCGTGCCGCCCGCTCGAGTCACCGTCCAGGTAGCCGTGCAGTCGTCGCGCCGGCTGCTCCGTGACACCCTCTCGGCCTGTCTCGCCGTCCGCCCGGACATCACCGTGGTCGGCAAGGTCGCGGAGCCCGATGCGATCTTCGAGCTGTGCGAGCTGCGCCGCCCCGATGTAGTGATCCTTGACGCAGGCACCCGGCTGCGGGAGATCTCCGAGCTGGTCGCCACGCTCACCGGGCGCTTCCCCGAGCTGAACGTGATCGTGACCTACCGGGAAGCCTCCGAGCAGGATCTCGCCGCAGCCTGCCGCGCCGGCGTTTCCTCGCTGGTGCCGGAGTCGAAGGGCCTGTCCGCCGTGCTCGCGCTGCTGCGGCGGAGCCGGGGACGGCACGCGAAGGACAGCCCGGGCGGCCTGACCGACCGGGAGCTCGAGCTGGTGGTGCTGACCGGCTCGGGGCACAGCGTGGCCGAGATCGCGGGGCTGCTCGGGATCAGCCCGCTCACGGTGGAGAACCTCAAGCGCCGCGTCTACGCCAAGCTCGACGTGAGCAGCAGCGTGCACGCGGTGGCCAAGGCCGCCTCGCTCGGCATGCTCGAGCCGCAGGCCCCGCCGGAGGCGGCGAAGCGGCCGCCCGCCCTGAAGCGGCGGCCGCCGGGTGACTCGGACGGCGTGGTGCTGGCGGTGGTTTCCGGCCAGTACTGCTCCGCCCTGGAGCAGGTGGTGACGGCGCTCGTGTCGAGCCCGCTGCCGTTCGTCCTGGTGAGCAAGCCCGGGCCGGTGGCGGACACGCACTGGGCGCGCTGGCATCGGGGCCCGATCGTGGCCGTGCTCGTCGATCCCGTGCCGCAGGACTGGGACATGGTCGCGGAACTCGGGGTTCCGGCGATCCTCGTGCACAGCAAGCCGCTCGACCCGCCGGAATTGGCCGAGGCCCTGGCCTGCGGAGCCAGCTCCCTGGTACCGGCGGACCGGATCGAGGATCACTTCCTCTCGGTGCTGCGGATGGTCGGCCAGGGTTACCTGGTGGTCGACTCGATGCCGATGCGCCCCCTGATCGGGGCGGTGCGGGCCCGGTGGGACGAGCGGGCGCCGGGCAGGCTCGAGCTGCCCGAGCTGACCGCGCGGGAGAGCGACATCCTGCGCTCTCTGGCCAGCGGGCATTCGATCCGGCAGACCGCCCGGGTGCTCGGGATCGCCCCGAAGACTGTTGAGAACGTCCAGACGCGGCTGTTCCGCAAGCTCGGAGTGCGCAACCGGTCGGGAGCACTGGCCGTCGCCGACGCCTTCGGGCTGCTGCCCGGCACCGCGCCGGTGGATGGCGCCCCCAAGGGATTCCCGTCCCCCGAGGGATATTCGTCCCTATCCGGGAGTGAGTGGCGGGCCTAGTGTGCCGCCGGGGGCGAGAATCTGCTCGCCCCCGCCAGCTACCCCGAGACCCCTGGCCCGGCCTCGGTACGCCTTCACGTCGTTGGGGAGTCCGTCATGATCGGTTCCACCGGTTCGCAGCCCCGAATCAGAGTCAAAGTCCGGGGCAGCAAGTGGCGTGCCGCCGAAGCGGAAGACTGGGGCAACCGGGAGGCCTTCACCGGGGCCGTGAAGGGGGAAAAGGAGAGGACCGCCGACGCCGGTCACTCGCCCCGGGACCCGGTCACGGCGATCAGGGGCTAGCTAGGGCACAGTAGAAGGGTGAGTTCACCATCCTCGCGGCCGGCCGTCGCGATCGTCGGCGGCGGGGTGGCCGGGATCGCCGCCGCATACTTCCTGCGCGACCGCGGTGTGACCGTCACCGTGCTGGAGGGGGCCTCGCGGCTCGGCGGCAAGCTTGCGGTGTCCGAGGTCGCCGGGGTCGCCGTCGACGAAGGCGCCGAGGCCCTGCTCGCCCGGCGGCCCGAGGGCACGGACCTGATCGGCGCGGTCGGCCTGGCCGATCAGCGGGAGTCGCCCGGCACTACCTCCGCCGCGATCTGGACCCGCGGCCGCCTGCGCCCGCTGCCGAAACGCCAGTTCATGGGTGTTCCTGCCGACCTGAGCGAGCTGGAAAGCACCGGGATCCTTTCCGGTGCCGGGCTGGCCCGGGCCCGCGATGACCTGCGGCTCCCGCCGACCGCCCGGGATGGTGACGTGCCGGTGGCCAGCTACGTCGGGGCGCGGTTCGGCCCGGAGCTGGTGGACCGGCTGGTGGACCCGCTCCTCGGCGGGGTTTACGCGGGCCGGTCCGACCAGCTGTCGTTCGAGGCGACGCTGGGCGTCCTGGCCGACGCGTCACGGCACTACCCTTCGCTGGCCGCCGCGGCCGGGTCCTTGCTGCCAGCACCGGGGACCGCCCCGGCTGCCCCGGCCATGCCGGTGTTCACCACGCTCCGCGGCGGCCTCGGGACGCTGCCGGCTGCCGTCGCCGCCCAGTCGGGAGCGACCGTGCGGACCGGTGCGATGACCCGTGAGCTGGCCCGCACGGTGAACGGGGACGGGGGCCCGGGCTGGCGGCTCACCATCGGCCCGACCCGGGCGCCAGAGTGGCTGGACGCCGATGCGGTCATCCTCGCCGTCCCGGCCAGGCCCGCCAGCAGGCTGCTGTCGGGTCTGGCCGGGGCCGGGCCCGCCGCGGCGGCGCTCGGCGAGATCGACTACGCCAGCATGGCGATCGTGACCCTGGCCTACCGGTCCGGCGCGTTCGCCGGCCGGCCGGAGGGCAGCGGCTACCTGGTCCCGGCGGTCGACGGCCGGGCGGTGAAGGCGGTCACGTTCAGCACAGTCAAGTGGCCGCATCTGCGGGCCGGCCAAGCGGGCACCGATATCGTCCGGTGCTCGGTCGGCCGGGTCGGCGAGGAGGCGCTGTTGCAGCGGGACGACGCCGAGCTGGCCGGCCTGGCCGCGGGCGACCTGGCCGCCGCCATCGGCGTGAGCGGCGCACCGGTCGATATCCGGGTCAGCCGCTGGGGCGGCGCGCTGCCGCAATACACGGTCGGCCACCGGGAACGGGTAGCGCGCATCCGCGCCGCCGTCGGCACCCAGCCCGGGCTGGCGGTCTGCGGGGCCGCCTACGACGGGATCGGCATCCCGGCCTGCATCGCGTCGGCGCGCCTGGCCGCGGATCAGGTGCTCGCCCACCTGGAATCGCGCGACGCCCGGCCCGCCCACGTCGGCTAGCCGCTGGTAGGACAGGCCCGCGACGTGCAGGAATCGGCCAGCGCGGCGGGGGTCCTGGCTCGGTTGTGCCCGTTGGCTGTTGTTGGCCAGGCCTCGACCCGGTTACCGCTATGCGGGCCAGTCGAATCGCGCCCAGACGGTGCGGGTGGCGTGACCGTCGTCGATGCCCCACTCGTCGGCGACGGCGCGGATGATGTCCAGGCCGTGGTGCCGGGCTGAGCCGGTCGTTGCCGGGGTCCAGGGGCCGCCGTTGTCCTGGACTTCGATCCGGACGTAGTGGTCCGGGCTGACGGTGGCGCGGACGGTGAAGGTGCCGCCGGGGAGGCGGGAACGGCTGTGCTGGGCGGCGTTGGCAGCGAGTTCGGAGGCGCACAGGACCATGTCATCTGCCCGCAGGCAGTCGTCGAGGAAGCAGCGCACATCCGCCCGGACAGCGCGGATGTGCTCGGTGCCGCCGGGATAGGTGACCTCCGTGGCGCGTGGCCCAATTGTTCTGGCTGCTGGCGTGGTGAAACCCGGCCCGGCCCGCGTGCTCACGTGCGGGTACGAGGCGATCCCGAACGTGACTGCCGCGGTGAGCAGGCAGATGGTGACGCGGTGATTCACCCCCGCCTTCCACAGGCGCATCAGCAGGGGGGTCAGCAACATGGCTATCGGCTCCCTTCATGCTGTCCGGACCCGCTTCGCTGACCAGCATGCGAAACACCTGAGGCGGTGTCATCGGCCGCGTGGTGGACACCCGGATGGATCCCGAGGTGCAGGAGGTGGAAAGGGGGTGGAAGCCGCGGCTCGCTCTCCACCCGGCTCCACCCGGGAACCCACCCGGTGGCCGAGGCGGGGGCGGGCCCGGGTGCCGAGGCTGGAAGACGTCTGGAGTTCTCATCTCAAGGGAGGCGTCATGCCAGGGAAGGTCTGGCTGTTCAACCTGATCGTTTTGGCGGTTCTGCTGGAAGCAGATCTCGGCCGACGGAATATCGGCTGGTTCCGGGTGCTGCGTCCGCTGATCGCCTCCGTCGCGGCGATCGCGCTGTTTACAACCAGCGTGCCGACCTCCGGTCACAACCTGGCCCTAGAAGCCGTCGGGATCGGTGTCGGGGCGCTGGCGGGCCTGGCCGCCCACCTGTTCGTCACGGTGGGTTTCGACCCCGCCAAGGAAAAGAAGGGCGGCAAGGGGACCAGCGGCCGGGCGGTCAGCTGGGCCGGGTTCGGCTACGCCACGTTCTGGGTGGTGATCTTCGCCGCCCGGCTGGTGTTCATCTACGGCACCCAGCACTGGTTCTCCCATCCCCTTGGCCAGTTCCTCACCACCCACCAGCTCAGCGCCGCCGCGCTGACCGACGCCCTGCTGTTCATGGCCATCGCCATGGCGCTGGCCCGCAGCGCCCTGCTGGCCCTCCGCGGACGGGCAGCCACCCGCCACGCCGCGTACGCGCACGGGTACCCGGCGGCCGTCCTCAGCCAAGACCGCACTGCCCGCTAACCGGATCGCAAAGGAGTCCGTCATGTTTCTGACGCACCTGCTGCAGAACCTGGGTGTGCCCGCCGCGGTGGCCACCGCCGTGGGCATCGCCCTCATGATCGTCAGGGTCGTCATGGGCGGCAAGGGCAGACCCGCGCGCGGCGATCGCGGGCAAGGGCCTTCTCGTGACGATCACTGAGACCATGGCCGCAGTCACCGGGAGCAGCGACGGGTAGCCTGAAGGAAGAAACTGGTAACCATGGACAGGCTGCCGCGGTGGTTCGACGGGCCCGTGTGGACATGGGCGTTCCGGGCCGGCTGCCTGGGGCTGGTGCTGGCCGACATCTCGCTCGGCCGGCCAGCGCCGGGGCTGTCCGGCGCGCATCTGGTCGTGCTCATCGGGCTCGTTCCAGCCAGCCTGGCGTGGCTTGCCCATAGCCACTCCGGGGCGATCGACCACCGCGTCGTGCTGCTGGTACTGGCGGCGGGGATGGTCGGAGGCAGCCTCGTCACTCTGACTAGCCCCAGCACCGCCGCCCTGGCGCTTCCGGGAGTGATTGCCCTGCTGGCGGGCGGCTCGCTGGCCATGCCGGAGGCGGCGGGAGTCGCGGCCTGTGGCCTGGCGACTTTCACTGCCGGTTCTCTGGCCGGCGCCGCTGCGGGGTTTTCCCTGGTCGGCTCCTGCCTGGTGGTGATCGGCGGCCTGTTCGCCGGCTTGTGGCGACGCCAGTACCTCGTGCGGGCCGAGCAGGCCGAGTTGGCGGCCACCCAGACCCGGCTGGCCGAACGAGAACACATCCGCGCTGAGGTGCTGGAAGAGCGGACCCGGATCGCCCGGGAGATTCACGACGTGCTGGCCCACACCCTCGGCGGCCTGGTCGTGCAGCTCGACGCCGCCGACGCCCTGCTCGGCGACGGCGGCGACCCCGAAGGGGGCCGCAACTTGGTGGCGGGCGCCAGGCACCTGGCCGTCGAGGGCCTGGACGAAACCCGCCGTGCCATCACGGCGCTGCGCACCGACCCGGTCGCCCTGCCCGAGGCGCTGGCTGCCCTCGCCGCCAGCGAGGGCAGCACCCAGATCAGCAACCAGGTGCACGGCAACCCACGCCAGCTCCCGCCCGAGGCGAGCCTTGCCGTCTACCGCACCGCCCAAGAAGCCCTGGCCAACGCCCGCAAACACGCCCCCGGCGCCCCAGTAGCCATGAACTTGTCCTTCGGCCAGCACCAAACCGTGCTGCAGGTGGCCAACGACCGGCCGGCGGGCGACCCCGGCGGCGCGCCCGCCCGGCCCCTGGCGGCTACCGGCGGCGGCTACGGGCTGGACGGGCTCACCGAGCGTGCTGAACTGCTCGGCGGAACCCTGCGGGCGGGACCAGACCAGCAAGGCTGCTGGACCGTGGAACTGTGGATACCTGCATGACCAGCCAAAGCACCCCGGTTCGTGTCGTAGTCGCCGACGACCAGCGAGTGGTCCGCGAGGGCCTGGTCACCGTGCTCAGCGTCATGCCCGGCATCGAGGTCGTGGGGGCAGCCGCCGACGGCGAGCAGGCCCTGGCCCTGGTCAGCCGGCACCGGCCGCAGGTCGTGCTGATGGATCTGCGCATGCCCCGCCTGGACGGAACCGAAGCCACCCGCCGCATCCTGGCGGCCCACCCCACCACCGCCGTCGTCGTGCTTACCACCTACGCCGACGATGACTCCATCCTGGGCGCCCTGCAAGCGGGCGCCCTCGGCTACCTCACCAAAGATGCCGGCCGCGAGCACATCGCCCGCGCCATCCACGCCGCCGCCGGCGGCCAGGCCATCCTCGACCCCGCCGTCCAGGCCCGCCTCGTCGCCACCGCCGCCCCCGCCCCCGGTGACGTCGTTCCCTCCCGTCCGCTCCCCGACAAGCTGACCGCCCGTGAAGCCGAGGTACTGGCCCTCATCGCGACCGGGTACACCAACACGCAGATCGCCAAGGTGCTCGTCGTCAGCCCGTCAACGGTGAAAACCCATATCAACAACATCTTCGCCAAAACTGGCGTCAGCGATCGGGCTCAAGCCGTCCAGTACGCCTACCACCACCAACTCGCCGACCCCGGCAAAACAACGCCGCCACCTAATTAATTAGGGTTGGCGGTCGCTCGAACCGGCGGCTCTTGTCTGCCCGTTCGCTGCCATCGGCTGGGAAGCATCGTGGCCGCCGCATCCGTGTCGCGGACGGTCCGGGCGACCAGCACCGAGATCAGGGTGACAACGGCGGCGGCGAGAAATCCGTCGTGGTAGGCACTCAGGTTCGCGGTGAGGTGACCGGCCCGTTCCTGGGTGGGTCCGGCGGCGGCGAGCACGGTGGAGAGCAGGGCGACCCCCACGGCACCGCCGAGCTGCTTGCCGGCGTTGAAGATCGATGAGGCCCGTCCGGTCTGGGCCTTGCTGATGGTCGCCATCGACGCGGCCTGGTTGGGAATGAACACCAGCGAGACGCCGATGCCCAGGACGAACATGATCAGGCGCACCAGCCACAGGCTGGTGCCGGCACTGACCTGAGCCATCAGGACCATCGTCCCAGCCATAACCGGCAGCCCGGCGGTAACGATCCGGCGGGGACCGAGCCGCCAGTACAGCACCCGCGTCACGACCTGACTGCCGGCCATAACCCCGAGTGCGGAAGGGAAGACAGCGAGCCCAGACTGCACGGCGGACAGGCCGAGCGCGTCCTGAAAGAACAGGGCGGCCAGGAACAGCGCGCCGAGGTAGCCGACCGAGCCGAGCCCGTACAGACTGGTCGCGGCCGCGAACAAGCGGTCGCGGAACAGCCGCAGGTCCACCAGCGGGCTGGCCACCCGCAGCTCGACGACAACCATGGCCACCAGCAGCACCACGCCCGCACAGAGCGAGGCAAGCACCGGGGCGGCCAGCCAGCCCTTGGCCGGGCCCTCCGAGATCCCGTACATGACCGGGCCAAGGCCCAGACCCGACAGCGCCAGGCCGATCACGTCGAGGCGGCCCGGGTGGGCCGGGATGTGGCCGGCGAGCGCCACCGCGCCGAACACGAGCGTTGCCGCGCCGATCGGCACGTTGACGAAGAACACCAGCCGCCACGACAAGTAGGTCGTGAACACGCCCCCGAGAATCGGCCCCAGCGCTGGGGCCAGCGCGGTGACCACGGCGAGGATGCTCGACACCCGCACCCGCTCGGCCGGCGGATACACGCGGAACAGCATCGCCAGCCCAACCGGGGTCATCACCGCGCCGCCCACACCCTGCAGGACCCGGAACGCGACCAGTTCCCCCAGGCTGCTGGACAGGCCACACAGGCCGGAAGCGATCGTGAACAGCCCGATGGCGCCGAGCAGCGCCCGGCGGCCGCCGATCCGGTCGCCCAGCCAGCCCGAGGCGGGGATGAACACCGTCAGGCTCACCAGGTAGGCGATCGACACCAAGCCGACGCTGTCGGCTCTGGCGTGGAAGTCCCGGCCCAGGGTGGGCAGGGCCACGTTGACGATCGTCGTGTCCATGATGGCCATGAACATCGCGGCGACGTACACCACGGCCACGGCCAGCCTCTGGTTCTGGCGGGGATCCATGATCAAGAACCTCACGCTATCACTGAGTATGTCAATCACTGAGATTATCATTGATTGTCTCTGTCAGTGATAGGCACTATCATCTGCCGTATGTTCTCTGATGTGCCAGCGCCGGTCGCGGGGGGCAACGCCGAGGATCCGGCGGCCGAGGTATGGCGGCGGATCCGGTCGATCAGCCACGACCCGGTGGCAATGGCCGCATGCCATCAGATCGCGCAGGAGACCGGGCTGCCGCTCGCTCCGCTGCGGGCGCTGCTGGTGCTCCCCCTGGACCAGGTGATGCCCATGCGCCAGCTCGCCAGGCGCCTGGGCTGCGACAACTCCTACGTGACCGCCCTGGTCGACGCGCTCGAAGAACGGGGCCTGGCCGTCCGCCATCAGCATCCGACCGACCGGCGGGTCAAGGTCATCATGCTCACCGGCAAGGGGCAAGAGGTGGCCAGGCGGGCGCAGCTCGCCGACATCGCCCCACCGGCCGCCTTCTGCGCCCTCAGCCGGTCGGAGATCACCACACTCCGGGACCTGCTGCGAAAGCTCGACCCCGGAACCGGCCCGATACCGCCTCTGCGGTAGGAGTATTACGCGCTCGCGATTGTGGCCAGGGCACCGAGCTGGGCGGCCCGGCCGGTGCTGGGCTGGTCGGTAGGCTGGTTGCCGGACTGCATGAATCCGAATATCAGGAGCAACTGCCTTGAGTAATGAGGGCATGACGGGGAACCAGGCCGGGCAGCGGCCCAGGGCGCGGGACCTGAACGAGCTGGTCCGCTACACGATGTGGTCGGTTTTCCGGGTGACCGGCCCGGGGGCGCTTGACGCGGCCGGGGAGGCGACCAAGTCCGGGCGGGCCGGCCTGGCGGCCGAGGTCAGCGAGCTGTGCCAGCAGGCGGCGGGCAAGGGCGTGGTCACCCGCGGCTGCTACGACCTGCAGGGCCTGCGTGCCGATGCCGACTACATGTTCTGGTGGGTCGCGCCGTCATCCGACGACCTGCAGGAGATGTACGCGCGATTCCGCCGCACCGGGCTCGGGCGGGCCAGCGAGCCGGTCTGGTCGGCGATGGCGCTGCACCGGCCGGCGGAATTCAACAAGGGCCACATCCCGGCGTTCCTGGCCGAGGAGGAACCGCGCGGGTACGTGAGCGTCTACCCGTTCGTCCGCTCCTACGAGTGGTACCTGATCGAGCCGGAGCAGCGCCGGGCGATGCTCGCCGAGCACGGCAAGATGGCCAGGGAGTACCCGGATGTGCGGGCGAACACCGTCGCCTGCTTCGCGCTGAACGACTACGAGTGGATGCTCTGCTTCGAGGCCGACGAGCTGCACCGGATCGTGGACCTCATGCGCCACCTGCGTGGCGCGGAGGCGAGGCGGCATACCCGGGTTGAGATCCCGTTCTACGCCGGCAAACGCAAGCCGGTTAACGAGCTGCTCGCCGCGCTGCCGTGACGGCGCGGCAACGGCTCCTCGTCTGCCTGGAGCAGTTCACCGCCGACCTGGACTGGCGTGACCTGGCGCGGCTGCTTCCTGAGTGGGAGGTGGTGGCCAGTCGGCCTGCGCAGGTCGCCGAGCACCTGGACGATGTGGCCGTGGTGTGCCCGTTCGGAGCCGTGATTGACCGGGCCGTGCTGGACGCCGGGTCGTTCGGTCTCGTGCATCAGTTCGGGGTTGGCCTCGAGAAGGTCGACGTCGCCCGGGCGACCGAGCTGGGGGTCTGGGTGTCGCGGGTGCCCGGCGACGTGTCCGGGAACGCGGACAGCGTCGCCGAGCTCGCGGTGCTGCTCCTGCTGACCCTGGTCCGCAGGCTTGACTCGGCCAGGGCCGCGCTCGCGTCGCGCCGCTGGCTGCAGCGGCCAACCGGTGGCTCGCTGCTGGGGGCCACGGTGCTGATCATCGGCTTGGGCGCCATCGGCGCCGAGGTCGCGCGCAGGCTGGCCCCGTTCGGGACCAGGCTGATCGCGGTGCGCGCGCATCCCGAGGTCGGCGGGCCGCCCGAGGTGGAGCGGGTGGCCGGCCCAGATGAGCTTCCCGGGCTGCTCGGCGAGGCCGACGCGGCGGTTTGCTGCGCGATGTTCGACGGCCGCAACGCTGGCCTGTTTGGCGCCGACGCGTTCGCCGCGATGCGGCCGGGCGCGCTGTTCGTCAACGTGGCCAGGGGCGGGCTGGTGGACGAGGACGCCCTGCTGGCCGCCCTGCAGGCCGGCCAGGTCGGCGGGGCCGGCCTTGACGTGCACGCGCGCGAGCCCGCCGACCCGGACTCGGCCCTGCTGCGGCATCCCGCGGTGATCGCCACGCCGCATGTCGGCGGGGTCACCGACGTGATGTTCCGCCGCACCTGCGAGGTGATTGGCGCGAACCTGCAGCGCTGGATGGAGGGCGCTCCGCCGCGCTGGGCGGTGAACGCGCCTGCCTTCTGCCGGTGGCCTTCTGGCCACGGTTCCGGCTGACCGAAGCCGCACTTCCGGAGCGCTCCGGCCGATCGGTTCGGTCTGGTTGCGTCGGCTCTGACAAGTCCGGATAATTGGATCATTCGTCACGCCTGCAAGAAGTTTCTGGCCCTGTCGGCATGCGTGACTCGCTAGCGTCAGCGGGGTCAAGTCGTTGAGGGCTCGCGAGCGCACGTGGAGGCGTGGTGAGCGAAGGCGTTCCCTCTGATATGGGGGCTTTCCGGGTCGGGTTCGCGGCCGGCTTGCACGTCGCGGGGTACCGGCTGGAGGGGGAGATCGGCCGGGGCAGCATCGCTCTGCTGTATCGCGCGCGGGACGAGCGGCTTGGCCGGCTGGTGGCGCTGAAGATCATGGCACCGGAGCTGGCCGATGACGAGGTGTTCCGGCCGTGGTTCGTCCAGGAGCTGCGGGCCGTGACGTCGGTTCGCCATCCGCACCTCATGCCGGTGTTTGAGGCCGGTGAGGCGGACGGGATGCTGTACCTGGCGATGCGGTACGTGCCCGCCGGGGACGCGCGGTCGCTCGCGCGCCGGGAAGGCCCGATGCCGCCATGGCGAGTGGCGGCGATCGTCTGGCAGGCGGCATCGGCACTGGATGCCATGCACGCCGCCGGGATGGCGCACCGCGATGTAAAGCCGACGAACATTCTGGTCGAGGTTTCGCCAGGACGGCGCGACTGGGTCTACCTCTCGGATTTCGCGCTGTGGCGGGGGGAGGTGCTCCCCGACGGCCCGGCCCGGGCCAGGCCCTCGGCCAACACGCTGGCCTGCATTTCGCCGGAGGTGATCGAGGGCAAGCCGGCGGACGGGCGGGCTGACCAGTACTCGCTGGCCGCCTCGGCGTTCGAGTTCCTCACCGGCTGGCCGCCGTTCCGTCAGGATGACGCCGCGGCCCTGCTGGAGGCGCACCTGACCGAGCCGCCACCCAGGCTGACATCGCGGCGGCCCGACCTTCCGCCCGCGGCCGATGACGTCTTGGCCAGGGCGCTGGCCAAGGCGCCGGAGCACCGGTACGACAGCTGCCGGGAGTTCGCGGCCGCGCTGGCCGGCGCGCTCGGGCTGCGGCCTCCTCCGGCCGCGGTCGTCCGGGCGGCTGGTCCGGTGAGCGTCCGGCCGGCCGAACAGGTTTACCTGGCCCTGCCGGACGGGGCACCCGGGCCGGAGACGCCCGTGCTCGAAGCCCCGAGGCCGGCGCCTGCCCTGGTGGCGGGCGGCTCGGGGCCCGACACCGCCAGCCTTCCCGGCCCACCGGAACCCGCCGCGGGCCCGCCGTCCGGTGCTGGGAGCGGCGGGAGCGGGGAACCCTGGCTGGTCGGCCGGCCCAGAAGGCGTCTTCCGCTGGCCGGGATCGCGCTCGCGGTGGTCGCCATCCTGGCCGCGGCGAGCGTGGCGGTGGTCGCCACCGGTGTGCTGCGCCGCCCGGCGGCCCCGAAGCCGCCACCCAGGCTCCCGGCCTTCGCGATCGCCGCCAGGTCCGCGGCGCCGCCGGTATCCGGCGACGCCTGGGTGACCTACCAGGGGGGAACGGCCGCGAATGCCCAGCTTTCCGGCGAGATCAAGGACGCGGCCAGAGGTTACGTGGCCCGGCTGTACGCCCAGCCGTTCCCCTACACGGCCAAGCCAGCCCCGGTTGCCTCGGTGGTCCTGCACTCGAAGGACAAGAAGGCTCCGTACCTCTTCCAGGTGACCCCGGCCGTGGCCACGCGCTACCACGTATCGGTTTTCCAGAACCGCACCTCGAAGAGGTCGCTGGCCAGCTCGCCCAGCACCACCGTCTATGTGGTGCCCAGCGTGTCACACGGAAGCGCCCAGAGCTGCCGACGCCCGACGTGCCACGAGACATTCACTCTGAACGTGCTCGTCGCGGCGCAAGCGATCAGTACTGAGATATCTAAGCCGTGGTACACCTACTTCGGGCTCAGCCTTTCGAAATCGGCGGCCAAGCCGCCCGCTCCTAGCGTGCTGCAGCTAGGAGCGGGCGGCCCCCACGTCGGCGCGCCACGGGTGATATCCGGCGACGAGTTCGTGGTGACCGTCACGTTCTCGTTTTCGCTTGGCAAGAAGGGTGGCTACACCTGGCTGTGGGGAGCGTGCACGCAGGGCAGCGTGGCCGTGGACGGCGTCGGGCTGCCCGGCCCGCACGGGTGCGGCGGCAAGACCATTCCGGTGGTCCATTCCTACCTGGGCTAACGTCGCAGGCAACGACGCAGAGCGCGGAGGCACGAGCCTGGCCCGCGCGGCCGGGAGGCGAGGGCGGCGATCGGTGGGATGTCACGCCGAACCGTACTTCCCGTATATAGCTCGTGAACGTTCGGATATCTAGGGCCCTGCGCCGGGAGCCCGGTCCTATTCTGTCCATGGCCATGCGAAAGGTAAGCCTGCTCACGATCGCGCTGCTCGCGGCGACCGCGTCGCTCACCGCCTGCGGTGGCGGCGGCGTATCCAACACGATCTCGCTCAACAACGCGAGCTGCGGTGGCGCCTGGACGCTGGCCAAGCCGGGCTGGCACACGTTCGATCTGTACAACGCGAACAGCGTCGGCGGCGAGGTCGACCTGATCGACCCCAAGACCGGCGGCATCTATGCGGAGGTCGATCAGCTCGGGCCGGGGACGACCCAGACGATGAGCCTGGACGTCGGGTCGGGCCGCTACGCGTTCCGCTGCCTGTTCGAAGACACCGACCCGCTGACCGGGCGGACCGTGACCGTCCCCGGGCATGTCAAGGGCTTCGCGGCGACCGCCCCGGTCACCTACAACGACCTGCTGGGGCCGGACAAGGCGTACCAGGCCTACGTGGCGACCGGGCTGCGGACGCTCGCCGGCCAGGCCGGGACGCTGGACAGCGACGTGCAGCACGGGAACCTGGCCGCGGCGCGCCGCGACTGGCTCACGGCGCATCTGACCTACGAGACGCTGGGGGCGGCGTACGACGCTTTCGGCAACTTCGACGACGAGATCGACGGGCGGGCCGACGCGCTCGGGGTGACCAATCCCAAGTGGACGGGGTTCTACCGGCTTGAGTACGGGCTGTGGCACGGCCAGCCGGCCAGCGAACTGACACCGTACGCCAACGAGCTCGCGGCCGACGTGCGATCCTTGCAGGCCGCCTGGCCGACCATGGAGATCCCGCTGATCGATATCGGGCTGCGCACCCACGAGATCCTGGAGAACGCGCTGGAGTTCCAGCTCACCGGGCACGACGATTACGGCAGCGGCACCACGCTGGCCACGACGCTGGCCAACATCCAGGGCACCCGGGAACTGCTGTCTCTCTTGCATCCGCTGCTGGTCACCAGGTATCCCGGGCTGCCGGCCGTCTACACCTGGCTGGACCGCCTGCAGGTGCTGCTGGAGGCGGAGCACCAGCCGGACGGGACGTGGGTTCCGGTGTCCCAGCTATCCCAGTCCGCCAGCCAGGCGATCGACGCGGCGTGCGGGCAGGTGCTGGAGGAACTCGCCCCGATCGCATCGATAGCCGAACCGAGGAACGCGTGATGGGCGAAGCGGACGAGCATCCTGGACGCCGGTCTTTCCTGCGCGGTATCGCTGGGGGGGTCGCCGGAGGTGTCGTGGCCGGCGGGGCCGCGGGGTACGCCCTGCACGCGCCGCCGCCGGATCCGGCCGCCGATACCGCCGCCTTGGAGGGACGGCTGCCCGCCGTGCCGTTCCACGGGAAGCACCAGCCTGGCATCGTGCAGCAGCAGCCGCAGACCGCGGTGGTGTCGTTCGACACCACGGCGGGAAACCGGGCCGAGCTGACCGATCTGTTTAAGACGATCACGTCGCGGGCCAGGTTCCTGACCGCCGGGGGCACGCCGCCCCCGGTCGGCATCGACGGGCCGTCGTCGGACTCGGGCATCCTCGGGCCGACCGTGGTGCCAGACGGGCTGACCGTGACCCTGGGGGTCGGGCCGACGTTGTTCGACGACCGGTACGGGCTGGCCAGCCGGCTCCCAGCCCACCTGACGCCGATGCGGTCGTTCCCCAACGACGACCTCGACCCCGCGCAGTGCGGCGGCGACCTGATCCTGCAGCTCAGCGCGGGCAATACCGACGCCGTGTTGCACGCGCTGCGAGACATCGCCCGCAGCACCCGCGGCGGCATGCAGATCAACTGGCGGATCGACGGGTTCAGAGGCCCGGCGCGGCCGGCTGGCACGGTGCCGCGGAACATGCTGGGGTTCATGGATGGGATCTTGAACCCGCCAATGTCCGAGGCGAAGGATCTGCTCTGGATCCAGCCGGGCACCGCGGGCGAGCCCGAGTGGGCCGCCGACGGCAGTTACATCGTGGTCCGGCTGATCAGGATGTTCGTCGAGTTCTGGGACCGGGTGGACGTCTACGAGCAACAGCAAATGTTCGGGCGCGACCGGGCAACCGGCTTCCCGCTGGACGCGGACAGCTTGTACGCGGTGCCCGACTACGCGGCCGACCCGACCGGGGCGGTCATCCCGATCAACGCCCATATGCGCCTGGCCAACCCGCGCACGCCGCAGACGGCCTCCAGCCGCATCTATCGCCGCGCCTGGAACTACGACCGCGGCATCGACCAGGTCGGCGACCTGGACATGGGGCTCATCTTCACCTGCTTCCAGCAGGACATCCAGCGGCAGTTCGAGGCGGTCCAGAC
>Ga0335075_10002486_pt1 | contig 29598 bp, 24 predicted proteins | sample Lox_Sample_24_FD_206723 | JGI IMG/M metagenome (GOLD analysis project Ga0335075, IMG submission 206723) | Soil microbial communities from Loxahatchee National Wildlife Refuge, Florida, United States - Lox_Sample_2.4 | ecosystem: Environmental > Terrestrial > Soil > Wetlands | place: USA...
GCGCCCCGTCACCCGCTGGAAAGCCAATATCCACGCTCCGAAGCCAGCACCTGTCTAGCATCTCCTGAGACTGTCAACCATGTGATGGGCCGAACGTGTCAAGCGTGTCCTGAGACCTCACACCACAGCCCAGGGCCTGTTCGCCCCCGACGGGGTGCTCGGGCAGATCGCCCACGCGATGGACGTGAACTGGGGCAACTACTCCGACGCCGAGAGCAGCAACGTCCGCACATGGAAGAGCTGACGTTCCCCTCCCGGTTCATAGCCGACCAGCACTGCCGCGTCACCGTGGTCGGCCAGCAGCGCCGGGTTGACCTCGCCGTTCCGGCCAACGCCCCGATCGCCGAGTACGTGATGACGATCGCGGGCCTATCCGGTGACCTGCAGGGCGACGAGTCGGACGACGGCGGCCTGCCGCCGGCCTGGTCACTCGCACTGACCGGGTGTCCCCCGCTCCCGCTCGACAGCTCGCTGGCGGACGCCGGGATCACCGACGGGCAGGTGCTCTACCTGCGGGACGCGGCTGCCGGCGAGGACGACGAGCCGGTCGTGACCGACATCGACGAGGCCGTCGCCGAGGCCGCCGACCGGTTTAGCCGCCCCTGGACAGCGGGCGCCCGCGCCGCGACCACGCTGGCCGCCGGCGCTGCCTGGCTCGCGGGGACCCTGGGGGCGTTCGCCGTCCTCACGACCCATGTGCCGGGAAGCGGCCCGCGCCTACCGGGCACGCTCGGGCTCATCGCCGCGATCGTGACCACGACTCTGGCCTGGATCGCTCGGCAGCGCTCGTGGCCGGTGCCCGAGTGGCTCCGCACGGGGGTCGCGGCGGCGGCGATCCCGCTCCTGGCGGTGGCCGGGGCCATGCTCGCCGGCACGGCTGCGACCCCGCCGCAGCTCGCTGCCGCCGCCGCCGCGGGCGCGCTGGTGGGCGCGCTGCTGTGCCTGGCCGCCTCCCCCGGCCCGGTGACCAACGGTCTGACCATGGCGGTGGCGCTGGTGCTGGTCGTGGCTGGCGCGCTCGCGGCCCTGCGCGCGGACGGCACCGAGTCCGCGGGGGTCGTGGCCGTGGTCGCCATGTGGCTGTACGACCTGGCCCCGGACTCGGTGGCGGGCCTGGTCACCCGGACCGGCTCGGGCCGTTACCCTGGCCTCCTCGCGGTGACGGCGCGCGTCCGCCAGGCTCAGCAGATGGTGATCGCCTGGCAGGTGGTGCTGGCGATGAGCGCGGCGCTGGCGCTGAGCTGGCTGGCAGGCTCGTCCCTGACGTTCGGCTACTCCCTGGCTGCCTGCGTCTCACTCGGGCTGGTGCTCGCGTCGGGCGCCTACGTCCGGGTGGCCGCCGTCCTCCCTGCGGCCACCGCCGGAGCCGTCGGCCTCCTCAGTACGCTCCTGCTGGTCCCCGGCCGGCTCGGTGCGCCCTGGTGGACGGGCCTGGCCGCCTGCACCGTGATCGGCCTAGGCCTGCTAGCCTCCGGCATCAGCCGGTCCTTCGCCGCCGCCGAGCCAGCCGGGGCGGACGACCCCTCCCTGCGGCCAGGCACGCTGCGCCGGCGCGGCCGTGAGGCCAGCCAGGCCGCATGGCCACGCGCGGTCGCCGCGATGCTCCGAGTCGCATCGATTCCCCTGCTGATCGGCACCTTCGGCACGTTCGGTCACCTGATAACGGTCGGACGGGGGCTATGAGCAGAATCGCCTGGCACCGGCCGGCCCGGATGGACCCGCCCAAGCTGCCGGACGAGCAGCTGGTCATCCCTATGCCCCCCCAGACGCAGACCCAGCAGGGCGGCGCCAGCTGGATGATGATCGCCACGCCGCTGCTGAGCACGGCCAGCATCGCGGCGTACCTTTTCATCTCCCATAACAGAACCCTCACGTTCGTGGGCCTCGGCGTCGTCCTGATTTCGATCAGCGTCACCGTCGCCTACCGCCTTCAGATGAGCAAGTCATCCAAGCGCGCGCGGGACGGCAGGCGCGAACGATACCTGGACCACCTCGCGGGCGTGAAGGAAGCGGCTCGCGAGATCGCGGTGGCCCAGCGCGCGGCCGCCGCCTGGCTCTCGCCGAGCCCGCGGCGGCTGTGGGCCATCGCGGCCGAGCGCCGCCGCGTGTGGGAGCGGCGGCCGGACGACCCCGACTTCCTCGTGCTGCGCGCGGGCGTAGGGACCGGTCCGCTCGCCAGCCCGCTGGAACCGCCGCAGCCGGCTGACCCGACCGCCGAGTACGACGACGAGCTGTTCGGCGCTGTCGATCGGCTGGCCGGCGGTTTTGGCCGGGTCGGTGGCCAGCCCGCCGTCGTCGATATCGCGCGCGCCGGGGTCGTCAGCATCGTGGGCGAGCCCGCCAAGACCCGGGCGGTCGCCCGCGCCCTGGTCACTCAGCTCGCCGTGCTGCACGCACCGGACGATGTCGGGCTGGTGGTCAGCGCCGGGAAGGAGGATGAGGACTGGCTCTGGGCTACCTGGCTGCCGCACGCCCGCGAGCAGGCGCCCCCGGCGGGTGGTGAGGTCCCGCAGCCGCTGGTCGCCGCGGACTTCGCTGATCTGGCCGAAGTCGTTGACCGGGAGGTCGCCCGCGCCCAGGAGGCCATCACCGCCCGGCGCGCCGGCCCCTTCGCCGCCCGCACCACCGACAGAGGCCGTCATCGGGTGCTGGTGATCGATGGTTTCCATGCCGGATCCCCCTGGGCCCGCGACCCCCGGGCACGCAAGCTGGTCGAGCTGGCGGGTCCGGACGCCGGCCTCACGGTGATCTCCCTCGTCACCAGCCAGGCCGAGGAGCCCTCCCGCGTTGACGCCCGGCTGCGCGTCGGCCCGGACCAGCAGCTGGCGCTTGAGGCGCGCCGGCCCGAGCTGGTCAGTGAGGTCACCGACGCGGTCGCCGACCTGCCGCCGGTGGAGCTGGCCGAGGCCACCGCCCGCTCGCTCGCGCCGCTTGCCCTGTCCGACGAGCGCCCGCGCGGCGCGGCCAGGGCCGTTCCGCTCACTGAGCTGCTCGGCACGGAAGACATCGCGCACTTCGACCCGAGCACTAGGTGGCTCGGCCCCGCCGACGACCGCGTGCTCCAGTCGGGGATCGGCCTAGACGATGACGCTGAACCGGTCATCCTGGACCTGAAGGAGGCCGCCCACGGCGGCATGGGCCCGCACGGCCTGATCGTGGGCGCCACCGGATCGGGCAAGAGCGAGCTGCTCCGCACCCTGCTCACCGGGCTGGCCGCCCGGCACTCACCCGACCTGCTCAGCCTGGTTCTCGTTGACTTCAAGGGCGGTGCCACGTTCGCCCCGATGACCGGCCTGCCCCACGTCGCTGGACTGATCACCAACCTCGCCGACGACCTGGCCATGGTAGACCGGGTGCGGGACGCGCTGGCCGGGGAACAGCAGCGCAGGCAGAACCTGCTCCGCGACGCCGGGAACGTCGACTCCATCCGCGAGTACCAGGTCAGGCAGGCAGCGGGAGAGCCCGACATCAACGGCCGTCCGCTCGAGCCGCTGCCGTACCTGCTGATCGTGGTAGACGAGTTCGGCGAGCTGCTGGCCTCGAGGTCGGACTTCATCGAGCTGTTCGTGCAGATCGGCCGGGTCGGCCGGAGCCTCGGCATGCACCTGCTGCTCGCCTCGCAGCGCCTGGAGGAGGGCAGGCTCCGCGGCCTTGAATCCCACCTCTCCTACCGGATCGCGCTGCGGACGTTCAGCCCGATGGAGAGCAGGATGGTGCTCGGCACCGCCGACGCCTACCAGTTGCCGAACCTCCCCGGCGCCGCCTACCTGAAGGTCGGCGAGTCGGTGTACCTGCGGTTCCGGGCGGCGTACGTGTCCGCCCCTTATCAAGCGGGCTCCGTCCTCGACGCCGAGGCCGATGCGGGCGCGCAGCTTGAACAGCTCGGGTTCAGGGAAGCGCCGGCGCCGGGCCAGCCGGAGCCCGATCGCCGGCAGCAAACGGCCGCCGCTGCCGTGACGCGGCTCACGCAGATGCAGGCGCTGGTGGAGCAGCTCAGGCACTTCGGGGACCCGGTCCACCAGGTGTGGCTGGCGCCGCTGCCCGGCGCGGTCTCGCTCGGCCGGCTGTTGCACCCGCTGGCCGCCGCCCAGGACACCGGGCTCCAGGCGACGCAATGGCCGATGTCCGGCACCCTCAGCTTCCCCGTCGGCGTCATCGACTTGCCCCTCAGCCAGCAGCAGCGGCCGCTGGTCCTTGACTTCGCCCAGGCCCACCCGCATGTGGTGCTGGTCGGGGCGCCGCAGACGGGCAAGAGCACGTTCTTGCGCATGGCCATGATCAGCGCGATGCTGACCCACACCCCGGGGGAGCTCAGGTTCGCCTGCCTGGACTATGGCGGGGGGACGCTGCACGCGCTCGATGGCGCCCCCCACGTTTCTGCTGTCGCGGTTCGCGGTGATGACGCCCTCTCCCGCCGGATCCTGGCCGAAACGGTCCGCCTGATTGGCGAAAGGGAAGCGGCTTTCCGGCAGCGGCGGATCAGCTCCGCGGCCGAGTTCCGCCGCCTGCGGGCCGAGGGCGAGCTGCCCGAGGCGGAGGACGCCGCCGACGTATGCCTGGTCATCGACAACTGGGTCGGCTTGCGCGGCGAGCTGCCGGACGTGGACGCCGCCGCCCTTGACATCGCCGCCCGCGGTCCCGGTGTCGGCGTGCACCTGCTGCTGACCGCGAACCGGTGGGGTGACATCCGGGCCAACCTGCGCGACGCCATCAGCGCACGCCTGGAGTTCCGGCTCAACGAGCCCACAGAATCCGAGGTCAACCGGCAGGTCGCGCGCCGGGTGCCGGCCGGCGTTCCCGGCCGGGGGCTGGTCTCGCCGGGCAACCTGTTCCAGGCCCTGCTGCCCCGGGCCGACGGCGATGACCGGACCGCCGGACTCGACCATGCGCAAGAGGAACTGCTCGACCAGATCCGGCGGTCGTGGACGGGGCCGGTGGCCCCGCCGATCCTGCTGCTTCCTGAGGCCGTCCACGTCGATGAGCTTGAGCCGGACGGTGAACTAGGGGCTGGCGCTCTTGTCGCGATCGGCGAGCGCGACCTCGAGCCGGTCCGGGTCGACCTCACCGACGCCGACCAGCACTGCCTCGTCGTCGGCGACGGCAGCGCGGGCAAGACCACGTTCCTGCGCACGTTCATGCGCGGCCTGGCCGCGCAGGCACCGCCGGAGGCGGTCCGCTTCCTCATCGTCGACTACCGCCGCGGTCTCGGGGATGCCGTGCCGATGCCGTACGTCGGAGCGTACGCGGGCGATGCTCGCACCGCGGGAGCCTACGCCACGCAACTGGCCGAGACGCTGGCCGGGCGGGTTCCGCCACCGGGGATATCGGCCCGTGAGCTGCGGGACCGGGCCTGGTGGTCCGGTCCGGAGCTCTACCTCGTGGTCGATGATTACGACCTGGTCGAAGGGCCGTCGTCGCCGCTGCGCCCGCTGTTCGACTACCTGTCGTCCGGCCGGGAGACCGGCTTCCACGCGGTCGTGGCGCGCCGGTCGGGGGGAATCGCCCGCGCGCTGGCGGCCGACGCCGCGGTCTCCCGCATGCGGGACCTGGGCGCGGTGACCCTGGTGCTGTCGGCCGATTCCCGGGAGGGCGTCATCGCCGGGAACGTGCGCGGCGCGGACCAACCACCGGGGCGCGGTGTCCTAATCCGCAGGCGAGTGCCCAACGAGGTCGTCCAGGTCCTGCTGAGCGACCCCGCTGACCCCGCCGGCTGAAAGGGCCGCGGGCGAGGTCGGAGGCAGGCAATGCCCCGGCCAGGTGGTCCGTGTTCACGGTTCGCTGGTCAGGGGCGGTTTTGACGCAGCGCACTGATGGTGGTGCCGCGCCGCCGCCGGACCAGGGAGCGCAGCGTGCTCGTGTTCTGGTAGCCGACCGCTGCGGCCACCGCGTCGACCGTCTGGCTCGTCGTGCGGAGCAGGAAGGTGGCCTCATCCAGCCGGATCTCGTGGAGGAAGTCGATCGGCGACATGCCGAGCACGGCCGCGGTGGCACGCTGGAGGGTGCGTTCACTGACGCCGATCGCGGCGGCCACCCTGCCGATCTGCAACGGTTCGGAGACGTGGCCGCGGACCCACCGCTCGAAGGCGGTCACGATCGGGTCGGTGCCGGCCAGGTGCGCCGGGACAGCGAAGACGGCCTGGGACGGGCGGTCGCCGATCAGCAGGAAGCGGGCGACCATTTCGGCCAGCGCCGGGCTCTCCTGGGCGACGATCGACAAGGCAAGGTCGATGTGCGCGAAGGCGGCGCCAGCGGTGGTGACCCGCCCATCGCGGGCCAGCGTCTTGCTGTCATCCAGCCGCACGCCCGTGTAACGACGGCGGAACGCCGGGCCCAGCCACCAGGTGGTGGTGGCCAGCAGGCCGTCGAGCACGCCCGCCTCGGCCAGGAAGAACGTGCCGGTGCACGCCGCCGCCAGGGCACTGCCTGCCGTGTCTAGCGCCGCGACATGAGGTAGCACGGGATGGTCCCGCACAATGTCCACCACCTGCTGCGGCGCCTTGAAACCGCAGGCGACAGCGGGCATGATCAGCAGATCCGGGACGCTCTCAAGCTCCGCCAGCGGCCTGGTTGCCAGGTGCAGGCCATGCGCGGTCCGCACCGAAGCCTCGGTGCCGGCCACGGTAACCTCGAACGGCAGCACGGATGCGGCCACCTGCTCGCGAAGGGCGTTCGCGGTGGCCAGCACGTCCAGCACGGCACTAAGCCCGGAGTCAAACAGGTCCGCCACCGCAAGTACACAGATCTCCATGTCGGGAACAGTATCAATCGCGGCGGATCCGCCACTGTCGCGCGTCCGGGGGCACGCTAGCGTAGGTACCGAACCGAACGAGAGGATCATTCATGAGCGTCGACCGGGGGCTACTGGTCATCCTGGAGGCCAAGCCGGACAAGGCAGAGGAACTTGGCGCCTTCCTGGCCCAGGCTCAGCCGCTTGCCGTTGCCGAGCCTGGCACGGTCACCTGGTACGCCTTCAAGCTCAGCGACACTACCTACGGCATTTTCGACACGTTCGCTGACGAGGACGGGCGACAGGCCCACCTGAACGGCCCGATCGCCGCCGCACTCGGCCAGGCCGCCGCCGACCTGCTGGCCAAGGACCCGGACATCCGGACCACCGACATCCTCGCCGCGAAGTGAGCCATTCTGCCTGACCACCGGGCAGAAGATCGGCTGGGGCCATGAGCCGCGACCCCTGACGCCGGCCCCAGGCACCACCTTCCCGATGGACCTCGCTGTGTGTCAGGATTCGCACGTGCAACGTACCGGTGGTCCGTCGAGGCAGCCGGAGGGAAGAAGGTACGCGGGACTGGCACCCTCCCCGCGCGCCATTCTCGTGCTTGCGTGGCTGGCCCTCACCGCGATCGGAGGCATCGAAGCGGTACTCAGCTGCGGCCTCGGTGTCGCGGCGCTGGTAGCACCGGGACCTTCAAGCGAGCCCAACTGCAATGGCATTCGGAACACCGGCAGTAGTGAAGCCACACCATGAGCCGGACGCTCATGGCCGTGGGGTGCGGACGCGTTGTTTTGCGGTCATACAGCACGTGGAGTCGGCGAACAAGTGCTGCTACGCTGAGCTGCCCTCCTACCTTTAGTGAACTTTGAAGGATTGTCTCCAGTTCTGGCCCAGGGGGCGGTAGGGCGGGCAACTCACGTGGGTTCTTGGTCGTTGGGATTGGTATGAGATTGAAGAAAAGGGGCCTGGCGGCAGCAGCGGTGCTCGTTGCCGCCGCCGGCGCAGCCATGGGTGTCACCGGCGCCGGCCCGGCCGGTGCGAGCGCCACTCCGCCCGGCGGCATCTGGGGCACTCCACAGCCCGTGCCCGGCCTCGCAGCACTGGTGGGCACCTCGGTCGACCCGCAACAGGTGAACGACATCCACTGCAGCACCCCCGGCAACTGCGTCGCTATTGGCGACTACGTGCCGCCGAGCGACACCTACAGCGTTTCGTTTGTGGCGACCGAGACCAACGGCATCTGGGGCAGCCTGCAGAGCGTTAGCGGCATTACGCCCGACCCGGCTGTCGGGGACAGCCAACTCGGCAGCCTGACCTGCGGCACTCCGGACTTCTGCATCGCGACTGGCTCGGTCACCGGATCGGACGGTGTTCAGCGCAACTTCCTCCTCCCCGAGACCGGCGGCGTCTGGTCCACGGCGACGATCATTGACTTCTCCTCCCTGCCCGGGGCGACCGACGGGTGGGTCGCCGCCCTGTCGTGCCCGGCGGATGACTCGTGCACTGCTACTGGCTATTACGACGGCCCGTCCGGGCAACTGCCGTTCACCATGGACGAGACGGCGGGCAACTGGGGCCAGCCGCAGCCCGTGGCTGGCCTGGGCAACCTGGTAACGGGAACTACCACCCAGGTCAACAGCAGCCTGGGGCCGGTATCCTGCGCGGCACCCGGAGACTGCACCGCTGGTGGGTACTACCTGGCGCAAGGGCAGGGGGTAAACACCGAGGTACCCTTCACCGTTACCGAGTCGGACCACACGTGGGGACAGGCGCAGGCCATCCCCGGCCTGGCCGCACTCAGCACTGGCTCAGGGCAAGCCGGGGTCGTGAGCGGAGTCTCCTGCCCCGACGCCGACGACTGCACCGTGGCCGGCGTCACCACCTCGGATGACTCCGCGGGCACGAGGACCGCTCAGGTCTTCACCCTCGATGAGTCGCAGGGAACCTGGGGCCAGGCTCAGGCGCTCGATCTGCCCTCCTCGGCCACGCTGGGAACCGAGATTCCGCCAGAGGGTCCCGGAGGCGCGGACCTGAGCTGCCGGGCGGCAGGGGACTGCGTGGTTGGCACCTTGGCCACGATCACCGCAGGCACATCGACAACCACCCAGTACCTGACCGCGACGGAGGCATCCAGCGGCAACTGGACCACCGCGACAACCATCCCGGGCATCGCGGCTGGCGATGACTCCAACGTGGGCGGGCTGACCTGCGCGTCGGCGGGCGACTGCTACCTGTACGGGTCCTTCAACCCTGCTGGATCGGGAATATCCACGCCATTCGTCGCGACGAGCTCCAGCGCGAGCGGCTTCGGCGCGGCCCAGCCAGTTCCTGGCGCGCCCAAGACGGCCGGAACGCTCCGGATGTCATGCGCGCAGCCCGGGTACTGCACGCTCGCGGACAGCGCCGGCCTTAGCGCCCCGCAACTCATGACCGAGGCGAACGCAAGTGAGGTCATCTCGCCGAGCGGGTTCAACGAGACGTACGGCAGCGAGCAGTCCAACCCGCTGACGGTCAGCGTGACCTCACCCGCGGGCGGCACCCCGACGGGGACGATCGCGATCTCGACCGGCGGGACCACGCTGTGCACGGCCACGCTGGCATCAGGATCAGCGTCCTGCACGCTGGGCGAGACCCAGTTGCAGGCGGGCAGTTACCCGCTGACCGTCTCCTACAGCGGCGACGGGAACTACCTGCCCTCGACCTTTAACTCCACCGGGGGGGTGACCCTGACCGTGGCCACTCCGACCGTGGCCTACACCCCCGTTGCCCCGGTGCGGATCCTGGACACCCGCAACGGCACCGGCGGGTTCAGCAGCCCAGTGGCGGCGGGCAACTCCATCGCCTTGCAAGTCACCGGGCAGGACGGGGTGCCCGCGACCGGGGTGACCGCGGTCGTGCTGAACCTGACCGCGACCGGTCCTACCGCGAACGGCTTCGTGGTCGCGTACCCGGACGGGCAGGCCCGCCCGGCGCAGGGGTCCAACCTGAACTTCACCAAGGGGGAAACCATCCCCAACCTGGTGACCGTCCCGGTTGGTAGCGACGGGAAGATCGACCTGTACAACAGCGCCGGCAGCGTCAACCTGGTCGCCGACCTACAGGGCTACTACGCCACGGGCGGCGGGTCTGGGTACGTGACCGACGGTCCGGCGCGGGTGCTTGACACCCGCAATGGCACCGGCGGGTTCAGCAGCCCGGTGGCGGCGGGCAAGTCCATCGCCTTGCAGGTCGCTGGCCGTGACGGCGTTCCCGCCACCGGCGTTACCGCGGTCGTGCTGAACCTGACCGCGACCGGTCCTACCGCGAACGGCTTCGTGGTCGCGTACCCGGACGGGCAGGCCCGTCCGGCGCAGGGGTCCAACCTGAACTTCACCAAGGGCGAGACGATCCCCAACCTCGCGATCGTCCCGGTTGGCAGCGACGGGAAGATCGACCTGTACAACAGCGCTGGCAGCGTCAACCTGGTCGCCGACCTACAGGGCTACTACGCCACGGGCGGCGGGTCCGGGTACGTGACCGACGGGCCAGTACGAGTCCTGGACACCCGCAACGGCACCGGCGGGTTCAGCAGCCCGGTCGGGGCGGGCAAGTCCATCGCCTTGCAGGTCGCCGGCCGTGACGGCGTTCCCGCCACCGGCGTCCGCGCCGTCGTGCTCAACCTGACCGCCACCGGCCCCACCGCCAGCGGCTGGGTCGTGGCCTATTCGGACGGGCACGCCCGCCCGGCGCAGGGGTCCAACCTGAACTTCACCAAGGGCGAGACGATCCCCAACCTGGTGATTGTCCCGGTTGGTAGCGACGGGAAGATCGACCTGTACAACAACGCCGGCAGCGTCAACCTGGTGGCCGACCTCGAAGGCTACTTCGCAGGCTAAGCCTGCGGACATCGGGCTGGCCCTGGCAACAGGGCCAGCCCGTTCGCTATTTCAAGGGTACGCCGCTGCGGCGCCAGCGTGACAGAGTCGCGGATCTGGAATCCCGCCAAGACCTGGCCTCGGAGCACGACGACCATGATCGCACAGCGAGCCAGTCGGGAGGCCTCAGCCATGGTGGCGAAGTCCGACGGATTCGGGTACCACAGCCACCTAATGGCGGTGCGTCCGGAGGAGGCTGACTATGCTCATGCTTAGAGTTACATATAGAAGCGTGGAAAGAGACGGCCTTGGCGCCAAGGTTCCTCCGGATGCCTGGCATGCAATCCTCGTTAACGGATCCCCACGACACTACCGTGTCGGTGAGGCGCTCGTCAGGCAAGGTGAACCTGCCCGTTGCATCCTCGCCCTCACGTCTGGTCTAGTGAAGGTCACTAGGGTTGAGGCCGATGGCCATGAACTGGTGCTCGCAGTTCGGGGGCGTGGCGAGATCATTGGTGAGATCACGTACCTGGACAGCCAGGAGAGATCCGCGACAGTCACGGCGATCTCCGTGTGCCTCGCCTATATGGTGCCTGAAGTCCGATTCCGCCGGATCGTCAACGAGTACAACATCGGCGACGCGATCTTGCGGCATGTCACGGCCCGCCTGCGCGAAAGCGAGGACATCCGGTCAGAGCTCGCCAGCCTGGCGCCGCGTCGCCGGATAGCCCGGATGTTGCTGCGTTTCAGTGCGGGGGAGCATTGTGTCCTTTCCCAGTGGGACATCGCCAAGGCCGTCGGATTGTCTCGGTCCGCCGTCGCTGGCGAGCTCGCCTGGCTGCGAGCGCACAGTCTCGTGAGCACGGGGCGCGGTCGGGTGACCATCACCGATCTCGCAAGGCTCACCGATCTCGCCGACGGCCGGACAGGCGAATAATCCGCTGCTTATGTCCATTCGTGGACATACCGGAACCGAGCCGTAAGGCACCGTCAGACATGCGCGCCATCATCCATCGCAGGAGGTTCACATGCCTGACGTAGCCAGCCGGGCGCTACCACCGTATCGGGGCATTCTCGCCGTGGATACCGAGTTGTTCACCGGGAACCCAAGCGCTCGCCAGCCGGACCTGAGCGCGGCTGTCCAGGAGGTGCTTCGCCTAGCCCTGGAACGCTGCGGTCACCTCCGGATCTGGGAGCAGCGGCGCTTCCCTCAGGGAACCGGAGACGGGTACGTGTTCGGCGTCCTCCCGGAGGTGCTGCCATTTCTCCTCTCGCCTTTTCTCGGCGCCCTTCACGAGACTCTGGCCGAGAAGGACGACTCGCTGCGGGCTCTCAGCCGTGGAACTCGGCTCCGGCTCCGCGTGAGCGTCAACATCGGCCCGGTACCCGATTCCGGTGATGAACTGCGGGACCGGATCGGCCATCCGATGAACACGGCCTTCCGGTTGCTGGACTCCAGGCCCGTGAGGAGCGCTCTCAACGAGTCGAATCCAGACGTGACGCTCATGGCGGTGATCGTCTCCCAGCGTGTCTTCGAGGACGTGATCCGCGCCGGATACACGCCTGCCCTCCATCCTGACCAACTGGAGCAGGTGACAGCCGAGGTGCAGGGCAAGGACTTTGCTGAGCCCGCCTGGCTCTACGTTCCTCGTCCATCGCACCTGAGTTCCCGGGAGCGTGGGGACAGCCGTGGTGCCCCCGGAGGACCGATTAGGCGTCCAGGCCCTTCCAGTTCCGGCACGTACATTCATCATGGGCAGGGTCCACAGCTCAACAACAGCCCGGTCAGCGGCGATGTGAACTACAGGAGCCCGCGGTCATGACCGACGAAACGGCCGGGTCCAGTTACACCCACTACGGCGATGGTCCGCAGTTCATCAACAGCCCGGTCGGCCGCGACGTCAACATCTGGCAGCACGTCCGCGAAATCGTCGCAGCGCATGCATTCGACGAGGAGAGCGTCGACCATTTGCTGGAGGTCTACGCTTGGACGACCCAGGCTATGCATGCAGCCGAAGTATTGCGCTCCAGGCACAGCGTCGTGCTGACGGCACCGCCTGGCAGCGGACGGCGTAGTACCGCGCTCGCTATCATCAGCGGGCTCGGTGCCACGCCGCACAGGATTGACCTCTACCCCGACGATGCGGGCCGTGACCTGCCTGCGGAGACCGGCTGTGGCTATGTCCTCGACATCGACGAGAAAACCAGCACGGAAATACCTGCTATCGGCGAGATCCTGTCCAATTACGCCAACCGGCTGGCCACGGCTGGCGCCTACCTGGTGGTGACGGCTACCGACTCTGCCTGGAGACCGCTCAAGACCTTGACCTCCTTTGAGCCGATCACCGTGCCCCCGCCCAGCGCGGGAGAGATCTTCCGAAAGCATCTGGAACGTACGCATCCGGCGGACGCCGCGCGCTGGGCGGGGCAGCCTGACATCTCGCGGATTCTCAGCGGCGCGAGCCCGGCGGACGCGGTGCGGCTCGCCGACCTGGCCGGCGATGTACTGACGGCCGGATCGGACGAGCCGGTACGGGATACGATCGCCGCGTACAACAACTGGTCTGTCCATCTCTCCGACTGGTTCAGGACCAATCACGACGGTTACATCAGGGCGCTGCTCATCGCCGCAGCGGCCCTGGGCGAGGCTCGGACGGAGACCGTCTTCGCTGCTGCCGACTACCTCGCCGACCTAGTCCGGTTGGCTAGGGAGCCGGGCGGGGGACTCGCAGGTGATGGCGTCACCAATCTGATCGCCACGATCCAGGCGAAAGAGATAGACGGCGGCAGGCTCTGCCTGCCCCGGCCCGCCTATCCCGAGTCCGTACTCGATCTCGTGTGGCAGGACCGACCCCATCTCCGCCGTGCGCTGAGGCAATGGCTCACGGAGCTGCCCGGGAAATTCGACGACGCCGCTACGGAGAACGCGGGATTTAGCCTCATCAAGCTGGCCATCCGCCACGGAGACCACGGTCTCATCAGGCATGCCGTGGACTTCTGGGCGAAGAACGGGCAGGCGCGCCTTGCGACCGTCGCGCTCACCGAGGCGGCCCTAAGTTCAGGCACCGGCCGGGCGGCCCGGCAGCAGATGTATGACTGGGCGACCCGTGCGGCCACGGACAAGCGCCTGCAGTTGGCAATGGCTAACGTCTGCGGCGGACCCTTTGGCAAGAACTACCCGCGCAACGCGATGACCCGGCTTCGGCACCTCGCCCGCAATGGTGACGCCGAGGTACAGAGCCTGGTGGCGGCCGCTATCACCGAACTCGTGACTGAGCCGCACCTGCGCGTGTTCGCGCTGCGGGAAGTGATCCGGTGGGCGACGGAAGGCAGTGGGCTGGGGGACACCGGAATGCGCTCCTTTCTTTCTGTCGCCGACGTCCTGCCTGGCCAACTGAAGGAACCGCCTGGTCCGGAGGAGCGGCACCTCCTAATTGACGGCTGGCGGTCGGCCTTGCGCGATCCGGACCATCTTGAACTTGTTCGACAGGGGGGCAAGGCCTGGCTGGAATCGGCGGTGCAAAATCAGGAACTGCGGGAAGCGCTACTCACTATTCTCGCCGATGCCTGTCAGAGCAGCCGCGACATTGGAACGCTCTGCGCCATCGCGATGCAATGGTCTAGGGACGAGACCCACCTGGCACCGGTCTCGCGCTACGAAGTCGCATCCGACTTCCTGCAGTTGATCGCTGACCGCGATCCGTTGACGCCTGGCCTTTCCCCCACGTGGACCCATCTTTCAAAGGAGGAGAACGGCTGATGATCCGCAACTGGCTGACCGGACGGTGGGACCCCTGCTCCAGCCCTTACGGGGAGTCCACAGAAAGCGGAACCGCTACCTACCGCCTCGCGAGCGAGTTGGGTACCGAAGCGCAATTCATTGCCGCGATTCGTGCGCAGTGGGATTCTCCCGGCCGCGGCGGCCGGGAGAATGTATTTCCGTATCTGGCCGCGCATGGCGCCGAGGTAACCCGGAAATTCTCTGTGCTGGACATCGCGGAGACAAGCGATGCCCTTACTAAGGCTTTTTCCTTGATAGCTGGGAGCGAGGTTCCTGGTTCCAGGATGCGCTTCATCTCTGCGAGCGCAACACTCCAGGTAGAAGAAAGCCACCGTCAGTTCGCGGAGCAGGAAGCGGACCTGAGCCGCCAGGCCAGGTTCCATATCGACGATGCGAAGGCCAATCTGGCACGCTTGACCACGATCCGCGATATGTTCCTCCACGACAACGCCAGTGCGGCGCTGTGGTGGTGCGAGGGGAGGCCAGAAAGACTCCTGGAACTCGCCGCACACAAGGACAAGTTCAGCACGGCCGTGAACCTCCTTCATGGCACACCTGTTGACAGTGTCGAGGCGGACAGGACTAGTGATCTGATAAACGTGTTCCTCGCCGGCCTTGGTCCTCATCACCGGGAACACCTACTCGATCAGCTAGCACGGGTCTTCACGAGCTATGATCGCCCGGACCTCGCGGACAAGCTCCGGGGCAGCTAATTAACACTCATGTCGTCAGGCGAACCGTTGCCACACGTGAATGCCACGATGCGCCGTTGTCCTGCTGCCGGGACGGGAACCAGGACCGGGAGGCGGACGGAGAGTCCGAGGATGACCTCGCAGCCGAGCTCGCCGACAACTACTGGCGGCTGTACCACAAGCGGATGCAGTCCGTCGGGCTGCGGGACATGGCGCGGCAGCTGCCTAGCCTGGTCGGGCAGGCGATCCGGCTGGCGTGGGAGGCCGGGCCGGCGACGACGGTAGCGACCATCGCGGCGAACGTCGCCTCCGGGGCGTCCGGCGGCTACGCGCCCTTCGCGACCAATGGCGCGCTGTCGGCCCTGCTGGCGGGCGGCCCCACCCTGGACCAGGTTCGCGCGGCCGTCCCGGCGCTGGTCCTCATCGCGGTCTCCTCCGCCCCGCAGTCCGCGCTGTCCGCCGGCGGGGCGTTCGCGCAGGCTCGGCTCCAGCCGCAGGTCTCCCGTGCGGCCGAGGTCCGGTTCTTCGACCTCACCACGAGGGTCGAGCTGGCCGCCTACGACGATGCCGACTTCCATGAGCGGATGCAGCGCGCCCGGGACCGTGGGATGTTCACGGCGTCGGACGTGGCGAACGACGTCATCGGCTGCCTTACCGGCATCACCGGGATCGCGAGCGCCGCGGTCGTGATCGGCGTCCTGCAGCCGCTGCTGCTGGCCGCGCAGCTGCCGGGCGCCTGGTCGGCGGTCCGGTCCGCGCGCATCCGGTACGTGACCCAGTTCGCGCTGACCGACGCCTCCCGCCGCAAGTGGATCCTGGCCATGCTGATGGCCGACCGGCGCACCGCCGTCCTGGCGATCCGCTCCGCGGGCGGCTCGCTGCAGCAGTTCCTGTTCGCCGTCAACAGCTGCTACGAGGATGGGCTGTACTTCGGTGACTACCTCGCGTTCTGTGCGGACGCGGCGGACCGGGTCGCCGCCCCAGCAGCTGCGTCGCCCGAAGGATTCGACCGGATCGGGGCCCGGGGCGTCTGCTTCAGCTACCCCGGCACCGACAGGCTGGCGCTGGACGACGTGACGGTCACCATCGGCCGCGGTGAGGTCGTCGCGCTGGTGGGCGAGAACGGGTCCGGCAAGACCACCCTGGCCACGCTGCTGGCTGGCCTGTACCGGCCTACGTCGGGCACGCTGTCCTGGGACGGGACTGACCTGGCCGGTACCTCGCCGTCGGACTTCGCCGGTAGAGTCCCATCAGAGTGGGGATAATCGCCAGTATTCGTTGAAGGTAGTGCCCTGGCCTGCCAGGCAGAGAGGCGACAGGATGACACCGTCCGGCAGCGGCCAGCCTGATCAGGGCGCCAGCTGGGAGCCGAAGGCCGCCGAGTCGCGGCTGGCGCACACCGCCGGGGTCGATCCGGCCGGGGTTTTCAGCTCCGACCTGTCGGTGTCGGAGTATGTCCTGCTGGGCGAGGCCGGGTTCGAGCCGCTTGGCTTCGTCGTGGGCTCGTCGATCTATCATGTCGGCCTGCAGGTGGGCCGGTGGTCGCAGAACCAGGAACTGCAGGTGCTTACCCAGGCGATGTACAGCGCCAGGGAACTGGCGATGCTGCGGATGCGGGTCGAGGCCGGGCAGCTGGGTGCCGACGGGATCGTCGGGGTGGACCTGCGGATGCAGATGTACGCCTGGGGCCAGGACGTGCTGGAGTTCGTGGCCACCGGCACCGCCGTGCGGGCCGTTGCGGGGAATGGCGCGCACCGGGCGCCGGACGGGCAGGCCTTCACCTCGGACCTGTCCGTGCAGGACTTCTTCCGCCTGCTTGCCGCGGGCGCGGTGCCAGTCGCCTTCGTGCTGGGGACCTGCGTCTACCACGTCGCCCACCAGTCGGCGATGCAGGCGCTGCGGCAGGCAGGAAAGAACCAGGAGATGCAGCAGTTCACCCAGGGCGTCTACGATGCGCGCGAGCTCGCACTGTCCCGCATGCAGGCCGAGGCGACCGAGGCGAAGGCGTCGGGGATCGTCGGCGTCAGCGTCGACGTCTCGAACCATGTCTGGGGTGAGCACGCCACCGAGTTCCTCGCCACCGGCACCGCCATCCGGCGCCTCAGCGCCGACCAGCGCCTCCCCGAGACCTCCCCCAGGCCCACCTTTACCCTTGGCCTCGACTCCTAGCTAACCGTGGCTGGACGCCAGGCGGCGCCAGGGACCCTGCGGCGCGAGGCCGGCCGTCCTGGGTGAGCTTGTCCAGCAGGAGGGCGAGCGGCGGCCAGGTCGCCCGTCCCTGGCGTGTCCAGACGTACGTCCGGTTGACGGCCGCCGGTCGCTTCAGCGGGATGACGGTGATCCCGGCACGACTGGGCCTGTCCAGCGGCAGCAAGCCGACGCCTAGCCGCGCCAGGATAATCTCCTCGACGAGCCGTATCCCGCGGCCGTCGCGCTCGATGAGCGGGACGCCAACCTCGCGGGCCAGCGTGCTGACTTGCTGAGAAACCGTCGAGGTACTGGTCATCGTGACGTCGGCGACGGTCCGCTGATGACCCTGGTGTCGACGACCTCAGCTCAGCTCGGCCTCGGGGCCTCGGTCGGGCTCATCGGACAGCTTGGCCCGATCGGCGCGGCCTCACTGCGGCTGTTCGGGGCCGGCCTGATCATGCTGGCCATCACCCGGCCCTGGCGCCTCCGCTACAGCCGCGCCACGCTGCGGGCGGGCGTCATCCTCGGGCTGGTGACCGCCGGCATGAGCATCCTGTTCATGTGCGCTGCCGCCCGCCTGCCGCTCGGGACGGCCAGCGCCCTGGAGTTCCTCGGGCCGCTAATCGGCGGCCACGCCGACGGGATCGCCGCGCTCGGCATCTCGCGCAGTCGGGGGCGCGCCAGCATCGGCCAGTCCTCGCCCCGCCTCGGCGAGAGTCCACCAGTCAGGCCCTGAGGTAGGCGAGGACGGCCAGCACCCGGCGGTGCTGGGTGTCGTCGGGCGGCAGGCCAAGCTTGGCGAAGACATTGCCGATGTGCTTTTCCACCGCGCTGGCCGAGAGCACCATGCGCTGGGCGATGGCTGTGTTGGAGTGGCCCTCGGCCATCAGCGCGAGGAGCTCCCTTTCGCGCGGGGTCAGCGTCCCCAGGGCGTGGTCTCGGCGCTGGCCTGCCATTAGCTGGGCGATGACCTGTGGATCGAGCACGGTCGCGCCGTGGGCGACCCGGTCAAGGGCGTCGAGGAACTCCTCGATCCGGGCGACCCGGTCCTTCAGCAGGTAGCCGATCGCGCCGGTGCCGTCTGCGAGCAGGTCGCCGGCGTAGGACGCCTCCACGTACTGGCTGAGCACGAGCATGGGTGATCCGGGCAGGCGCGAGCGGGCAGCGATCGCGGCCCGCAGGCCCTCGTCGGTGTGGGTCGGCGGCATCCGCACGTCGACCACCGACACGTCAGGGCGGTGCCTGACCACCGCCTCGACCAGGGCGAGCCCGTCGCCGACCGCCGCCACCACCTGGTGGCCGTCCTCGGCGAGCAGGCGGACCAGGCCCTCGCGCAGCAGCACCGCGTCGTCGGCGACGACGATGCGCAGCGGGCCGCGGGCCGCCTTTTCCGCCGGGGTCAGCAGCAAGGCAGCTCCGCGGTGATCGTTGTCGGGCCGCCGAGGGGGCTGGAGACGTGCAGTCGGCCTCCGGCCGCGTGCAGCCGGTCCTCAAGCCCCCGCAGCCCGTGTCCCTTGTCCAGCCCGGCGCCGCCCACCCCGTCGTCCGTCACCCAGGCCCGCAAGGTTCCCGCGCTGTGGCGCAATCCGATGACGCACTGGCCCGCGTGGCTGTGCTTGACCACGTTGGTGAGGGCCTCGGCGACGACGAAGTACGCGGCCGTCTCGACACCGGCGTCCAGCCGGCCTTCCAGGGGGTCGGCATCGAGGTCAGCTGGCACGCTGCAGCGCGCGGCCAGGGCGGACAGGGCCTGGTAAAGGCCGCGGTCGGCGAGGACCGGTGGGGCGATGCCACGCGACAGGGCCCGCAGTTCCTCCAGCACTTCCTGGGCCTGCGTGATCGCTTCGGCCAGCGCGTCCCTGGCGGCCTGCGGCCGGCTGTCGAAGTGGTGCTGAGCGCGGCCCAGCTCCATCGCCAGCCGGACCAGTCGCTGCTGCGGGCCGTCGTGGATGTCGCGCTCCAGCCGGCGCAGCGCGGCTGCCTCGGCCGACACCGCGGCGACGGTCTGCGCGCGGGCGGTATCCCGTTCCTGCTCAAGCCCGGTGATCCTGCGGTGCAACGCGGACAGGTCCGACAGCAGCGCCTGCCCAAGGCCGGCCTGGGCGGCTACGCAGGCCCGGGTCGCCAGCGGCAGCAAGAGCATCAGCAGCAGGCCGACCGTAACCGAGAAGACGACCTTCGCGCCCGGCGACGGCAGGCCCAGGCTCAGGGTGAAGTGGGAGCTGCCCAGGTACAGGATCTGCGGCGGCGGTGGCCCGGACGCCTGTTGCACGCGCAGGGGGAACGTGAGGAAAGCCAGGCCGAACGCCCACCACAGCGCGGTCACGACCGCGGTGACTCCGACGACGGGGAGCACCGCCACCGTGTGCGCCACGTCGAGCCACAGTCCCGGGCCAGCCGCGGCCGGCTTCCTCACCTGCGGACGCCGCTCCCGGCTCTCGGCCCTGGCGGCCCGGGGGTGTACCTTGGCGATCCGCCACCGTTCCAGGTCGGCGGGCCACTGGGCCAGGGCCAGGGCGCCGTTCGCGATCCGTGACCCCCCTGGCAGCAGCCCGACCATCGCCACGCACAGGCCACTGAGCACGAGCAGCAGGCCAGCGGCGGCGGTCACCGGCCCGGTGAGCAGGTACGCCGACTCCAGCAGCGTGCGACGTCCCGTGCCGACGAGGAACCTGGCCCCCGCTCGCCACCGGCCCCCGGCTGCGCTGGGTAGCGACTCGATCATGACTTCAGCCTAAGCCGGGGGCCGGAGGGCGACGGTTGAGACAACGTGATCCTTGGGCCGCGGTTCAGGCATCGCGGCGGGCGAGCACCCAGGCCCCAGCCGCCAGCGCCAGTAGTGCATATCCGGACAGAACGAAAAGGGTCAGGCCGGGCGACAGCAGGTGCGCGGTCGGCTTGACCGAGACCAGGGCGTTACGCATCGTATCGGGCAGGAACTTCTGCGTCTGGTCCTGGACCGAGGTGCCCAGCGCGCCGAACAGCAGCGGCAGGACGAATACCAGGCTGACCACGGCGCAGATGGCCCCGGCGGTGTGCCGGATGATCGCGCCGATTCCCAGGCCTATGACCGCGATCAGCGCCGGGTAGGCGCCGGCCATCAGGACCGCGCGCAGCACTCCTGGCTGGCCGAGCGTGGCCTGCGGAGCCGGGGCCTTCAGGACTGCCTGGCCGGCCAGGAACGCGGCGAAGGCGGAGATCTCCCCGGCCGCCAGCGTGACCGCCCCGAGCACCGCTGCCTTGGCCGCGAGCACGAGCGGGCGCCTGGGAGCCGCGGCGAACGTGGCGCGGATCGTTCCTGAGGAGAACTCGGTCGTGATCGCGAGCGCGCCGAAGGTGCCGATCAGCAGCTGGCCGAGCACGAGCCCGAGGAAGCTGTCACTGGTCGGGTCGAAGGACGCGCGGTCGGCGGCGGACATCTGCCCGTAGTTCTCGTGGCCGAGCACGAGCAGGGAAAAGCCGATCATGCAGGCCGTGAAGACGCCCAGGAGGGACCAGGTGGAGCGGACCGTGCGGAGCTTCTCCCACTCCATCCCGGCGACGGCGCGAAAGCCGTAGCCGCCGCGCATCCGGTCGGCCGAGCGGTTGCTGACTGCCATGGTGCTCATCAACGCCTCCCTGAGTAGTCGGTGACGCCTTCGGTCAGCCGGAAGAACGCTTCCTCCAGCGAGCCGCCCCCGGCGGACAGGCGGGCGACCGTGGTCTGCGCCAGCAGCTGTCCCCGTCCGATCACGATGAGCGCCTCAGCGGTCTGCGCGATCTCGCTGATCAGGTGGCTGGAGACCAGCACGGTCCGGCCCTGGGCGGCGAGGCCCTTCAGCATGTTGCGGATCCACCGGATGCCTTCGGGATCAAGGCCATTGACCGGCTCGTCGAGCAACAGCACCTGAGGGTCGCCGAGCAGGGCGGCGGCGATGCCTAGCCGCTGGGACATGCCAAGGGAGAACTTCCCGGCCCGGCGGTCAGCTGCCTTGTCGATGCCGGTGATGGCGAGCACCTCCTCGACCCGCTGCCTGGTGATCGCATTGCTGGCGGCGAGCGCGGTCAGGTGGGCACGGGCGGTACGCCCTGGGTGGAAGGCCCTGGCGTCGAGCAGCGCGCCCACCTCGCGCAGTGGCCAGCGCAGGTCGGCATAGCTCCTCCGCCCGATCGTGACCTGTCCCGCGTCTGGCCGGTCTAGGCCCATGATCATGCGCATCGTGGTGGACTTGCCCGCTCCGTTCGGGCCAAGGAAACCGGTCACCGTGCCTGGACGGACATCGAAGCTCAGGTTGTCCACCGCGTGCGTGGACCGGTAGTGCTTCACGAGGCCGCGTGCCTCGATCATCGAAACCTCCAGTAGCCGTGTCCCGCGCCTGCGGATGCCCGGCGCTGGAGCGCGAGCAGCCTGTCGCCCGCATCTGCCGTCCACGCTACGAATCGGGCCCCTCCCGCCGGAACGGGGCGGACCCCTGTCTTCCTGGTATGGCTAGCCACAGGTGCCGTCGACCAGATGAGCGCCCGGCTAGTCAGCAGCAAGGCCCGGACGAGCGCGGGCCGGACTGTAACGCCGGCACACCCGGGCGGACTCATTGGGTGCGACGCCGGGCGCGGCGGTGGTTATTGGCCGGACAGCGCCTTGGTGATTGCACTGCCGTTCCTGACGTGGACCGTGCTTGCTGAGAGAGGATGTAAGAGGATGACTAGGATTGCCGCTCGCCGGACGTTGCTGACCGGGACCGCCCTCGCCGTTGTCGGGATTCTCAGCGCGGGATGTAGCGCGCAAGGCTCCAGTTCGCCGACTTCCGTGCCGGGCTCCACCCAGCCCGCGTCCGCGGCCTCCACGGCGCAGTCCCCGACGGCCACGCCCGTCGCCACCGGGACGGCCACGCCCGTCGCCACCGGGACGGCCACGCCCGTCGCCACCGGGTCGGCTGCGCCTGGCGGCTCATCTTCCGCGCCCGCGACGCCCGCCCCCAGCTCAGGCGGCTCCTCCGGCTCGGGCGGTTCCTCGCCTGATGCGTCCGTCCCGGGCGTGATCGACTGCGGCAAGTCGCTGTCGGTGCTGGAGGTCCGGCCGTCGTCCATCTTGCTCGCCTGCGGTGACGGCACCGCTGGGCTTCAGGACCTGGCGTGGAGCCACTGGGGCGACAACATCACCACGGGCGGCCCGGCACAGCCGGTCCCCTCGGCCACCGCGACCGGCACGGGCGAGTTCTTCATTAACGATTGCAACCCCAACTGCGCACAGGGCCACGACCAGGATTACCGGGTGCGGGTAACGCTGTCGGTGGTGGACAGCACGCTGCAAGGCGGCACCTACTTCAGCCAGGCATCGCTTACCTGGCTAGGTACCCGGCCGCCGGCCGGGACCAAGAGCAGCTACACGCTCTCCGACCCCAGCGGCGCGTAGCCTGGCCCGCCGCGACTGCCCGGGGACGGCCCCGGGCAGTCGGGCTATGTGGGGGTGGTCCGGTCGTTATGGCGTTCCTGAGCGCTGCACTCGCGGGCCGGCTGGGGTGCCCCCATGCCTCCCGCAGCGGCTCAACCTCGCAATCCCCCGGGGCGCCGGGATCGCCTGAGCTCGTGAACGCTTCGGTCAGAGCCTCGGTGAGGGCACCGGTGCCATCGACACCTTGGGCTCGTGGGCCTGGCCATAAGCGATCATGGCGGCCACCTCCTTCGGCACGCTCGCGACCGGCTGCGCGCTGACGTACACCATCGTCGAGCTGCCGCCGGGCTGGCACAGGCTATGGGCGGTGACCTTGCCGCCGCAGATCGGCACGCCGGGGATCGCGTTCTGCGTCATCGACAGGATCTGCCCGGTTGCGGTGTCGATCGCCATCGTCCAGATTCCGATGTGCAGGGTCGTTCCGGTCCGCCCGAGGGAGTCGGTGTACTTGCCCTCTACCGTGACGCCAGGGATCTTCGCCGCGTCCTCAAGGAGTGCCTTACTGAACGCCGGGGACAGCGGCTCGCTGGTGATCAGGTTCCAGATGCTCTGGAACAAGGTGGACGCGTTGGAGTGCGGGCTCGCGGTATCCGAATTGAGCGAGTCCCCGTCGAACCCCTCTAGCAGCGGCCAGAGCTTGTCCGGGTCGGTAGGCAGCTGGTCGACTTGCGACTGCGTGAGGGGCTGGTTCCCGAGTCCGTAGAAGTCAGCGAACCCGGCGGTGATCGGGTACATGCCCCCGGCCCCCGGGCCGCCGCAGGCCCCGCCGGTGGCCTGGCCGACCCCATCGTCGGTGCGCGTCTGCCATACGTTATACGTGGTAGTACCGCCGTTACAGGTGGCTACCTGCACCGTGTGGAAGTAGGGCTTGCTCCAGTCGACGTTCGGCTCCTGGGCCGTGCCTGCCTGCTTGCCAATCGCGGTCGCGGCCGCGTCAAGGACGGTGGCGGCGGTGGTGCCTGAAGTCGTGGTGTCAATGGTGTAGCTCATCGAGGAGAGGGCGACCGCGGCTCCGGGGTCAGCGGCTGGCTTCGGCTTCGCCTTGGCGGTCACCCTTGGGGCGGGGCCCGCTTGCGGAGCCGCCTTCGGCGGGGTCGACGACACCGGCCGGATCACGGTGGCCGCCACCACCGCCGCTACGGCGATGCCCGCGGTCGCGCCGATGACCGTCACACCGCGCCAGCCGCCCCACCAGCGACGAGCCGCCTTGCGGCGAGCCACCGTCTGCTCCGCGCTCGCCCGCGCGATCGCCGCGTCCAGGTTCTCAAGTCCGCTCCGCATGCCTTCCCTGCTGAAGTCGGGAACCCGGCCGGCTGAATCGAGCAGGTCGTCTAGAGGGCTCATGATGCATCCCGCCTTGCGTGCAAAGTCGTTACCACGTTGTGTCCGCGGCCCGGCTGGCTCCGCAGGGCCTTCATCGCCCGCGTGCGCGCGCGGTGGAGACGGCTCCTGGCCACCGTCTGGGTGATGTCTAGCGCCGCAGCGGCCTCGGTGGGGGTCAGGCCTTCCCAGGCCACCAGCAGGAGCAGCTCACGGTCGGATTCAGAGAGGCCGGCGAGGGCTGCCCGGAGCCGTCCGCGCTCGGCCCAGGCGTCGAGCCTCGCATCGACCGCGTCCCAGTCCATCCCGGGATCGGTCGCGGCCTCATGGGCTGGGCGGGTGCCGCGCAGGTGCCTGCGCAGCACGTTCAGGGCGATGCCGTACAGCCACGGCAGCGCGCTGCCGCTGTCGTGCGCGATGACCCGCGACGACGCGGACAGCGCAGCGATGAAAACCTCAGAAACCAGATCTTCAGCAGCTGGCGGCCCGGCCCGGCGCGCCAGGTACCGGAAGACGGCCTGGGCGTGCCGCTCATAGAGCACGCCCATCAGCTCCGGCTGACGCGGCAGGCGGGCTAGCAGCTCTCCATCGGAGTATTGATCGCCTGTCATGCCCTGCTTATGCGCCGAGGGTGCCACGCGTTGCAGGCTAACTTTCGCGGGACCCCGTCAGCCCAGGCGGGTGGGGCCTGGCGGCCTAGAACACCACGACCTCGTCGCCGATGGCGAGGGACTCGTTGTAGATGTGAGCGTCCGCCATGGTCAGGTGGACGCAGCCGTGCGACGGGGTGGTGAGGCTGCCGGCGTGGAAGGCCGATCCACTGGAGGTGAACTGCACCGCCCACGGCATCGGCTCGTCGAAGATGTTGCTGATGACCTTCGGGCCGCCCTTCCACAGCACGGCGAACGTGCCGCGCGGCGTCGAGGTCGCCGCTCCTGGGGCACCGGGCTCCATCCAGACTGGGCCGAACGTGACCTTGGCCCCTGATTGCAGCCAGGTCAGGTGCCTGGCCAGGTCCACGCATGCCGTGGCGGCCGGCGGGCACATGTGGTGATCACGGGTTGTCAGCACCAGGGGGCCTTGTGGCGGGGACGTTGTGGCGGACTCCGCCGCCAGCCTCAGCCGCAGGCCTTTCACCGTGATGGCGCTCGCGCCCTTCCCGGCACTGGCCAGCGCCTGCGCCGCCGGCGGCTGGCTCGGCCTGGCGGCACGGGAGCCGGCGGAATGGGTGGCCCCCAGGTACGCCGCGACCAGTATCGCCGCAGTCGCGGCCATGCCGACGGTCGTCAGCGTGGCCGGCCGCCGCCAGGCTGCCGGCTTCTTGGTGACGTGCTTGCCTTGCCTGCCCATGTCCCACCTTCGCTTCGGTCGACTCGAAGTGTCCATTCAAATACTGTGAGTAGCCAATTATTGGCCGCGTTATGCATCGGTGAGACGGAAACAGGCCCCGTCGTTTCCAGCCTGCCCGGCATGTCGGCATTCTGGGGTCGTCGCCCGGGCGTTCACCGCGACCGGTGCCATCTGCGCACCATTCCGCCTGCGCGGCGTTGGATCGAGCTGATCCGGCATGGCCGCGGCAACTGCGGGAACGCTAGCGGGAGCTGAGGTCGTCCTGCGGCCACGCTGCCGGCGTCAGGACCGCTTGGCTAGATACTTCGGGGGCGAGTGAGACATAAATGTGCGGAATTGCCGGTTGCTTGACCTTGGCGCCCGGGGAGGACCCGGATCCCGAGCGGGTGCGGATCGCGGCCGCGCGCATCGGCCACCGGGGTCCGGACGACGATGGCTTCTATGTAGATTCCGACATTGCGCTAGGATTCAAGCGCCTCGCGATCATCGATCTGACGACGGGCGGCCACCAGCCGGTGCGTTCCGCTGACGGGCGCTATTATATGGTCTTTAACGGTGAGATCTATAATTACGTGGAGCTTGGGAATGAGCTGCGACGGCAGGGTGTCTCGCTGCGCACGAGCTCTGACTCCGAGGTTCTCCTGGAGGCGTACGCCAAGCACGGCAAGGAGGTCGTGCGCCGGCTGCGAGGCATGTTCGCGTTCGCTATCTGGGACACGCAAAAGCGTGAGCTCTTCTGCGCCCGGGACCCGTTTGGCATCAAGCCGTTCTGCTATGTCATCGATAAAAAGCAGGGGCGTCCACGGCTGCTGCGTTTTGCGTCGGAACGAAAGGCCCTGGCTGACGCGGGTGAAGTAGGCATGCTCGACCGGGACGCATTGCGCAGGTACCTGAGCTTCCAGTACGTGCCGGCGCCGCAGACCGTGGCTCCTCCCTTCCGGGTCCTGCCGCCTGGGCACGCGATGATCGCCCGGCCGGGCAAGAGCGTGAATGTGTACCGGTACTGGCGAGCCGACCTGCACCCCGCACGCGCGCCGGGGCAGGACACCGCCGCGGACATCCTGGAGGCCATGCGCGACTCGGTCGCTGCCCACCTGCGCAGTGATGCGCCGCTCGGCGCGTTCCTGTCCGGCGGGATCGATTCAGCGGCGATCTGTGCCCTGGCGGCGGAGCACAAGCCGGACCTGCTTACCTTCACCGTCGGATTCGAGCGTGCCGGGTACAGCGAGATCGACCACGCACAGGAAACCGCGGCGGCGCTCGGGCTCAGGTCGTTGCCCTATGTCATCACCGCCGAGGAGTTCTTCGCCAACCTTCCCCACATCGTCTGGCATCTGGACGACCCAATGGCGGATGCGGCCGCGGTGCCGCTCTGGTTTGTCGCCCGCGAGGCCAGCCGGCACGTCAAGGTCGTGCTGTCCGGCGAGGGCTCGGATGAGCTGTTCGGCGGGTACGTGATCTACCGCGAGCCCGCCCTGGTCCGGGCGGGTGAACGGCTGCCGGACTGGGGGCGGATCCCGCTTCAGCGGGCGGCCGCTCTTCTCCCCACCGGGCTGAAGGGCAAGTCATTCCTGCAAAGAGTGTCCACCAGGCTGCGGTCCCGCTACATCGGGAACGCCCACGTCTACGCGGACCAGGAAGTGGACGCCATCACCCCGCCTGGCTATGCCTCGTCACAGGACGACGGCGGGGCCACGGCTCACCATGTCACGGACCCGATCTTCGCCCAGGCCGCGGAAGCCAGCCTGGACGACGTGTCGGCCAAGCAGCTGGTGGACATTAACACCTGGCTCGCGGGGGACATCCTCGTCAAGGCAGACCGGATGACCATGGCACACAGCCTTGAACTGCGGGTGCCATTCCTTGACCGCGAGGTGATGGCGGTGGCCGCACGACTCGCCCGCCGGGAGAAAATCGGGGCGGGCACGACCAAGGTCGCGCTCCGGCAGGCAATGAGCGCGGTCCTGCCGAAGGCGGTAGCTGAACGGGAGAAGCTGGGCTTCCCAGTCCCCATCGGCCACTGGCTGAAGGGAGAGGAGGGGGAATTCGCGCGAAAGGTCCTGCTCGAGGCGCAAACCGAGGAGTGGATCGACCGTTCGGCGGCGCTGGATCTCTTGCGGCGTTTCGGGGCCGGGCGATCCGACGTGACCTGGCGGCAGGTCTGGGTGCTTGTGGTGTTCTCGCTCTGGCACCAGATCTACGTTGAGCGGGTCTACGATCCGGTGGCGCTCGGCTGGGAGAGGCGGCCCGAGTTCCGGTAGCCGCGGACCTGGGGGCGGCTGAGGTCAGCCAGGCCAGTAGGAGCAGCGCATGCCGGTTCGTACCGTCTGCCGCAGGTGCTCGCCGATGATGGCATCGCAGGCGCTAATGCGGGCAACGGCACGGCGAATGGCCTTGCCGACCGCTACCCGGGCACGTTCTGGCTGGCCGGGGAATGCGCGGGTGCGGCCTGCCAGGCCAGCGGCGGAGGCTAGCTCGGCGATCAGCCAGTCACGTTCGGCGCGAGCGCTCGCCTGGCGTTCTGTGGCAGCCTCGGATTCCAGCTGGCCGATCTCGGCATCTAGCTCGCTCAGCCGCTGCTTGTACTCCGACAGCGCCTCGCGGTCCAGGACTGGATGTACCGCCCCGCCATCCCCGGCGGCACCGCTGAGCGTGGCCAGCCCGGCCACCAGGTCGACGGCCTGGATCTCCGTGCGGGGGTTGGCGATCAGGACGGCCAGGTGAACCACCCCGATGCTGGCATCGACGGTGACGCTGCGATTCTGGAAGGTGAACCGCCACTTCTTGCCCAGTCGCTCGCACTCAGCGACCGTGCGGGCCTGCCTGGGAAGCAGGCTGCCGGACAGTGGGAAGCTCAGCGGCGCCGCCTCGCTCGCGGCCACATCCAGCTCGCGCCGGGCGGCGTCGGCATCCGTCGGCGACCCCCGGAGCGTGTAAGCCTGTGCCAGCCGCTGGCGGGAGGCCAGCACCGCGGGCCAGTGGGCCAGCGCGAGGTTGTGCCGCACGGCCGCGCGCAGATGGTCAATCGCCCGGTCCAGCTGACCCAGTGCGAGAGATGCCACGCCCAGGGCATGGTGCGTGCTCCCGAAGCACGTGATACCGAGGCTGCCTATCATCGGAAGCTCGGCATACGGGCTGAGCAAGTCGTAGGCCCGGGCGGCGATGTCGGTGTCATTGACCAGGTACGCGGCTTCCACGGCGCCGTACACCGTCACCAGCCAGCTGCTGGAGCGCGCGAGGTTCCCCAGGTCGCTGCCGCAGAGGGCAGCGAGCGAGCTGGCCGCCGCGGGCCAGTCCCCGGCCTGGGCCGCCGCGACAGCAAGGGCAGCCACTGACGAGTTGTCGACCACGCTGAGCGCAGGTGAATGCACCTGGTCGCGGAGCATGGGCAGCAGCTCCACGAGACGGCCCTGATACCACCGGATCGTCACGAGCTGAGCGCCTGGCCACCATTCCTTGTCGATATCGCCTGCCGCTGCGCCACTCCTGGCGCAGATTTCAACCATCGCCTCGGCCTGATCGAGATGGCCCGAGCGGATGGCGAGCATCACGTCGATCGCGCTGACGATGAAGCCGACCGCTAGGTGGCTGCGCTGCGCAAGGTGGTCCCGCAGTTCATTGCAGAGGCGTTCGGCGTGCGGATCGCCTTTGGCGTAGGAATCGACCGTGCGCCACAGCAAGCCCATCAGCAAGTCGCCCCGGCGCCGCGTGCGAGTGCTGACCCTGATTAGCTCATCGGCCAGTTCCTCTCGCAGCCGGACATGATCCGGGCTGAGCACGCAGTGATGGGCAAGGCTCAGGGTCTCCGCCAGCAGGACCGGGTCGGCGCCTGGCCTGATGTCGTCGAGCATGGCGCGGATCGCGGCGCTCTCGCCCCGGGAGTAATCGGCTTCCGCCGTGAGCCGGGCGCGTATCCGCTGGGCCAGGACCGAGCCCGCGTCCAGCAGGGAAAGGGCATGCCGTAGCCGTTCCTCCCGCTGGGCCCCGCCCACCGCGGTCCTGGTCTCGCTTACCCATAGGCCGGCTCGGCCAAGACAGGACAGGGCCATTGCGCGCACATCGCCGGACTGCCCGGCGAGCTGATAGGCCCGTTCGAAATAATGTCGGCTTGCCCGCAGGTCGAGCTTGTCAAATTTTGTGTGTAAGTTCGGGGTGACTGCAATCCTTTCGTTATATTACTGTTGGTAGTCGCTAGTGTCTGGCTATACGGGGACGCGGCCAGGGAACTGGACGGAGAGCGCATTCAG
>Ga0335075_10002488_pt1 | contig 29584 bp, 29 predicted proteins | sample Lox_Sample_24_FD_206723 | JGI IMG/M metagenome (GOLD analysis project Ga0335075, IMG submission 206723) | Soil microbial communities from Loxahatchee National Wildlife Refuge, Florida, United States - Lox_Sample_2.4 | ecosystem: Environmental > Terrestrial > Soil > Wetlands | place: USA...
TGGCCCGCGAAGGCGCCGCGGTCGTGGTGGCCGACATCAACACCGAAGCGGCTGACGGGGTGGCCAAGCAGATCGTCGCCGACGGGGGCACCGCGATCAGCATTGCTGTTGATGTGTCCGACCCGGCTTCGGCCAAGGCGATGGCCGACCAGACGCTCGCCGAATTCGGCGGCATCGACTACCTGGTCAACAACGCCGCGATCTTCGGCGGGATGAAGCTGGACTTCCTGCTCACCGTCGACCCCGAGTACTACAAGAAGTTCATGAACGTGAACCTCGACGGCGCGCTGTGGTGCACCCGCGCGGTCTACAAGAAGATGGCCAAGCGCGGCGGCGGCGCGATCGTGAATCAGTCCTCAACTGCGGCATGGCTGTATTCGAACTTCTATGGCCTGGCCAAGGTCGGCGTCAACGGCCTCACCCAGCAGTTGTCCCGCGAACTCGGCGGTCAGAACATCCGCATCAACGCGATCGCCCCGGGACCCATCGACACCGAAGCCAACCGGACCACCACGCCGCAGGAGATCGTGCAGGACATCGTCAAGGGTCTGCCGTTGTCCCGGATGGGCACACCCGAGGATCTGGTCGGCATGTGCCTGTTCCTGCTGTCCGACGAGGCCTCCTGGATCACCGGACAGATTTTCAATGTCGACGGCGGACAGGTGATCAGGTCATGAGCGATCAATTGAGGCTCGGCTACATCGGGTTGGGCAACATGGGTGCGCCGATGGCCAAGCGGATGACCCAATCACCAGGTGGCGTAACGGTTTACGACATCCGGACCGAGGCGATGACACCGCTGGCCGAGGCCGGGGCGAACTTGGCCGACAGCGTCGCCGACGTCGCTGATGCCGACATCATCCACATCACCGTGCTCGATGACGCCCAGGTGCGCGACGTCGTTGCCGAGTTGGCGTCACACGCCAAGCCCGGCACCGTCATCGCGATCCACTCGACGATCAGCGACGCCACGGCGGTCGAACTGGCCGAGACGCACAAACCGCATGGCATTCACATCGTCGATGCACCCGTCAGCGGCGGCGCGGCCGCCGCGGAGAAGGGCGAACTCGCCACCATGGTCGGCGCCGAGCGTGAGGTGTACGAGCGCATCAAGCCCGCGTTCAAGCAGTGGGCGGCGATGGTGATCCACGCCGGTCCCCCCGGTGCGGGCACGCGAATGAAGCTGGCCCGCAACATGTTGACGTTCACCTCCTACGCCGCGGCGTGCGAGGCGCTGAAACTGGCCGAGGCCGCCGGGTTGGATCTACAGGCGTTGGGCCGGGTGGTGCGCCACACCGACGCGCTGACCAGCGGACCGGGCGCGATCATGGTGCGCGACGACATGAATGACCTTGTACCGGAACACTTCCTGTACCAGCCCTTCTTGCACGCCCGGGGACTCGGCGAGAAGGACCTGAGCCTGGCGTTGGCATTGGGTGAGGCGGTTTCGGTTGACCTGCCGCTGGCTCAGCTTGCCTACGAACGGTTAGCGGCCGGCCTCGGGGTGCCACACACAGAGAAAGAGTCGTGATGGACGAGCTACGTCGCAAGGGCCTCGAGAAGATGAACGAGGTCTACGGCTGGGAGATGCCCAACATCGAGGGCGACCCGTATTTCGACCTGACCGTCGACCACCTGTTCGGCTCGATCTGGACGCGACCAGGGTTGTCGATGCGGGACAAGCGCATCATGACGCTCACGGCGGTGACGGCCGTCGGGAATCGCGACCTGGCCGAGATTCAGATCAACGCCGCGCTGCTCAACGGTGAACTCTCCGAGACCGAACTCAAGGAAATGGCGGTGTTCCTGACCCACTACCTCGGCTTCCCGCTCGGGTCGGGGCTCAACGGAGCGGTCGACTCGGTGGTGGCGAAGCGGAAGAAGGCCGCGGCGAAAGGTGCCGGTGAGGACAAGAAGGCCAACGTGGATGCGGCGATAAAGATGCACTCGGGTGGCTCCGAGGCCTAGCAGTTAGAGTGACGTTCCGTGCGCGTTCTGGTAATCGGTTCCGGTGCCCGCGAACATGCCCTGCTGCTGGCGTTGCGCAATGATCCCCAGGTCGAGGCCTTGGCCATCGCGCCCGGCAACGCGGGCACCGCGTACATCGCTGAGCAACATGATGTCGACATCACCTCCGGCGAGGAGGTCGTCGCGTTGGCCCGTCAGGTCCGGGCCGATCTGGTGGTCATCGGGCCCGAGGTTCCGCTGGTGCTCGGCGTAGCCGACGCGGTCCGTGACGCGGGGATCGCCTGCTTCGGGCCCAGCAAGGCCGCGGCGCGGATCGAAGGCTCGAAAGCCTTTGCCAAGGACGTGATGGAGGCCGCGGGCGTCCGCACCGCGTCGAGCGAGATCGTAGACAGTCCAGCGTATTTGGATGCCGCGCTGGACCGGTTCGGACCTTCCGCGGATGAGCCCGCGTGGGTGGTGAAAGACGACGGCCTGGCCGCCGGCAAGGGTGTGGTGGTCACAGCCAACCGCGGTGTCGCGCGTGCGCACGCGGCCGCGCTGCTCGAATCCGGACATCCGGTCTTGTTGGAGTCCTTCCTGGACGGACCCGAGGTGTCGTTGTTCTGCGTCGTCGACGGCGAGACCGTGGTGCCCCTGCTGGCGGCGCAGGACTTCAAGCGGGTCGGCGACGGCGACACCGGACCCAACACCGGCGGGATGGGCGCCTACGCACCGTTACCGTGGTTACCGGCCGACGCCTACCGTGCGATGGTCAGCAAGATCGTAGAACCCGTTGCTGCCGAACTGGTCCGGCGCGACAGCCGATTCACTGGGCTGCTGTACGCCGGGTTGGCGATCACCGCGAACGGACCCGCCATCATCGAATTCAATTGCCGCTTCGGCGATCCGGAGACTCAGTCGGTGCTCGCGCTGCTCGAGTCGCCACTGGGCCAGCTGCTGGACGCGGCGGCCACCGGCAAGCTGGCCAGTTTCGGTGAGCTGCGGTGGCGTGACGGCGCGGCCGTGACCGTCGTGCTGGCGGCGGAAAACTATCCGGGCCGGCCACGCGTCGGCGACGTCGTCGTCGGCGCGGAGGCCGCGGGGGTTCTGCACGCCGGAACGGCCCGCCGCGAGGACGGCGCGATCGTGTCGTCGGGTGGCCGGGTGCTTTCCGTGGTGGGGACCGGCCCGGACTTGGCGGCGGCCAGGTCGGCCGCCTACGACATCATCGGGTCAATAAAGTTGCCCGGCAGCCACTTTCGCACCGACATCGGGCTCGCGGCCGAGCAGGGGAAGATTCGCGTCTAGTCGACCAAACGACCGGAAAGGAACCATAACCATGGCCAAGGTAGTTTGCGTGCTCTATGACGACCCGGTGACCGGGTATCCGAAGACCTATGCGCGAGATGGTCTTCCGCATCTGGACCACTATCCGGGCGGTCAGACGTTGCCGACCCCGTCGGCGATCGACTTCACCCCGGGCGAGCTGTTGGGTAGCGTATCCGGTGAGCTCGGGCTGCGCCCCTTCCTGGAAGGACTGGGGCATGAGTTGATCGTGACGTCCGACAAGGAGGGGGAGAATTCGGAGCTCGACCGGCATTTGGCCGACGCCGAGGTCGTCATTTCGCAGCCATTCTGGCCGGCATACCTGACCGCGGACCGCATCGCCCGTGCGCCCAAGCTCAAGCTGGCGTTGACCGCCGGAATCGGTTCCGACCACGTCGATTTGGATGCCGCGATCAATGCCGGCATCACCGTTGCCGAAGTGACGTTCTGCAACAGCATCAGCGTCGCCGAACACGTCGTGATGATGATCTTGTCGTTGGTCCGCAACTATCTGCCCTCCCACGGGTGGGTGACCAGGGGCGGCTGGAACATCGCCGATTGCGTTGAGCGGTCCTATGACCTGGAGGGTATGCAGGTCGGCACGATCGCCGCCGGCCGGATCGGGTTGGCGGTGCTGCGTCGGCTGGCGCCCTTCGATGTCCACCTGCACTACACCGACAAGCATCGGCTGCCCGCCGAGGTCGAGGCCGAGCTCAACGTCACCTATCACCGGACCGCACAGGAGATGGTGCCCCACCTCGACGTCGTCACGATCAACGCGCCGTTGCACCCCGAGACGCGCGGCCTGTTCAACGACGAGCTGCTCTCGACGATGAAACGTGGCGCCTACCTGATTAATACGGCTCGCGGACTCATCTGCGACCGCGACGCGATCGTCCGGGCGCTGGAAAGTGGTCAACTCGCCGGCTACGCCGGCGACGTGTGGTACCCGCAGCCGGCTCCTGCCGATCATCCGTGGCGGACCATGCCGCACGAGGGGATGACCCCACACATCTCAGGGTCGTCGCTATCCGCGCAGGCGCGCTACGCGGCGGGCACCCGCGAGATCCTCGAGTGTTACTTCGGCGGCAAGCCGATCCGCGACGAGTACCTCATCGTCAAGGGTGGCGCGCTGGCAGGCACCGGAGCACATTCCTACACGGCCTGACTTCAAGCAGGTCAGAAGGTTATTGACAGCCGTCATTGACGAGCGTCAACGAGAGTCGTACTGTGGCGTGGGTGCGACCGACCATGACGAAGCCAGATGCAAAAGTCGGCGGCGCCCGAGAGGCGAAACGACTCCGCACCCGAGCACGTCTGTTTGACACCGCACTGGCCGAGATAGCCCGGTCGGGTTTGGCCGACGCCGACGTGAGCGCGATCGCCAATGCGGCGGGCGTGGTACGGGGAACGTTTTACTTTCACTTCCCGACCAAAGAACACGTGCTGGTCGAGTTGGAGCGCAACGAGGAAATCAAGATCGTCGCGGAGCTCGACGGCATCCAGGCCGGTACCGGCGATCTAGTGTCGGTGTTCTCCAGCCTGGTCCGTCAGGTTCTTGCCGCGGAGCGACGGTTAGGCCCGGTGGTTTTCCGGGACATGTTGGCGTTGCACTTCTCCCCGACGCGGCCCATCGAGGATGAGTTGGCGCAGCATCCCTTGGCGGACTTTCTGATTGACGTGATCGCCGCGGCGCAACACGCGGGGCGGGTAGTCGCCGACGCCGACGCGGCGGAGCTCGCGATGTTCTTCTTGACCGGTCTTTTCGCGCTGCTGGCGACCGGAGTGCAAGATTCGGCTGCGTCCGACGCGCTGTTGAGTCGTTACATCACAACGATTGTCCAAGGAATGGAGACACGATGAGCCACAACACTATTGACGGCTACCGGGTTTTCTTGCAGGAGCGCGACGGTGCGGCCGACCTGCTGAACCGACGGTTGTCGAACCGCGAACAATTCTTCGACGGCCTGGTGTCCAATCCGGTCAGGTCAAGCTGCCCGGCCGACCGGAAGACCTTTTTGCGCAACCTGCGCCGCCGGCGACCCGAGCCCGGGTTGGACCGGAAGATGCTGTTTTTATTGGCCACCGCCAAGTTGAATCAGGCTGAGCGGTTCGGGGTCGGGCTCGGCGAAACCTACGGCCAAAACAGTGACGACAGCACGGCGCTGGAGCGGGTCTATCTCGAACTCGAAGAGCATTACCACACGCGGCTGCTGGCCTACGTCCTGGACATGTTCGATCTGACGTTCCAGGTGGTGCCGCCGCCCTTCGTGATGCGCCAGTTCGTCAAGATCGCCGTCTTTATGCCGGAACGCCTCGGGATCGCGTTCGTCGGAGCATCAGAGATGGCGGGTTGCGTGTTGTTCGACGAATTACGCCGTGTCGGAACGGCTTTGTTCGCCGACGAACCCGACGTCGCCAAGCGGGTGGAAGAGCTGTACAGCGAAATTCTCACCGACGAGATCGGCCACGTCGGGTATTGCGCATCCCGCTGCACATCGGCCGAGCGCGCAATGATGCGCAGGATCTACCCGCTCATCGGACGGCTGTTCGCCCGGCAGACGGCGGAAATCAGCCTGCTCATCGATCCCAGGGAGTTGGCCGCCCGCCTGGATCGCCCCTTCGACATCGACGACCTCACCGCCGGGCTGAGCAACGAGACCTACCTCGTCACGCACCCATAGCCGCGGTGAACGGCGGCCCCAGGAAGCGCTGCAGCATAATGCGTTGCGCCGTGGCATCTTTGAGGGGCCAGCACCACAGGGCCAGGAACACGCGGATCAGCCATTGCGCCGCGAGCGGGTCATCGTCGTCGAGGCCCAGCATCTCCGCGGCGAAGCCGGTAACCGCGGGCGAGTCGGTGATCCATTCGCTCACCGGCGTCGCGTGCATCGACCGCATCAGATGCGCAAGCGGATCGGCCTGCAAGCGTTCCAGCGCGACGACGGTGGCGGTGACAACGCGATCGGAGCCCTTGAGGTCTTCGATCGCGTCGCGGGCCGCGTCGACAATCTGCTCCGCCTGGATCGCAACGACGGCGTCGCGGATGGCCGACTTGCCGCCGGCGTGCCGATAAATCGTCGCGGGGGAGCAATGGACCTTCGCCGCCAACGCGTCGATGGTGAAGGCTTCATAGCCGTTGCGAGACATCAGTTCGGCGGCGGCGGCGTGGATCCGCTCCGCGGCCGCGCTGCCGCGGTCCCGTCCCACCAGCCAGTCATCCCGTGGCATCGCAAGCCGTCCTTCTCTCAGCGTGAGAATTTTTCACCGTCAATTCTCACCCTAATGCGCTGGTGGCGCGGCAGGGGTCGATTCGCCGGAGGCGGCGGCGCGACCTGGCGCTTATCAACTTTGTGTCGCGCCATTGACGTCCGACGGTGGCCGCATTCAGCCTGAACTCATGACCGTGTTGGCTGACCCGATCATCTTCTTCGGAAACGAAGGACTGCAGGACCCCTATCCGCTCTACGACCGCATGCGTGCCCAGGCGCCGGTCCATCGGATCGGCGACTCGGATTTCTATGCCGTGTGCGGTTGGGACGCGCTGATCGACGCAGTCAATCGGGTAGAGGACTTTTCGTCCAACCTCACCGCGACGATGGTTTTCCACGACGACGGCCGCGTCGCGCCATTCCCGATGTTCGAGGCGGGAAGTCCGTCGCACGCGCTGGCCACCGCCGACGATCCGTCCCACGCACTACACCGCAAAATCCTGCTGCCGCACTTGTCCGCCAAACGCGTTCGCATCATCGAGGAGTTCGCCGCCCACACCGCCGATCGGCTGTGGGACGACAACCTGGTCGACGATCAGATCGAGTGGATGAGCGCGATGGCGAACCGGCTACCGATGATGGTGGTCGCCAAGTTGCTGGGGCTGCCGGACACCGATGTCGACAATCTGATCCGGCTCGGCTACGCCACAACGACACTGCTCGACGGCGTCGTCTCGCAGGCACAGCTCGAAGCGGCAAGCATCGCGGCGTTCGAATTGTCCGGCTACGTCATGGAGCATTTCGAAAAGGCAAGTGGCACCGATGAACCCGGCCTGATTCCGGACATGGCGGCGCGGTATGCCGCCGGCGAGGTAGACCAGATGGCAGCCATGGGCATCATGCTCACACTGTTCAGCGCCGCGGGCGAATCGACGGCTTCGCTGCTCGGCAGTGCGGCGTGGATCCTCGCCGACCGCCCTGACATCCAAATGCAGCTGCGCGAAAACCCGGAATTGCTAGGCGCATTCATCGAAGAGACCCTGCGCTACGAGCCACCGTTCCGCGGCCACTATCGGCACGTGTGGCGTGACACCGTTCTGGGCGGGGTCGACGTGCCCGCGAACGCTCACCTGCTGCTGATGTGGGGCGCCGCCAACCGGGACCCGGCACATTTCGACGCGCCCGACGAGTTCCGGCTCGACCGCAGCGGCGGCAAAGGCCACGTGACGTTCGGTAAGGGTGTGCACTTCTGTGTCGGGGCCGCGCTGGCTCGGTTGGAGGCGCAGATCATGCTCCGCATGCTGCTGGTCCGCACCAACTGGATCGACGCGGTCGAAGTCGGGGAATGGCTGCCCAGCATCCTGGTCCGGCGGTTAGATCGTCTGCAGCTGGCCGTGCGATAGGAGCGTCTTCATGGCGACACCGAACCTGCCTGTCGGTTTCGACTTCACCGACCCCGACGTCTATGCCGACCGGCTGCCGGTGCAAGAGCTCGCCGAGCTCCGCGCAGCGGCGCCAGTCTGGTGGAACGAACAGCCGCTGGATCAAGGCGGGTTCGGCGACGGCGGCTACTGGGTGGTGACCAAACATCGCGACATCCGGGAGGTGTCGCTGCGCAGCGACGTGTTCTCCTCGGCGGTCAACACCGTCGTGCCGCGCTATCCCGACACCGGGAACGCATCGGAAACCATCGAGACCGCGCGGGCGTCGATGATCAACCAAGACGACCCCGAGCACAGCCGATTGCGAAAGATCATCGCCCGCGGCTTTACGCCGCGCGCCATGGAACGTTTGCGCGCCGACCTCGGACACCGCGCACGGCTAATTGTGCGGCATGCCGCGCAGCGGGGCTCGGGCGACTTCGTGCGACAGGTGGCGTGCGAATTGCCGCTGCAGGCGATCGCCGGGCTGCTCGGCGTGCCACAAGAGGACCACGACAAGTTGTTCGACTGGACCAACCAGATGCTCGGCAGCGACGATCCGGAGTTCGCCGAATACGACCACCTGACGTCTGCGGCTGAATTGATGTGGTACGCGATGCAATTGGCGGAGCGCAAGGGCCGCGAGCCCGGTGATGACATCGTCACCACGCTGGTCCAACCCGACGCCGACGGCCACCGCCTTTCGGAGGCTGAATTCGGGTTGTTCGTCGTCACGCTTGCCGTCGCCGGCAACGAGACCACCCGCAACTCGATCACCCAGGGGATGATGGCGTTCACCGACTACCCGGACCAGTGGGAGCTGTTCAAGGCGCTGCGACCCAAGACCGCCGCCGATGAGATCATCCGGTGGGCCACCCCGATCACGTCGTTTCAGCGCACCGCGCTGCGGGACACCGAACTGTCCGGTGTGCGGATCATGCAGGGCCAGCGGGTGGTGATGTTCTACCGGTCGGCCAATTTCGACGAAGAGGTCTTCGACGATCCATTCACGTTCAACATTCTGCGAGAACCCAACCCGCACCTGGGATTCGGCGGTAGCGGGGCGCACTACTGCATCGGCGCCAACCTGGCGCGCATGACGGTCGATCTGATGTTCAACGCGATCGCCGACCAGATGCCCGACCTCGCTTCGGCCGGTGATCCCGAACGGCTGCGGTCGCCATTCATCAACGGCATCAAGCACTGGCAGGTCGACTACCAAGGCGGCTTCAGAAACCCGTCGCCTGGCCGTCGCGACGAGGATCGCTGACCGCGAGGTAACCGCCGTCGAGTCGCCAGATCGCCTGGCAGCTGCCGAATTGGTTGTAGTCGTCGGTGGTGACCAGCCGATGGCCACGCTGCGCAAGCTCCTCCAGCGTTGACGGCGGAAAACCGTTCTCGCAGTAAACTTCCAGGCCCTGCCCCCAGCGGAAGCGCGGGCCGTCGCACGCCGCCTGAGGGTTCTGGCCGTGGTCGACGATGCGGGTCACCACCTGCACATGGCCCTGCGGCTGCATGGGCCCGCCCATCACCCCGAAGCTCATCACCGGCGCGCCGTCCTTGGTCAGGAAACCCGGGATGATGGTGTGGAAGGGTCGCTTGCCCGGGCCCACCTGATTCGGATGGCCCTGTGCCGCAGAGAAATCGAACCCACGGTTCTGCAGTGCGATCCCGGTGCCGGGCACCACCACGCCGGAGCCGAACCCCATGTAGTTCGACTGGATCATCGACACCATCACGCCCGAGGCGTCGGCGGCGGTGAGATACACCGTTCCGCCGCGCGGTGTTCCGGCGGACGCCGGCTTGGCCTGACTCAGATCGATCAATGCGGCGCGCTGCCGCAGGTAGTCCTTGTCGAGGAGGTTCTCGGGGGGCACGGTCATGTGCTCGATGTCGGACACGTAGGCCTGCGCGTCGGCGAACGCGAGTTTGATCGCTTCGATCTGCAGGTGCACGCCGTCGGCGGAATCGACCGGGTGCGAGGTCATGTCGAAGTGCTCGAGAATTCCCAAGGCGATCAACGTGACGATCCCCTGCCCGTTCGGCGGTATCTCGTGAACGGTATACCCGCGGTAGCCGGAGCAGATGGTTCCCACCCAGTCGGCCTGATGCGCGGCAAGGTCGCTGGCCCGCATGGCGCCGCCGTTGGCCGACGCGTGCGCTTCGAGTTTCGCGGCGAGCTCTCCGCGGTAGAACGCTTCGCCGTTGGTCGCGGCGATCGTCTCGAGCGTCGCCGCGTGGTCGGGCAACCGGACCAGCTCGCTGGGCTCGGGCGCGCGGCCTTCGGGCATGAAGGTCTGGGCGAATCCGGGCTGGGACTTGAAGAGCGGTACCTGCGCCGCCCATTGCTCGGCGATCGTCGGCGAGAGCAGAAAGCCATTGCGGGCATAGGAGATTGCCGGCTCGAAGAGTCGGTCGAACGGGAGTTTGCCGAACTTGGCGTGCAGCTCCGCCCACGCCGACACGGCGCCGGGGACAGTAACGGAATTCCAGCCGAACGCGGGAACACCGCTATCGCCGAAATACTCCGGCGTCCACGCCGCCGGCGAGCGCCCAGATGCGTTCAGCCCGTGGAGTTTCTGACCGTCCCACACGATCGCGAAGGCATCCGACCCGATGCCGTTGGAGACCGGCTCCACCACCGTCAGGGCGATCGCGGTCGCAATGGCCGCATCGACGGCGCTGCCGCCGTCGGCGAGCATTCGAAGACCGGCTTGGGCCGCAAGCGGTTGCGTGGTGCACACCACGTTGGCGGCCAGAACCGGCTTACGTGGCCACGCGTAGGGCAATTCCCATCCGAATGGCAACAACGCGTCACCTCCTCATCGGCGGGCGCGTGCTCCAAATATTACGTAGCTGAGGGCGCCGCCGAGAAGCGCGAATTTGATCAGCGCCGCGATTTGAGCGCGCCGCGCGTGAGCGGCGACGCGCTCGCGATTCAGTACCTTGAGCAGTGCGACTCCCTCGGCCGCGTCGCCGGCGACGGCCCCAATCACCATGGCGAGCAAGGCAGCCGGATGGCCGCGGCGTCGACGTGCGCGGTCGACGAGCAGCGCCATCAGCGTGCCGTAGGTTGCCATGTATCCGAAGTCGAGCCACATGGATAGCCGTGCGGCCCGCAGGCCCGCGCTGCCCCACTTGGCCATGATGTCTTCAGCTCGAGCCTCGCTGCCCGCCAGCTCGAATGGAATGATTCCGGGGCCGCCGGTCGCGCGCATACGCCGTTCAAGTATCAGCATGACCGCCGTGTAGACGATGTAGGCCGCGGAAGCGGCCGTCAGGCGTTGGTCACGCATTGGATCGCATGCCCACCGCTTCGTGCGCGGTATCACTGCGAGGGGTAACTGCCATCAAGTCCCCGGGTTCCTCGACGGTAAGCCGGTGCCACTGCCCGGCAGGTATTGCGTAGCACGTCCCGGGACGCAGTTCCACCGTCGTTGCCGAATCTCGCAGATGCACCGTGATCGCGCCGGAGAGCAGACACAGGAGTTCGTCGCCGAGTGGGTGTCGCTCCCAGACATCGGAATGCACCGCGCGGTTGCTCTCGACATGGAACGCGGCCATCGTCCACAGGCCCCAGTCGGCGGATGCACCGCGGGGCCGTTGGTGGATTGCTCCGCCCTCGTGAAACTCGATCATGCTGGCAAAGATGTCGATTGCGGTATCGGTCCTGCCTGGGCCGACAAGCCGTGCGTCCATGGATCAAGGTTGCACCGAGATGGCCGCGGTTGCTTGTACGGATCCGTCGCCTCACCCGGTTATCGTCGGCGCTACGGTAGCTGATACGATTGACATCTTGAAGCGTATTTGTAACGCCCTCCGAATCCCCGAAGGTTGAGCTCATGCCCAAGCCCGTCATCGTCAGCGCAGTCCGGACCGCCATCGCGACGTCGTTCAAGGGTTCGCTGGTCAACACCCCGCCGGAAGTGCTTGCGACCACCATCTTGCAGGAAGCGGTCCGGCGATCCGGGGTCGACGTGGCCGACATCGACGATGTGATCTTCGCCGAATCCCATTACGGTGGAGGCGATCTGGCGCGTTACGCGGCGGCGGCCTCGGGCATGGAGACGGTGCCCGGTCAGGCGGTCAACCGGCACTGTGCGGGTAGCCTCACCGCGGTGGCCAACGCGGCCGCGCAGATCGGCTCGGGTGTCGAGAAGGTCGTCGTTGCCGGCGGTGTGCAGTCGCTGTCGATGACCCCGCTCATGAACCAGCGCATTCCCGGGCCGACCCTGGAATTCGAAGAGCGGTGGCTGCCGCCCACCCACGTGGAGACGCCCGAAGCCCCGACCCGTGACATGTCGATCACCGTCGGATGGAACACCGCCCAGGCCGCGGGAATCAGCCGCGAAGACATGGACGCCTGGGCATTGCGGTCACACCAGCGTGCAATCGCGGCGATCGACAGCGGTGCCTTTGCCGACGAGATCGTCCCGCTGAAGATCAAGGGACTCGACGACGCGCTGGTGGAGTTCAGCGTCGACGAACACCCGCGTCGCGAGACCAGCATCGAGAAGCTGGCGTCGCTGAAGGTGCTGCACCCCGAGATCGACGGCTTTTCGGTCACCGCCGGCAACAGCAGCGGCACCAACGACGCGGCTGCCGCGCTGACGCTGGTCGACGAGGACTTCGCCCGATCCGCCGGGCTGAAGGTGCTGGGCTCGGTCAAGACCTGGGCGTCGGCGGCCGTCGACCCGAAGGACACCGGCCTGGGCGCCGTGAAGGTGATCGGCAAGGTGCTGGAGCGGGCGGGCCTGGCCCCCGGCGACGTCACGCTGTGGGAGATCAACGAGGCCTTCGCCTCTGTGCCGATCGCCGCTTGCCGCGAGTACGGGCTCGACGAAGACCGGGTCAACATCTACGGCAGTGGCTGCAGCCTGGGCCACCCGATCGCGGCCTCCGGCGCGCGGATGCTCACCACGCTGGTGCATGAATTGGGCCGTCGCGGTGGCGGAATCGGCGTGGCGGCGATGTGCGCGGGCGGCGGCCAGGGTGGCGCCGTCGTCATCGAGGTCTAGCCGGAACGATTCGCCTCGATCAGCCGACTGGCGTGATCGAGGATGCATTTCAGGCCGTACTCGAAATTGATGTCGTCGGCCGCGCCGATGCGGTGACCCTGCTCGGTCAACTTGGCGATCAGCGGCATCGTCTCGGGGTCGATCACCGACGGCCCGGCCGGGCGATTGCTGTCGGCCCCACTGGATTTGTCTTGTAGCCGTTCCAAGACCGCCGCGCCCTGGGTGTGCACGGACAAGCTGGCGTAGGTGTCGAACGCGTCCTCCGGTGACAGGCCCGCGTCCACCAGAGTGGCGACCGCCTTCTCCAGCTTGAGGAACGCCGCCTGCGTCGCCTCGCGGCCGAAAGTTCCGCGAATCAGGATCAGGTCACACAGGATCGGGTTGCTCCGGAACGTCTGGCGCATCTTTCGGGCGTGATCGCGCAACGAGTCCCGCCAGTCCTGGCCTTCGACGAACGGCGTCGCGAAGTCATACTGGCCCAGCGCGCGATCGGTCATCGCGTTGAGCAGGTCGTCCTTTTTCCGGAAGTACCAGTAGATGCTCGTCACGCCGACGTCGAGGTGCTTGGCCAACAGCGGCATGCTCAAGCCGTCGACCGAGACCTGCGCGGCGACTTCGAATGCGCCGTTGATGATTTCGTCGACGCTGATCGATCCGCGTTCACGCCGCTGCCGCTTGTCCGAGACCGCCTGCCTCGCCATTGGGTAACCTCCGTTGCTCGGGCAAGCTCTGTAGCGCGCTATCGTATCAAATATCGTAAGCCTTTTGATAGGAGCCGAAGCCCCGGTGCTACGCGGTCAGCAGCGGTGCCATCCACACCAATTCGGCGGGTAGCTGCGCGCTCCAGAAGGACGCGTCGTGCCCGCCGGGTGAGAAGCCGCCGGCCGGCGGGTGGGGCAGCTGAGCGATGAATTGCTTGGTCGCGCCGTAGAACGGATCGCTGTCGCCGCAGTCCACCCTGATCGGGATGGACGCCAGCGCGGGCATCCCGAACACCGAGTTGGCCAGAAAGTCGGCGGGTCCATCGAATGCGCCGGGCGCCGCCGCCCCCGACGACAACCACAGCGCCGGGCTCACCGCGCAGATCGCCGCGGTGCGGGCCGGTCCGAGCCGCCCGCCGAGCAGCAGGGCGCCGTAGCCGCCCATCGACCAGCCCAGAAATCCGACCCGGGACGTGTCCAGGTCCTGGGTGCTCAGCATCGGGATGAGCTCGTTGAGCACCATCGCGCCGGAGTCTTCTCCGGAAGCCCTTTGGTGCCAATAACTTCCACCGCCGTCGACGGCCACCACCGCGAACGGCGGCAGACCGGCGTTAACCGCTTGGGCCAGACCCTGTTCGACGCCACCTTGCATCACGGTGGCCGCGCTGCTGCCCTTGCCGTGCAGCGCGATCACCGGCCGCAGCGGCCTGGTTTGTCCCGGCGGCCGTGCTATCGCCCAGTTGGTGGCCACCCCGCCCCGCGCGGCCGACACGAACGAGCCAGTCACCATCGTCGGGGTGGGCCCCGCCGCCGGCTCTAGCGGCGGGGGAGGTGCGAGGGGAATCCCGGTGCCGGTCATCGTCACCGGCGCCGCCAGCGGGGGCCGCGCGGGCAGCAAGGTGTCGACCGCGCAGGCGCCGACTGCCCCGGCCGCCGCCGCGGCGCCAAGGCGCAGCACAGCGCGGCGACTCAACTCGGGCATGCGCGCCATCATAAAGTGCCGCGACACGCCCATTCGTAACCGCGCAGGCAGGGGTGTTTGCCCGAAAGGGCAATGCGGGGCCAGCCTGGCTGGCAGCATGTCCTAGGTGACTGCGGCTGTCGCCTCGGAGGGAGCATTCGTTCCCGAGGTCGCCGTTGCCGCCAAACCGGCTGTCACTCCTACAGCAACCGTCTCACCCAAACCAACCGTCACTCCCAAGGGCGCCGTCACTCCCAAGGGCGAACGTCGGCGGTACGCGTTGGTCAGCGCGGCCGCCGAGCTGCTGTCTGAAGGCGGATTCGAGGCGGTCCGGCACCGCGCCGTGGCGCGGCGGGCAGGCCTTCCGCTGGCGTCGACCACCTACTACTTCTCCAGCCTCGATGACCTCATCGCCAGTGCGGTCGCGCATATCGGGATGCTGGAGGTCGCGCAGCTGCGCGCCCAGGTCGCCACGCTGTCCCGGCGGCGCCGCGGTCCCGAGACGACGGCCGACCTGCTGGTCGATCTGCTCGTCGGCAGCGAATCCGGACCGAGGTTGACCGAACAGCTGATCTCGCGCTACGAGCGCCACATCGCCTGCGCCCGGCTGCCCGGATTGCGTGACATTCAACGGCATAACCTGCGTCAGCGTGTCGACGCCGTCGCCGACGTCATCGACCGGTCGGGACGTTCGGTGCGCCACGAGCTTGTCTCCGCATTGATCTGCACGGTCGACGGTGCGGTGGTGTCCGCATTGGTCGACGACCGGCAGGATCCGCGCACCCTTGCGCGCGCGACCGTGATCGACGTGATCGACGCGGTGGCGCCATTCGACAAGGCGGCCCGCGCGGACCTGACCGCGACCGGCTGACTTCACCTGTCGGAGCACGCTTTTGGATTAGCCATCGAGTTGTCGGCGAATCGCGGTCAACCCGCGCTGCGCTTCGTCGAGCAGTGCGGCGAGGTCCGCGAGCTGTTGACGTACTTCCGCGGTGTCCGGTTGCGCGGCGGAGCGACGACGTGGCGCGGGTGCCAAATCCGGCGGCAGCGTCGGCGTGACGATGCAGCCAGTCGCGAAGTCGCCGTAGACCGTCACGTCTTCCGGCCGGTGATACCAGTACAGCGCGACGTAGGCACACATCACCGCGTCGACGGGATCCTCGTCCCTGTCGAGCTGTACCGGTCGCGTCGCGGCGGCAACCCGTTTGCGCAATTCCACCCAGGACACGTTGTGGTTCACCCGCAGTCGCGGCGTCGCCTTGTCGAGTCCCTCGATCAGGTCCATCAACTGCAGCAGCTCGTGCTGACGGACCTCGAACGAACCCCGTTTGTACTTCAGCGTTTTCTCCAGGCCGAACAGCGCAACACTTGCCGCGTGCGGATACACCTCGATCGCACGCCGCGGCGAACTCGATCCGGGGTCCATGTCCAGGGTCAGCGCCGCCGCAATCCGGGCACCGCGCGGATCGATGAACTCCGGCTTCTCCGCGAATGCCGGACGCGCGCCCGCCTCGAACCGCTGGAAGTCCCGGTTGAGCGCCAACTCGGCCGGCCGGTGGCCGGTCGGATTCTTCACCACCAGCGGCGCGTCGATGGCGACCAGGCAGTCGCCGCTGACGTACGGCTCCACCGCGGCCTCGATGCTCGCGTCGTCTTGAGCGGCACCGATGTGCAGCAGCCTGCCGTCGGCATCGATGACCGCGACGCCGGTGTTGTTTTTCTCGCCCCACGCGAGATCGAGCCCGACAAAGTGCATGAGGTCACTGTGCCTGATCCACCGCCGGCGCGGCGCCGTTAAGCTGTGTGTTTGTGACGATCCCGAATGTGCTGGCCAACCGCTACGCCAGCGCCGAGATGGTGGCGATCTGGTCGCCGGAGGCCAAGATCGTCGCCGAGCGGCGGCTGTGGCTGGCGGTGCTGCGGGCGCAGGCGGAATTAGGAGTGGACGTTCCCGGCGCCGCGATCGCCGACTACGAACGGGTGCTCGAGGACGTCGACCTCGCCTCGATCGCCGCCCGGGAACGGGTGCTGCGCCACGACGTCAAGGCCCGCATCGAGGAATTCAACGCGCTGGCCGGCCACGAGCAGGTGCACAAGGGCATGACCAGTCGCGACCTGACCGAGAACGTCGAACAGCTACAGGTGCGCCGGTCGCTGGAATTGGTGTTCGCCCACGGCGTGGCCGTGGTGGCCCGGACTGCCGAGCATGCCGTCAGCTACCGCGATCTGGTGATGGCCGGACGCAGCCACAACGTCGCGGCGCAGGCCACCACGCTAGGCAAACGATTCGCGTCGGCCGCACAGGAAACCCTGCTCGCATTGACCAGACTGCGCGAACTCATCGACCGCTATCCGCTGCGCGGCATCAAGGGACCGATGGGCACCGCGCAGGACATGCTGGACCTGCTCGGCGGCGACCCGGTCAGGCTGGCCGACCTCGAAAGACGCATTGCCGACTTCCTCGGCTTCTCAACGGTTTTGACCAGCGTTGGGCAGATCTATCCGCGTTCGCTGGACCACGAGGTGGTGTCGGCCCTGGTGCAGCTGGGCGCCGGGCCGTCGTCGTTGGCGCACACCATCCGCTTGATGGCGGGGCACGACCTGGTCACCGAGGGCTTCGCGGCCGGGCAAGTCGGCTCGTCGGCAATGCCGCACAAGATGAACACCCGTAGCTGCGAGCGGATTAACGGCCTGCAGGTGGTGCTGCGGGGCTACGGGTCGATGGCCGCCGAGTTGGCCGGCGCGCAGTGGAACGAAGGCGACGTGTTCTGCTCGGTCGTGCGCCGAGTTACGTTGCCGGACAGCTTCTTCACCGTTGACGGGCAGATCGAGACGATGCTGACCGTGCTGGACGAATTCGGTGCCTATCCCGCGGTGATCGAGCGCGAGCTGGACCGCTACCTGCCTTTCCTGGCGACCACCAAGGTGCTGATCGCTGCGGTGCGCGCCGGTGTGGGCCGCGAAGCCGCGCACGAGGTGATCAAGGAGCACGCGGTGGCCGCCGCGCTGGCGATGCGTGAGCAGGGCGCCGAGCCCGACCTGCTGGACCGGCTGGCGGCCGACCCGCGCCTGCCGCTGGACCGGGCCGCGATCGATGCCGCGCTGGCCGACCGGAAGGCGTTCATCGGAGCGGCCGGTGACCAAGTGGACGCGGTGGTCGCCGAAGTCGACGCGCTGGTCGCCCGTTACCCCGACGCGGCCAAGTACGCACCAGGCGCGATCCTATGACCCTTGCCGGAGCGCTTTCCCAGATCGACTTCACCGATCTGGACAACTTCGCCAACGGTTTTCCGCACGACCTGTTCGAGGTCCACCGCCGCGACGCACCGGTCTTCTGGCACGGACCGACCGAGCACACTCCCGACGGGGAGGGCTTCTGGTCGGTCGCCACCTACGCGGAAACCCTTGCGGTGCTGAAGGATCAGGCAACCTTCTCGTCGGTCACCGGCGGCGACCGGCCGTTCGGCGGCACGCTACTGCAGGATCTGTCCATCGCCGGCCAGGTGCTGAACATGATGGACGACCCTCGGCATTCGCGGATCCGGCGGCTCGTCAGCTCCGGCCTGACACCCCGGATGATCGGTGTGGTCGAAGACGACCTGCGTATTCGGGCGGGTCGGCTGCTGGACGCGGTGCAGCCGGGCGAGCCGTTCGACTTCCTCGTCGACATCGCCACCGAAGTGCCGATGCAGATGATCTGCATCCTGCTGGGAGTGCCGGAATCCGAACGACATTGGCTCTTCGAGGCGATCGAGCCGCAGTTCGACTACGGCGAGGCACGTACGGCTTCAATATCACAGCTGTCACAGCTGACGCCCGAAGAGGCCGGCTCGCGGATGTACAGCTATGGGCAGGAGTTGATCGCGGCCAAGCGCGCGCAGCCGACCGACGACATGTTGTCGGTGGTCGCCAACGCGATGCTTGACGATACGGACGCGCCGGCCATGTCCGACCTCGAGTTGTACCTGTTCTTCAGCCTGTTGTTCAGCGCTGGCGCCGAGACGACGCGCAACGCTGTCGGGGGTGGGCTGCTGGCGCTGGCCGAACATCCGGATCAATTGCGAGCGCTGCGTGCGGATTTGGGTGAGCTCCCGACGGCGGTCGAAGAGATGGTCCGGTGGACGTCGCCGTCGCCGTCCAAACGCCGCACCGCCACCAGGGCCGTCACACTCGGCGGCTACTCGATCGAGGCCGGGCAGAAGGTGCAGATCTGGGAAGGCTCGGCCAACCGTGACGATGCGGTGTTCGACCGCGCCGATGAATTCGATGTCGCCCGAAAGCCCAACCCGCATTTAGGTTTCGGCCAGGGCGTGCATTACTGCCTGGGCGCCAATCTGGCCCGCCTTGAACTGCGGGTGCTGTTCGAAGAGCTGCTGTCGCGTTTCAGCGACGTAAGGGTGGTGCGGCCCGTCGAATGGAGTCGCAGCAACCGGCACACCGGTATTCGGCACCTGGTCGTGGAACTGCGTTAGCGCGCCCTCACTGCGATCCCCGCGGAACGCAGCTCCAGGGCGGCCAGCCCGTGGATGGCGTGCGGGTCCCCAGCGCGCCAAGCTCCAACCGGGTCTGGGGTGACGGCCGTGAGCCGGCGCAGCGGCCGGTTGGCCAACGCCCGCAGCGCCAGCAGCTGTGCACCGGTGGGCGTGGTCGCCAGCGCACTCACCGTCAACTTGCGACGGAAGAACCGGATGCGTAGCACCAGCCACGGCACCAGCACCGCAAAGGCCGGCGGCGCCGCGACCGCCAGCGCCAGCACGATGGCCAGCCAGCTCGCGGTGGTGTCCAGGTTGTGGCCGGCGCCGGCGATGTCGAGGGCGGCCTTGCTCGCCGCGGTCAGCGGCTCGCTGACAGCGCCGCCGACCAGCGGAATGTGGTTGGCGCTGTTGCCTGCCGACTTGAGGCTGTCGGCGACACCGTCCGCGCCGCCCTGAACCTGGCGACCCACGTCGGCGATCGTCGTTATTGCGCTGTGCACGGCGAGTCCGACAAGCACCCATACGAATGTCCAGATGGCGACGATGATGTCGCTGAGCAATTGAGCCAACAGCCGGCCCGGAGTGGTGGCATAGGGGACAAACCGCGATTTCATAGTCCTGATCCCAACACAGGGTTGGTCGCTACGTGACCGCTAGGCTGTCCCGATGCGTCCCGCTCTGCCCGACTACACGCACCTGGCCAGCGGCAAGGTCCGCGAGCTGTACCGCATCGACAAGGACCATCTGCTGTTCGTCGCGACCGACCGGATTTCGGCGTTCGACTACGTGCTCGACAGCGTGATCCCCGACAAGGGACGCATCCTGACCGCGATGAGCGTGTTCTTTTTCGACCTGGTCGAGGCGCCCAACCACCTGGCCGGTCCGCCTGACGATCCCCGTATCCCCGACGAGGTCCTTGGTCGGGCGCTGGTGGTGCGGGAGCTGGAGATGGTCCCGGTGGAGTGCGTTGCCCGCGGCTATCTGAGTGGCTCGGGTTTGTTGGACTACCAGCAGACCGGCAAGGTCTGCGGCATCACGTTGCCGCCCGGCCTCGTCGAGGCGAGCCGGTTCTCCACACCGTTGTTCACGCCGGCCACCAAAGCCGAACTGGGACAACATGATGAGAACATCTCATTCCCCGAAGTGATCAGGATGGTCGGCGGAGTGCGCGCCAATCAGTTGCGCGACCGCACGATCCAGACCTACGTGCAGGCGGCGGATCACGCGCTGCGAAAAGGCATCATCATCGCCGACACGAAATTCGAGTTCGGTATCGACGAACACGGCACCCTGGTGCTGGCCGACGAAGTGTTCACCCCCGACTCGTCGCGGTACTGGCCTGCCGCCGATTACCGGGTTGGCGAAGTGCAGACCAGTTTCGACAAGCAGTTCGTCCGTAACTGGCTGACCGGTCCAGAGTCCGGCTGGGACCGCTCCGGGCCTAAGCCACCGCCCCCGCTTCCACAGGACATCATCGACGCCACCCGCGACCGTTACATCGAGGCGTACGAACGGATTTCCGGACTCCGTTTCGACGACTGGATCGGTCCTGCCGCATGACCGACAACGGTGCACCGCCGGTCGCCAAACGGGTGGAGACTCGGCGGGAGTTCCACGGCGACGTGTTCATCGACCAGTACGAATGGCTGCGCGACAAGTCCAGCCCGGAGGTGCTGGCCTATCTGGAGGCGGAGAACGACTACGCCGACCAGGCGACGGCCCAGCTGGAGCCGTTGCGGCAGAAGATTTTCGACGAGATCAAGGCGCGCACCAAGGAAACCGACCTGTCGGTGCCGGTTCGGCGCGGTGACTGGTGGTATTACGCCCGTAGCTTCGAAGGCAAGCAATACGGTGTCCAATGCCGTTGTCCGGTAGCCGATCCCGCTGACTGGAATCCGCCGGTCTTCGACGAGCACACCGACATTCCGGGTCAGCAGGTGCTGCTCGATGAAAACGTCGAAGCCGAAGGACACGACTTCTTCTCGCTGGGCGCGGCCAGCGTCAGCCCGGACGGCAACGCGCTGGCCTACTCCGTCGATGTGGTAGGCGACGAGCGGTACACGTTGCGGTTCAGGGACCTTCGGACCGGTGAGCAATATCCCGACGAGATCGTCGGCATCGGCTCGGGAGCTACGTGGGCCTCCGACAACCGCACCGTCTACTACGTCACGGTCGACGCGGCGTGGCGGCCCGAGACCGTGTGGCGGCATCGGCTTGCCTCGGGTCTGCCCGCGGAGAAGGTGTATCACGAAGCCGACGAACGATATTGGCTCGCAGTCGGTCGGACCCGCAGCGATGCCTACGTGCTGATCGTTTCGGCGTCGGCGATCACCTCGGAGGTGCGCTACGCCGACGCCGCCGACCCGGACGCCGAGTTCGTCACTGTGCTGCCGCGCCGCGACGGCGTCGAGTATGCGGTCGAGCACGCGATCGTCGGCGGGCAGGACCGGTTCTTGATCCTGCACAACGACCACGCGGTGAACTTCATGCTGGCCGAGGCGCCCGTCGACGACCCCTCGGCGCAGCGCACGCTGATCGAGCACCGCGACGACGTCCGGCTGGACGCCGTGGACGCGTTCGCCGGCCACCTGGTGGTCAGCTACCGGGGCGAGGCGCTGCCCCGAATTCAGCTGTGGCCCATCGACGGCGACGGCTATGGACGCGCCGAGGAGATCTCGTTCGACTCGGAGCTGATGTCGGTCGGGTTGGGCGCGAATCCGAACTGGGACTCGCCCAAGATGCGGATCGGCGCGGGATCGTTTGTCTTCCCGGTGCGGATCTACGACATGGACCTCGCCACCGGTGAACGCACACTGTTGCGCGAGCAGCCGGTGTTGGGTGACTACCGGCGCGAGGACTACGTCGAACGCCGCGATTGGGCGTATGGCGCCGACGGCGCCCGGATCCCGGTATCGATCGTGCACCGGGTGGGCATTGAATTCCCGGCCCCGGCATTGGTTTACGGGTACGGCGCATACGAGATGTGCGAAGACCCCCGGTTCTCCATTGCCCGGCTGTCGCTGCTGGACCGCGGCATGGTGTTCGCCGTCGCGCATGTGCGGGGCGGCGGCGAGATGGGCCGACTGTGGTACGAGCACGGCAAGCTGCTGGAGAAGAAGAACACCTTCACCGACTTCGTCGCCGTTGCAAGGCATCTGGTTGACTCCGGCCTGACCCGGCCCGAGCAGCTGGTGGCACTGGGCGGCAGCGCAGGCGGCCTCCTGATGGGCGCCGTCGCCAACATGGCACCCGACCTGTTCGCCGGAATCCTGGCCCAGGTGCCGTTCGTCGACCCGCTGACGACGATCCTGGACCCGTCGCTGCCGCTGACCGTCACCGAGTGGGACGAATGGGGAAACCCGTTGAGCGACAGCGACGTCTATCACTACATGAAGTCGTATTCGCCGTACGAGAACGTGGCGGCCCAGAAGTATCCGGCCATCCTCGCGATGACGTCGTTGCACGACACCCGCGTCTACTACGTCGAGCCCGCGAAATGGGTCGCGGCGCTGCGGCACACCAAGACCGACGGCAATCCGGTCCTGTTGAAGACCCAGATGACCGCCGGCCACGGTGGTATCAGCGGGCGCTACGAACGTTGGAAAGAGGCTGCCTACCAATATGCTTGGCTGCTAGCAGCTGCCGATCGCGACCACTACGGCAGCGGCCAGGTAGGCGATCTCCTCAGCGGTGCGCAGGGGTAGCTGAGTCGTCATCGACTTCGGCGGGGTCGGCATCCGCGCGGCGTAGACGTTGGCCGGGAACATTGCCAGCATCAGCAGGAACAGGCACACGGCCGCGGCGACGCGGGTGGCCGGAACCAACAGGCCCACGGCGCCCAGAAATTCCAGCACGCCGGTGATGCTGACCAGCAGACCCGGTGCCGGTAACTGCGGTGGCACGATCGCAATCAAGCTGCCGCGCATCGGCGGCACGAAGTGCGCCACACCGGTCAGCACGAACATCGCGCCCAGGCCGACGGCGATCGCGCCGACCCAGCTGCCGACGTAGTCGACGCCGAACCAGCCCACGATCCGGGCGGTGATGCTGCCGATTAGCAACGTGATCAAGGGAGCCATATCATCTCTCCAATCTAGACACTGACAAGATGCGCACCGCGAGCGTATGTGCTGTAACTAGTCACTGTCAAGTTTGTGGTCTATGCTGGCGTTATGACTCGTCCGACGTACCATCACGGGGATTTGCGGGCCGCGATCCTGACCGAGGCCGCGCGGCTGGTCGCGGAGCGAGGTGCCGACGGGGTGTCGCTGCGGGAGCTGGCGCGCGAGGCGGGGGTGTCACACGCGGCGCCGGCCCATCACTTCACCGATCGCCGCGGATTGTTCACCGCGCTGGCTGCCCAGGGGTTCGAGTTGCTGGCCGCAGCGCTTGCGGCGGCCCGGCCCCGGTTTCTGGACGCCGCGCTGGCGTATGTGCGGTTCGCCCTCGAGCATCCGGGCCACTATCGGGTGATGTTTGACAAGTCGCTGGTCGATGGGTCGAACCGGGAACTGGCGGACGCGGAGGCGGCGGCCGGCGCTGAGCTGGCCCACGGCGTCGCGTCGCTGCCCGACCCGGGTGCCCAGGCCGACCCCGGCGGCGCGCGGTTGGCGGCTTGGTCACTGGTGCATGGGTTTTCGATGCTGTGGCTCAACGAGGCGGTGAACGCGGAGGTGAAGGCCGCCGATCCGATGGCCACGGTCGAGCGGATCGCGAGGATGTTGTTCGAGGAGTAGTGGTCTACACCGGCACGCCTGCCTGGACCCGGCCGGGCGGCGGTGGCTTGTTCGGCAGGAACGCGACCGGCAGCAACGTCACGGCGACAACGACTATCGACACCAGCAGCACGAGCGTGTAGGAGTGGGTCAGGTCGTGCATCAGCCGAGCGGTGAATTCGGCTGAGACCTCGTGATGCGTCGGCGGTGGTGCACCGTGCTTGCCGAATTTTCCGCGCAGAATGCCGAGTTGCTCCGCGGTGCGGATTGTTTCGCTGCGATTGAACTGACTGGTCAAGATCACCGACATCAACGCGGTGCCGACCGCAACGGCGACATGCTGATTGACGCTGAGCAACGTCGAACCACGCGCAACTTCGTTGGGCGCCAACGTCTGTACCGCTGCACCGGACAGCGGAGTCAGCGTGCAGCCCAGGCCGATGCCCGTCGTCACCAATCCCAACAGCAGGATCGGCAGATAATCCGCCTGTTGCCACGCGCCGTAAGCGAACACGCTCAACCCGATCGCGATCGAGGCAAGCCCGACCAGCAGGACATTGCGGGGTCCGCGTTTGTCCATCAGGGTGCCGGCCAGCGGCATCGTCAGCATCGCGCCGAGGCCCTGTGGGATCAGCTGCAGACCGGACTGCAGCGGCGTCTCATGTAGCAGCTGTTGGAGATAACTGGGAACAACCAGCACGGCGCCGAAAAAGCCTACGGAGAACAAGAACATCGAGATGTTGGCGAATGTCACCGTCCGGTTCTTGAACAGCCTTAGATCGATAAGCGGATGGTCGGCGCGGTGCAGCGCGTGCAGAACGAAGGCGGTGATCAACGAGATGCCGATCAGCCCGGGTATCCATACCCGGTTGTCGGTGAAGCTGTCGTGCCGCGGCACCGAGGAGATCCCAAAGAGTAGTAACCCCAATCCCGGTGACAGCAGCAACATCCCGACGAAGTCGAACGCCTCCGAGGGGCGTGGGCGATCCCTGGGAAAGATCAGCGCCGCGAGCACCAGCAGGATCACGCCGACCGGCAGGTTGACTCGGAAAATCCATTGCCAGCCATAGGCGTTGATCAGCCAGCCGCCCAGCACCGGGCCGCACATCGGGGCTAGCAGCATCGGGATGCCGAGCACCGCCATCAGCCTGCCGAGCCGCCTCGGACCTGCCTCGCGCGTCAGGATGATAAGGGTGAGCGGTACCAGGATGCCGCCGCCGAAACCTTGGACGATTCGAAACGCTATGAGCTGACTGATGTTTGACGCCATCGAACACAGCAGCGACGCCAGGGTGAACCACAGTGCGGCGCCCATGAACAGTCGCTTGGTGCCGAACCGGTCCGACGCCCAACCGGCCAGTGGAATGACGGTGGCCTGCCCGAGGGTGTACCCGGTGATCGTCCACGCGACGACGGCCTGGGTCGATGCGAACTCCACGATGAACGTGCGCTGCGCGACGCTGACCACGGTGCCGTCCAGAATCGCCATCACCGAGGCGAGGATGCACACGCCGGCGATGCGGAGCAGACCGGCATCGAGAGAATCCGGGTAGTCGCGGTGAACGTCGGCGTCCGGTGCAGTGTCGGTCGACGCGGCTGCGCGAGAAACCATGACAACCAGCGTAGCGAGAACTAGGTAGGTGACCAAACTACTGTGAGCTGCGGTAGCGTCGCCGCTATGACGGTGACCGATATCGCTTTGACGACCCTCGACGGCAATCCCACGTCGCTGGCGGACTACGGAGACCATGCCGTCTTGGTGGTCAACGTGGCGTCTAAGTGTGGTTTGACCCCGCAGTACGCGGCGCTGGAGCAGCTTGCGAAGGACTACCGCGACCGCGGATTGACGGTCGTCGGAGTTCCGTGCAACCAATTCATGGGCCAAGAACCCGGCACCGCGGAAGAAATCCAAACCTTTTGTGCCACCACCTACGGCGTGACGTTTCCGCTGTTGGCTAAAACCGAGGTCAATGGGCCCGGTCGACACCCGCTTTACGCGGAGTTGACCAAGACGCCCGACGCCGACGGGCAGGCCGGTGACGTGCAGTGGAACTTCGAAAAATTCCTGATCGCGCCCGACGGAAAAGTGGTCAATCGATTTCGTCCACAAATCGTGCCGGACGCACCCGAGGTAATCGCCGCGATTGAGGCCGTACTGCCGAATTAGCTGCTCGGCGGGTCTGATCGACGCCTATTATCCGCGTGTACGTCACCATCTGGACATTTAGCATCGTCAAAATTGTGATGTGTCTGGGAAGTTGATCGTCTCGGTCTCCGGGATCTCTGAGCGCACGTTGAACGACGTCGCCGAGTTTTGCACACAGATGGACACCCGCTCGGTGCCGCTGTCGCTGCTCGTCGCCCCGCGACTGAAGGGCGGCTACCGACTGGATCATGACCCGTCCACCGTCGAGTGGCTGGCCGACCGGCGCCACGGCGGTGACGCGATTCTGCTGAACGGCTACGACGACGCAGCCACCAAGAAGCGCCGTGGCGAGTTCGCGGCACTGCCCGCGCACGAGGCCAACTTGCGAATCATGGCCGCCGACCGAGTGCTCGAGCACCTCGGCTTGCGTACCCGGCTGTTCGCCGCGCCGAGCTGGACCGCGTCGCCTGGCACCGTTACCGCGTTGCCGCAGAACGGGTTCCGGCTCCTGGCCGATCTGCACGGCATCACCGACCTGGTTCGGCAATCGACGGTGCGGGCACGGGTGCTGGGCATCGGAGAAGGGTTCCTGTCCGAGCCGTGGTGGTGCCGAATGCTGGTGCTGTCCGCGGAGCGGGTGGCGCGGCGCGGCGGAGTCGTGCGGGTCGCTGTTGCGGCTCGTCATCTGCGCAAGCCCGGGCCGCTGCAAGCGATGCTGGACGCGGTGGACCTCTCTCAACTGCACGGGTGCACGCCGTCGGTGTACGAGTGGCGGGCCGATCACGCGATTCTCGACGCAGCCTGACCATGCGGGTCGCTACTGTGTAGCGCCATGAGCGATACCCAAGCTGATGTCATCATCGTCGGGGCGGGCCTGGCCGGCCTGGTAGCAGCCTGCGAGGTGGTGGACCGCGGCAAGCGGGTGCTGATCGTCGACCAGGAGAACAGGGCCAACCTCGGCGGGCAGGCGTTCTGGTCGTTCGGCGGATTGTTCTTCGTCGACAGTCCCGAGCAGCGTCGGCTGGGTGTGCACGACAGTCACGAACTCGCGCTGCAGGATTGGCTCGGCACCGCCGCCTTTGACCGGCAGGAAGACTATTGGCCGCGCCAATGGGCGCATGCCTACGTCGATTTCGCGGCCGGGGAGAAACGCAGCTGGCTGCGGGTCAGGGGCTTGCGGATCTTCCCGTTGGTGGGGTGGGCCGAGCGCGGCGGCTACGACGCTCAGGGGCACGGGAATTCGGTGCCGCGCTTTCACATCACCTGGGGAACCGGGCCGGCGTTAGTGGAGATCTTCGCGCGACGGCTGCTCGACCAGCCGAACGTGCGCTTCGCACACCGCCACCAGGTTGACGAGCTGATCGTCGAGGGCGACGCAGTGACCGGGGTCCGCGGCACGGTGCTGGAGCCCTCGACGGAACCGCGCGGTGTCCCGTCGTCACGAAAATCGGCCGGGGAGTTCGAGTTTCGCGCTCCCGCGGTGATCGTCACCAGCGGGGGCATCGGGGGTAACCACGATCTGGTGCGGGCGAACTGGCCGAAACGGATGGGCCGGGTTCCCGAGCAACTGCTTGCCGGGGTGCCCGCCCACGTCGACGGCCGGATGATCGCGATCACCGAGAAGGCCGGTGCCCGGGTGATCAACCGGGACCGGATGTGGCACTACACCGAGGGCATCACGAACTACGACCCGATCTGGCCGCTGCACGGCATCCGGATCATCCCGGGGCCGTCATCGCTGTGGCTGGACGCCAACGGCAAGCGACTGCCGGTGCCGCTGTATCCCGGATTCGACACGCTCGGCACGCTGGAGTACATCGCCAAGTCGGGCTACGACTACACCTGGTTTGTGTTGAATGCCAAGATCATCGGCAAGGAATTCGGGTTGTCCGGTCAGGAACAGAACCCCGACCTGACCGGACGCAGCGTGCGCCAACTGCTGGCGTCGCGGGCGGGGTCGGGCGCGCCCGGCCCGGTGCAGGCCTTCCTCGATCGCGGCGTCGACTTCGTCCATGCGAACTCGTTGCACGACTTGGTGTCGGCGATGAACAAGCTGCCCGACGTGGTGCCGTTGGACTATGCGACGGTCGCGGAAGAGGTCACCGCGCGCGACCGCGAAATCGCCAACCGCTTCACCAAGGACAGCCAGATCACCGCGATCCGCGCCGCCCGCGCGTTTTTGGGCGACCGGCTGGGCCGGGTGGTGGCGCCTCATCGCCTGCTGGATCCGAAGGCCGGGCCGCTGATCGCGGTCAAGCTGCACATCCTGACTCGAAAGACGTTGGGCGGGTTGGAAACCGACCTGGACTCGCGGGTGCTCAAGGCCGACGGCACCCCGCTGGACGGGCTGTACGCGGCCGGCGAGGTGGCCGGTTTCGGCGGCGGCGGCGTGCACGGCTACCGCGCCCTGGAGGGGACTTTCCTGGGCGGCTGCATCTTCTCCGGACGGGCCGCGGGCCGTGGTGCGGCCAGCGACATCGCCTAGCCGGCCGACCAGACGCAAAAGCCCCCGCACGCTCGGTGTGTCGGGGGCTTTTGTGTCTGCTCGCGCTAGAAGGCGACCGCGCTCTCCTCGGGCAGCACCTGGAAGTCGGTGCTGGTCATCTCGGTGAGCCGGCCGTAGTAGATGCCCCGGCCTTCCGGGCTGATGATGCCCTGGTGGATGGGCACCGCGTGGGTCGGCGCGACCGCCCGCAGGTAGTCGACGGCCTCCGAGATCCGCATCCACGGCGCCGCCGCCGGAGTGGCCAGCACGTCGATCGGTTCGTCGGGGACGAACAGCGCGTCGCCGGGATGCATGAAGCGTGCGCGTTGGTCGCCGTCGTCGATGACGTACGAAATGTTGTCTATGACAGGGATTTCCGGATGGATGACGGCATGCCTGCCACCCATCGCGCGGATGGTCAGGTCGCCAACGGACAGCTGGTCGCCGACATGCACCGCCTGGCACGGCACGTCGAGCTGCTCGGTGGTCTGCGGGTCGGCGTAGAGCGCCGCACCGGGGTTGCCGTCGAGCAGCGCTGGCAAACGCTCCTGATCCACGTGATCGGGGTGCTGATGGGTGATCACGATCGCGGATAGCCCGGTGATGCCCTCGAAGCCGTGGGAGAAGGTTCCCGGGTCGAACAGCACGGTGGTGTGGCCGAAATCGGCGAGTACACAGGAATGACCAAAATGCGTCAGTTGCATGTCTACGATTGTGCGCTCATGGGGTGCCCGGCATGCGCGTAGTCGTCGCGACGATGCTGATCGCCGGAGGTCTCGCGGCGGCGTGCGTGTCGTCGGGCATCGCGCACGCGGACCCGGAAACCTGCCCGCCGGAGTGCGACCGGATCCCCGACTCGGCGTGGATCTCTCCGGCCGGGATACCGCTGAACTCGACATACCGCTGGCCGTCGCTGGCCGGGGTCGCGGTGCCGATGACCGGCACGGCGACGCCTCGGTTCCGGTTCGAAGAGGTGTGTGCGACGCCGGCGTTCCCGCAGGACACCCGCAACTCCGCGGTCGCCAGCCGCGCGACGGTCGGCAATCCGCCAGGCCAGTGGCAGCTGCAGGCCCAGGTGCTGCATTGGCGCGGCGACACCGCCCGCGGTGGCCAGAACGTGTCGTCGGTGTTCGACATCGCCGCGGCCGCGCTGCGCGGTTGCCAGTTGGGGGCGGCG